>Ga0187827_10000717_pt1 | contig 51110 bp, 27 predicted proteins | sample ETNtaG_39_FD_167969 | JGI IMG/M metagenome (GOLD analysis project Ga0187827, IMG submission 167969) | Marine microbial and viral communities from oxygen minimum zone, Eastern Pacific Ocean - ETNP2014_SV_150_PacBio MetaG (Illumina Assembly) | ecosystem: Environmental > Aquatic > Marine > Hypoxic...
CCGGCTCCTTCTTAGCCCGTTTCAACAGCTTCGTATAAGTCTGTTGCTTCATATGCCCGAAGCTCGAAACCATCTCGTAGAAGTGCCGAGCGCGGAACTGCAGGTGAGGGCGCTCGCCAAGCTGCCCCAGCAACTGCTTCTTACGTGTGAATATCTCTCCCCAATCGGAGGGGTGTTTTACTCCTCCCTGTTTGAAGGTCGCCTTCAGTTTGTTCTTTGACCGGGTGAGATGGCCGTCCAGGTCCCGGTAGTGCAGAAACTCACTGCGGATACTCGCACCGTCCGCATCCGGATGAAACACCTCGCGGATGTCGTCGTTAAGATACAGCTTGCCTAGCTTAATCGCGCTCTTCTTGTCGTTGACGAACTCAGCTTCTGCAATCCATCGGTTCTGGACTGGATCGGCAACAACCACTTTATCCACGTGCTCCTCGAGCACTTCCTTGACCAATTGGGCTAAGTGGCATTCCTCGACAACCACCGTCTTGGGGTTCGGAATCTCTGACACTTGCTCAATGAGATTCTCAACCGTAGTACTGCACGTAAAGGTCCGGCAGAGATTCTTCTTCTCGTTGAAAACAGCCATAGTGAAACTTGCTGAGTGTATGTCTACACTTACCGTATACATAAGACGGGCCTCCTTCGTTGAAGTAGTGGGAAAACTGATATTCAACCAGGATGTGCCCGTCTTTTTCACATTACCAAGCGTCCCGCTGGGTACGTGTTTAGCGCCCGTAATGGCCGAAGGCCATACTCATCGCAGCCTGGGGTATCACCCCAGGGACTGTGATTCGCATCAGCCTTTTGGCCGAAGGTTATACTCACCGAAGCGGCGACGTTGCATCGTTAAATATGGCCTTCGGCCAATGATCGTCGCTCTCTCTCGATCCTGGGGCGTTGCCCCAGGCTACGATGAGTATGGCCTTCGCCAATCCTGAGCTACTACCCCCAGTGATGAAGAATGATCTGTTTTGGGAGGAGGGAACGATATCGCAGCCGCAGCGCAGGCCAGCCACGGTGGATGGAGAAATCATGAGCGAGGAAGCCGGCAGCTTTCCTAGTGACGGCGCTCCCACAATCTGGCAGGCCTTCAAATGCTGGTTGCCCAGAGATACCTGTCGGGACATCTGTCGTTGAGTTGTCGCGGCGCGCCAGCACCGCTAATCCACCTCGAGCAGCACCCGCAGGCCGACGTCCTCGATGCCTTGCAGAGGGTCTTCGCCGTCGCGTTCTGCGCTGCGGCACCACCAGAGGTTGCAGCCGGCTGAGCCGCCGCGAATGGCGCGGGCCTTTGGTTTTTCGACGCTTTTGAGGTGGGGATCAGTTTTGCTGATCAGGGAGAAATAGTCTATGTCGTACCAATCGAGGCACCACTCGAAGACGTTGCCGTGCATGTCGTGCAGGCCGTAGGGGTTTGGCTTGCGGGGGACGCGGCGCCCGCCCCGGTTGTATTGGATGCTGATGCCGACGGGGCTGTGTTTTACCTTGGTGACGCGTCCCCATTTCTTGATTGGGTTTTCGGGGTCGAACATTTCATCTTTTCGGCGGCCCTGGTCCGCGTTGTATGAGAACCACATGTACGGGGCCATCTGCCGGACGGATGGGTGGCGGTCTCCGAACCAGTACTGCTTGGTCGAGCCGGCGCGGCAGGCGGCCTCCCATTCGGCCTCGGTGGGCATGCGGCATTTGCGGCCGGTCTTTGCCGACAGCTTTTCCAGGAATTTCTGGCAGTCGACCCAGGAGATGTTTTCGACGGGATGGTCATCGCCTTCTTTGAATTTGCTCGGGTTGTTGCCCATGAGGGTACGCCATTGGACCTGGGTGACTTCCGTCTCCGAAAAGTAGTAGGGCTTTGAGATCTTAATTCGCAGTTTGCCCTGGCCTTTAACGCTTTCGTCTCTGTCGCGGCCTTTCTCGGAATCGTTGCTGCCCATGTTGAATTCGCCGGCGGGGATCAGACGGAATGCGATTGGGGTATCGTTGGCAATCGGGAGCTGGAGGCGGGCCGGAATGGCGAGGACCTGAGCGGTTTCCTCCTGCCGTTTGGCGGCTTCGGCGGAATTGAAATCGCCGCGGGAGTAGACGATTGATTCGAGCAGTTTGCCCTTGATGGCGGCCACGTTGGTGGAGAGCTCCTGGAGCTTTGCTGCATCTATCGATTCTTTCCGGCCCAGGGCCCTTGCTTCGGCATAGATGCGATTGGCTTCGAGAAACTTGCCCTGATTTACCATGGCTCTGGCGGAGTCCGTAAGCCTGGTAAACCGGGTTTCTGCGATCCCTTTGATGCGTGCGTTCGCGCGTTCGCTGAAGGAATCCGGTAATCCAAATTCTTTTGCGAGGGCGACCGCCTCTTCGTACGAGCTGCGTGCATCATCCCAGGATTCCTGACCGTGCAGGCGGGCGCCGGCGTCCATTTTCGCGGTGAACTTCTGTGTGCCTTCAACCATCTTGCGAAGGAGGATGATTTCCGAATTCAGCTTGTCGACTCCCGCCTTATCCGCGCCCGCGCTGCCCGCGACGCGGAGGGCCTGCTGATAGTTCTCCAGGGCGAGCTCCCATTTCATGTTCTTCTTATTCAGCTCGCCCTGCTCGACAGATTTCTTCATCTGCGCGCCGGCGACTCTGGGCAGGACGGCTTCAAGCAATCCGGCGGCATCGGCCTTCATGCGTGTCAGGGTGGGTACGTATTCTTTCTGCTCGCCGAGACTCTTCTGAAGTGATGCGGCAATATTTTCGGCTTTAGTGTAGGTCTCTACTGCTGCCAGGAGATCTTTCTTTTCTTCCTGCGCTTTGCCGTCCTCGATGAGCTGCGCGAACTCCTGGACGGATTTGCTCATGTTGTTGGCGGACCGGGCCAGTTGCTGCGCATCGGACAGGATATCGTCGCCGAGCCCTGCATCGCCCGCGGCTTTGGCGGCCGCGGTGAAGTTTCGGCCGGCAGTCTGCCAATCGCCTTTCTTGAGGGCTGCCTGCCCTGTATCCAGGGTGATCTTGTATTCTTTCCAGGCCGTCATCGCTTTCTCTGATTTCTCCCGTTCCTGTTTCAGCTCGTTTAGCAGCTCTCTGGCCAGCGAAATGTGGCCGGCGATTGTTTCGGCTTCTTTGATCTGATCGATGGTCTCCTGGTAGCGTTTGCCGAGGAAACTCTTCTTCGCTTCAGCCTGGAGCTTCTTGACGACTTCCTTGCCAGCCTTGAGCCGGCTGCGCTCGGCTTCGTTTTTTGAGGACTTCAGATTGGCGAAAGAAGCGATTTCGTATGCCTCTGCGAAGAGCTCGTATGCTTCCTGCCACTTCTCCTGTTCGAGGAGGAGTTTCCCTCGATCGAGTTTGTCCTGGAGATCCTTGGTAGAGGCGGCAAGGATGGAGACGCGCTTAAGTTTTGCAGTGCTGGTGTCGAGCAGTTTTGCATCCAGTTTTTTTTCTTTTGCCATCTGGACTGCCCGTGCGAATGCTTCCTTTGCCTTCGGCCAGTCCTTCTCGGTCTCGGCATCAGATCCCGCCAGCATGGATGCCTGATAATACTGAAGGCCGACGTTTTTTTCGGCCTCCGCGGCCTTCGCTTCCGCTGCTTTCAATAGAGCTTCATCAAGGCTCTTTTCCTTCGACAGTTTTTCAGCGGCTCCGTAGAGTTTGCCGGCCTTGTCGTAGTCCACGGCCGCTGCATCGTACTCTTTGCCCTGTGCATTCACGCCGGCACTGAGCATGAGCTCGTCGGCCTTAAGTATGAGGCTGGCGTATTCCTGGGCGTGGCTGTCACTCTGAGACTTTACTGCGAGCGCGGAGGCTTCGACTGCCTGTTCTGCCAGCTTCTTTTCCTTTGCATAACCGGATGCTTCCTCGAAACGGGCTGCTGCAAGCTGCAGCTTTTTGGCGGCCTGCAGGTGTTCCTTCTGGCGGATGAGGTCCGTGGCATCGGCAGTCATCTGAGCGCCGGCCTCTTTCTTCACAAGGTACATCTGTTCGAAGTAAACTTTCTGTACCGCGGCTTTAAGCTTCTCACTTTCGGCCTTCTTATCCGCCAGTCCATTTTTTTCTGCAAGAGTGATGGCCTTCTGGCAGGCGTCCTGAGCTTTCAGGAATTCGCTCGCGGCCTCCGCGAATTTGTCGGCCCGTGATATACGCTGGGCGCCGGCTTCGATGCCGCGAGCTTGTTCGAGGGCCACGTCGACCTGAGTGCTCAAAAGAAGTTTCTGGATCCGTGCGATCTGCTGTGTTGCGAGGTCTGCGTCTTTCCCGGCTTTCTGCTGTTCGGCCAGGGCCTTTGCTTTCTGGTAGAGACGGGATGCGTCCTGGAGTGCGGCGCTGGCCTGCGGAAATTTCTTGTCATTGTTGGACTTTTCCGCTTCCGCGACCCGGGCGTCGGCATCGGCGATTTCGGAGTTGAACTCGGCAGTGTAGAGCTTGGATTCGATCCGCTTCACCGCGGCGCTTGCCTTTGCCAGTTGGCCGGCGAGATTCCGTTGTTTTGCGGAGGTCTCCGCCATCTGGAATCCATTGAGCGCGTTGCCGAGAAGCTTGGCCGCGTTCCGGTATGACTTGGCCTTGAGCTGTTCATCTCCCTGCTTCTCCTGCTCCTGCGCCTTTTCGATGGCTGCGCCGAGTTGGGTAGCTCCCAGTTTGAGCGTGGCCTGCTGCGCCTTTTCGGTGGCAGCTTTCTCGTAACTGGATGCCAGCCGGTTCTGCGCGGCAAACTTGGCCGCGTCACGATAGGTGAGGATGGCATTCTGCAGATCGCCCTCTTGCTCTTTGGCTGCGGCATCAGCCATCTTGCTCTGATAGGTGGCCTCGAGGCCGCGGGAGGTCGCCTGAATCAGAAACTTGGCGGGGAGCTGATATTTTTGCGCGGCCTTCTCCGCCTTGACGTAGGCATCACGAACTGCGGGCCAGTTTTTCTTTTTTTCTTCATCTGCTGCCTTCTGGAGGGCTTCACCATATTCGGTCATTCCCTTTTGCGATTCTTCCGTTTTGGTGCGCCTCTGACGGGCTAAATCGATCAGGGCCTGATCAAGCTTGCCATCGGTTGCTGTCTGCTCTGCCTCTCTGAAATTCTCCAGGGCTTTGGCGAAGTCATCGGCCGCGAAAGACGTTTCCCCTGCGACCATTGCTTTCTGATAGCCGCAACTGGCGAGGTTCGTGGTCGCCTGTTTCAGCCGGGAAGTTGCTTCAGATTTGGCAGAATCTGTGCCGACTGTTTCAGTGGCGACCTTCAGCGCGTCTTCGAAGTGTTTTTTCGCCGCGTCCAGCTTCCGGGTTGCCTGGGCGAAACTGATGACGGCTTTGTCGGCCGGGGCCTTCTTCGCAGTCTGCTCGAGCGCGATGCCTTCCTTGAGCGCCAGGTCGCCCTTCTTCAGGTGATCCTGATACCTGGCCTGGCCGAGCTGGATGCCGATGCGGCGGATGGCGTTCTCTGCTTCCGCAACGAGTTCCTTGTTCTTCAGTGTTTCCTCTGCCGCGAGCTTGGCCACTTCGTACGCGTCGCCGGCTTCGGCCCATTTCTGGTCTTTGACGAGCGCGTCGCCGATGCTCATCTGATGGCGGAAGAAGCCTCTGTCGAGCACTTCGAGCATCTTGGTTGCATCTCCAACTTTAGCTTCATCGTTGAGATTGTCAGTGGCGAAGGCGATGGCGTCCTGGAACGCTTTGCGTGCGACAGCCCAGTTTGGCTGGGCTTCGGCAGCGGCCTGACGTCCGATGCGGACAAGGCGGCTGTATTCGTCTGCATCGAGCGCGGCGATAGCAGCCTGGGCCTGTTCCGTCAGGTCTTTGCGATTGACCCTGGTGGCGATGGCGAGTGCAGTCTCAAATTCCTCTTTGGCCTGGCTGAGTGCGCCTTCCTCTTTGTGCTTGACGCCTGCATCGAGGCTGGTCTGAAAGTAGTTTGTCGCTACGGTTTCTTTCTCTTCGTCTGCTGCTTTGCGGGCTTCGACGCCGAAATTTGCGGTGGTCGCAATCTGGATGGCTTCGCTGTACGCGCCCCACGCGGCTTCCCAGTTTTCGTTGTCCTTGAGATTGCGGGCTGCGGCCAGAGACTTGGCGAAGCTCTGGATGGACTGCTGGAGCTTCTTCGCTTCGGCTGCCTTGGCATCCGCCGATTCCGATATGGGCTGGATATTTGATTTCAGCCGATTGATGCGGACGAGGTCGGTTGCGAGGTCACTGTTTTCCTGAACTTCGGCCTCCGCCTGCTTCACTTTGTTAAGGGCCTCTTTTAGCTCGCCGACCGCCGTGCCGAAGTTACCGGACGCGGCCTGCGCGGCCTTCTCGTCCGCATTCTGGCGGGCGGACAGCAGTTTGATGTCGCCGGCGGAGATTGCCTTCTCTGCCAGTTCCTTGTTGGTGCCGGCGGCGGTCATGAATTTGGTAACCGATGCGCGCCGCTCCTCGATGATTGCATTCTGCTGTGCGCGATAGCTGAAGTAGGCGCCCAGGATCACCACCAGCGCGAAGACGGCGGCTGCGGCGATCATCATTTTCTTTTTCTTTTCCTGGCCCTCGGTGGCTGCCTTGGCCTGCTTTGCGAGGTCCTTGGCTGCCTGGAGGTGCGAATCCAGCTCGAGGGCATCGTTTGCCTGATGGAGCGCGGCGGCCCATTGCTTCTTTCGATAAGACTCTTTGGCCTGGGAGAGCAGGCTGTGAGATTGCCGTGCGCGCTGTTCGAGGCGGTCTCGCTGGCGGCGGATGTCTTCCCGGTGGGGCTGGATGTCCAGTGCTTCGGACAGAATCTCTACGGTTCTGTTCGGGTTGTTTTCGGCTTCCGTCTGGCTGGCCGCGGCTTCGAGCTCTTGAACTTTGTTGAGCTTCATCATGGCCTGCTGTTTCAGGCGCTCGATCTCATCGTCTGCGCCGATCTGCGATGCCTCCTCCGCGCGATGGAGTAGCTCTTCATACTTATTCTGTTCCCAGAGCAGTCGTACCGCGTTGATGTGTTCTTCGAGATTCGCGGCGAGCTTTGCGACCTGTTCAAGCTGGGCGGGGTCGACGGATTCTTCGTCGAGTGCTTTTGCGGTTTCGAGATGCTGGAGCGCCTGATGCCACTTGCGTGCGTCTGCTTCTTCTTCGCCTTCGCCTGCGGCTTTGCGCGCGGCGTCTGCGTGCTCCTGGGTTTCGAGCAGCGCTTTTGCGCCTTCGGGCCAGTTGCCTGCGTCCAGGGCGAGCTCGAGGGCTGTGATGGCAGAGCTGAGCTTGTTCTCTGTGAGGAGCGCTTCGGCCTCCTCGCGGCGGGCTCGGAAGACCTCCTCATTTTTCTGAGCCTGCTCGAAAAGATGCTTGTGGGTCGGATGAACCGGCCACAGATCGTTGACCTCTTTCAACGCCTCAAGCGCGGTGCTCCAGTTTTGCGAATCAACATTTGTCTGTGCGTTTTTCAGGAGCTGGGTGGTCTGCTTTAGGTCCGCTTCGGCCTGCTCGAGCTGTCGCTGGCCTTCTTCCCAGTGGCCGGCCTGAAGGGCCTTGATGAGTGCATTCTCCGCGTCCGCGAGGGAGCGGGACTCGAGGGGGGCTTTTGTGGCTTCCACCAGATCCTGGAATTCCTTCAGCGAAGATTCCGAGTCCTCGAGTCCTTTGCGAGCGGCCGCGTGGCAGGGCCAGGCTTCGAGCACCTTCTGAAATTCCTCGATCGCAATGACCCAGTCTTTCTTCTTGAACTGATCCCACGCCTCGTGCATGAGGTCCTCCGCCTCTTCCTTTTTCTCGCGCACGGCCTTGATGATCAGGACGCCCTCTTCCCAGTGTCCGGCGTCCAAGGCAGCCTGCAGCGCCTCCTCCGCCTGGCCGAGGTCCTGCTCCTCGGCAAGTCTGGTGGCACGTTCGGCGAGTTCGTTGAATCTGCTTTGTGACTCTTCTGCTTTCTGGAGGCCATCTGTTGCCGGGGCGTGTGTTGGCCAGATGTCGAGGACCTTTTGCCATGCTTCACCCGCCTCTTCCCATTTCTGAGACTGCATCAGAATGCCTGCTGATGAGAGGATTTCGTTTATCTCTTCGAAGCGGTCGTCAAGATCTTTACTCTTGAACTGCACCTCTTCGTCATCGGCATCGAGCTCCAGGATCGAGAGGCAGACCTCACGCGCCTGGTTGAGTTCTTTCTCATCGAGGAGCTGATTCAATTCATCCTTCTTATCAGCGATGGTGTCGTAGAGGGCCTGGCAGGTTTCGATGCCGTCCATGGCCTGATCGTTGTCCGGATCCAGGGTGATCACTTTTCGGTAGAACTGCTCGGCCGCGTGTGGCCTGTGTTCGTCCCAGGCTTCGGCGGCGCTCCGCAGGCTGCCTCGGACGTCACGCTCGAGGATTTTTTCCGGTATGTCGCTTAGCTGTTCCTGGAGGTCTTCTTCTTCGGGCGAGAGTTCGAGCGCTTCCTGCAAAGCGGCCTGGACGGCTTCGAAGTCCTCGGCCTCATCGGATTCGCTGGCGCGGGTGATGAGCGCGTCGATGCGGCTGACAATGGGCTCAGCCCGTTCCTTCACATTGAGCGCATCCTCGCGTTCAGGATCGAGTGTGAAGACCTCCTCCAGTTTGTCCAGAACCAGGCGCGGCCGTTTGGCGACGAGCAGTGAACGGGCCTCTTCCACGATATCGAGAATCTTCTTCTCGTCTTCGAGGTTCGTGCCGCAGTGAATGCAAAACGTTTCTCCGAGGAAGACGTCTTCGCCGCACTTGAGGCATTTTTCGACCAGGGCCTCTCCACAACCGGCACACCACTTGGCGCCTCGACGGTTCGGCTTGCCGCAGGATGTGTTGGGGCAGGCCACCATGTCCGGCGGCAGGGATTCTGTCATCGCCGGCACTTCGCCGGACATGGCGGATACGAAACCAGAAAGGCTGTTCATGATCTCAGCAACGGTCTCAAAGCGATCGTCGGGCTTTTTGGCCAGCATCTTCTTGACGATCTCATCGATATCTGCCGGCACGTCCTCCCGCTCATCCAATACGCTTGGGATGGGGGCAGTCACGTGTTTCATCATGACTTCCATCATGGCCGCGCCTGGGTATGGCTTCTTGCCCGAGAGCATGTGATAGAACGTGCATCCGAGCGAATATATATCGGCCCGGGCGTCGACGTTCTTCGCATCTTCGGCCTGTTCCGGCGCCATGTAGTCCACCGTGCCGAGCATCACGCCTGACATGGTGTAGCCCTGGGAATGGGAATCCTGGACCTTCGCCAGCCCCAGGTCAGCCACCTTTGCTATCGTGCGCGCCTTTTCGACCGCGCCGAGCAAGTTGCGCTGCATCTCGATGGAACTGCCTGTCTCGCCAGGCTTGAGGTGGCGCAGAAGAATATTGTCAGGCTTGATGTCGCGATGAATGATGCCTTTGGAGTGTGCAGCCGAGAGCGCCGCTAGAACCTGGTGGAAGATGCTGACTGCGGCTTCGAAGTCGAGCTTGCCTTCGCGCATCAGCATTTCCTTGAGGCTCTCGCCCTCGATGTATTCCATCACCATGAAATGATGGCCCTGCTCTTCGCCTACATTATGTACCTTTACAATATTAGGGTGGTCGAGCCGGGCGGCAGCGCGGGCCTCACGCTGGAAACGTTCCACGAACTGCTGCGATTTTTCCGCCAGGTAGCGGGGGACAACCTTGACCGCGACATCCTTGTCAAGCCCGATGTGCTTTGCCTTGTACACGGCACCCATCCCCCCTTCCCCGAGCTTGGATTCAATCTGACACCCTCCAAGCTTGAGCCCGATCATTTCGTCTCTGTCAGCATCCGGAGTGCCCATCACCACCGTGGCTTCGGGGAGCCTCTCTCCGATGGCAGGGTTCTCGCCGGCGACTGAAGGATCTTTCTGTTCGCCGCTGACTGTCGAAGGGGCATAGAACCTCACGCCGCAGGCCGGGCACTTGACGTGCCTCCCGGCGAGTCGGTCAGGGGCATCGAGCACTTTATTGCATTCAGGGTTTGGGCAGCGCAGCAGCATAGCTGTTTCAGCCAGTTCAAATCACAGGTGAGCGCCCAAGTGGCCGCAAGAAAAAATCATTATTCTGTGCTCGTTCCCCGACTCGGGGGAAAAGTCTATAGGCGGCTTGATCGAGCGTCAAGCTTTGACCCATTGCACGTGCACAGGGTGTTTGCTAGCATGTTTTGCGCTTTGCCGCAGTAGGTTATGACATCCGAAAGAGACGAAAAGATGGCAGAACCCAATCCTGTTCTGGTCGGCGTTGAAGGCTTCGTCGTGGGCGAAGAATTCCAACTGGAACACGGCAAATCGCTCATCATCGGTCGCAGCAGGAGCTGTGACGTCTCGCTCCGGCATTGCTCCAAATGGCTGCAGCTCGACCCGGAGGAGAGGGACCTGGAGCAGGACTTCAAGACGGTTTCCCGCAAACATATGCGGGTCACTTACTACAACGTAAACAGCATTGAAATCGAGGATCTAAGCTCCAACGGCACGTTCGTGGACGGCAAACGAATCGACCGAATTCTGATCTCGGATATCAAAGAAAAGCAGCACGAAATTCTTCTCGGCACACAAGAGCGGTTCAGGCTGGAGTGGAAGGAGGAATGAGCGGATGGTTGGTCTGTGGATGGGTACATTCGGACAAACGATCGAGTTACGCGGGGGGCCAGGTAGTGAATCCGAGAAACCTGGTGACTGACTGATGACGAAAGATGCCAGCTTACGACGACTGAGTCAGAGCTGGCGAGGATGGTCACTTTTCGTCCCGCGTTCGAAAACCGTGCTTGAATGCGAAGATGGCTGGAAACGCTCAATCAGGTATTCGCAGGCTCTGCCGGGCGTGAGGTGATCTGCGCAGGTGAAAATGTCCACGCCGGCATAGCCCTCTTCAGGCCAGGTGTGAATGGAGAGGTGGGATTCCGCGAGCAGGATTACTGCGGTGACGCCCTGCGGCTCAAACTTGTGGGTCTCGATGTTCAGGAACTTCGCCTTCGCCAGCCTGCAGGCTTCGGTTGCCGATTCTTTGACGAAATCGAGATCATCGAGCAGGGCCTCCGGGCATCCGACCAGTTCGAGTATCCAATGTTCGCCGAGCTTCTTTCCTGCCACAGACTTCTCCCAACGCGGTTCTGAAGGCTCGTGATTCTCACCCGAAAAAAAACGCCCGCCAGTGCAACAGCAGCAGGCGGGCGTCTTTCGTCAGACTATTTCCAAAGATCAGTGGCTGGACGAGATCTGCCGGTCGATCTCTGCGGCGTCACCCAGGTCAATGATTCGGATTTCTTCGGATTCACCGTTCGGTGTGACAAAGGCGAGATAGCGGGCCGGCTTCCAGCGGGGGCGGCCGTCGGCAGGGACTGCCTCGAAATCGAATTCGTTGTACCGGACGTAATCCAGGAGCTGGAAATCCATCGGTATCGCCTTGGAGATAACTTCGAATTCGCTGTGCTTCCGGGCAGTCTGTGCGTCGAGCTCTGGGGCCTGTTCGGCGATCTCCTGCTCCATTTTATGTTTGAGGTTCTCGAGGTCGTTCTGCGCTTCCGGCGGCAGCTTCCCTTTCATTGTGCCTTCGACGTTCTGCATGCGGAGCGTCTGCAGTTGCTGGAGCTTCGTTTTCAGGTCCGGGTATTTGAGGCCAAGCACGATGTCCTGCTTGGAGGCTCTCGCATCGACCTGAACGAGCTTGCGCCCTTTGATCAGAGTGAATGCCTGTCTCACGGCCGCGCTGGTCTGGCTGAAGTACCTTGTCACCAGTGAAACGTAGAGATCCTGTTTACCCTGGAACGTTTTCAGGAAGGCGATGCGCTGGCTCTCTGATTCGATGGCGAATACCTGCTGAATAATCTGGTTGTCGATGCGGGCACTTTTCTCGAGAAGGGTGAGGGCCTGGGATTCCCGACCGGTGGCCGCGTAGAGCGCTGCGAGGTTATTCAGGCTGCTGGCGTAATCCGGGTGATTCTCGCCAAGTACCGCTCGACGGATTTCCGCGGCCAGGTAATACAGAGGGCCTGCCTCACGGTACTTGCCGACGTAATGATAGAGCTCGGCCAGATTGTTGAGGTCGGTGGCGTAATCAGGATGGTTTTCACCGAGCACCTGGCGATCTATCTCGATCACTTTTTCGTAGAGAGGCTCGGCTTCGTAGTAACGCCCCATCGATTTATAGAGCAGGGCCAGGTTGTTGAGGCTGACCGCGTAATCCGGGTGAAACTCACCCAGAGTATTGAGGAAGATCTTCTGAGCCCGTTTGTGGAGCGGCTCGGCTGCATGGTACCTGCCCATTTCGCGATACAGGTCAGCGAGGTTATTCAGAGTGGTGGCGACCAGGGGGGCCCGTTCGTTCAGGCATTCTTCACGGATGGCAATGGCCTGCTTATAGAGAGGTTCGGCCTGCGCGTAATCGCCCATGGTTTTGTAGGCGCCGGCAAGATTGTTGAGGGTGTTCGCGTATTCGAGATGGGATTCGCCCAGCACGCGCTGCTTGATAATCAGGGCTTCCTTGAGCAGTGATTCTGCGGAAACCGCGTTGCCCATGGCACGGTGGATTTCGCCGAGATTCTCGACCGTATGTGCGTACCCGACGGTTTCTTCACCAATGGACATCCTGGCGAGGTCCCGGGCCTGTTCGGCGAAGGTCGAGGCCGAGTCATACTGGCCTTGATGATAAAGTTGTAGGACTTGTTCGTTAAGGCGGGAGATTTGGTCTTGATCGTTGAGAGGCATGGGGAGGAAGATGGTTGATGGTGAATGGTCAAAGGTGAATGGTGAATGGTTAAGCAATGGTCGGGCCAACGACCGGAGCGGGGGACAACGGGATCTTAAGATTATGCTTAAGCGTCACTTAGGGTTCTTCGATGGTCGCGATCTGTCCCCTTTCGCCTGATTCAAATTCCATCACCGAAGAAAATGTGGACGCTGACAGAGAATCTGAGTCAGTCGGTGATGTTTCCGCTCGCCCGTGAGACCGAACCTACGGCCATGGAAAATGTGGGGCCTTCGAATCGAAGATGGACGAGACAAGAGTCCAGAAGACCGCCATGGTGAATTCACCGAAAATCAGACCAAGGAAAAAGGGCCGTAGCTTCCGGTAACCCGCATTGCCGCCATATCTCGTGACCAGCAGTTTGATTACCCAGGCAGCCAGGATCGGCGGCCAGAAAACAATCAACGTCCAGGTGTGACAGAGCGCGTAGCCCAAGGGGTGGAGAGGCCACCACCAGACTGCCGATCTAAGCCAGAAGAGCACTAATGTAATGACCAACCCGGTCGATGCGCCAATCAGCCGGGAAGTTTGATAGGACTCACCGTGAGTCATCACTGGTGAGTAATGGTTCAGCATCCATTTGCTGTGCCAGTGATAGGCGTAACTGTATAAATTCAGGCCACCTTTCTCATAAGGCATCCAGATCTGCACACCGGCGGCAACGGCAAATGCGAACACAACGGCAATGGCAAAGATTCCGACCAGTTTTCTTTTTCTGAGGCCCGTTTGCTCAGCCATCTTTTGCGAGTCAAGCATTCCCGTCAGCAAAAGGCCGCGCAGGTCCCGTGCGAACATCTGATCCAGCCATGCCATCGCGCTCAGGTTCGAATGATCCATCGAATCCCGCGCAACAACAACCCCGTAGACTTCAGAAGGTCTGAACGATCCTTCCGTCATCGGCAGACCACCTTCCGATGTGCTCCTTGCCATGACGATCACCTGGCAGAACAGGTAAATCCCAAACATAAAGATGGCGACAGGCACGGACATCCCCATCTGGCACCCGAACCAGACAATGCCGCCGAAGGCAATCCAGAGCCCCCAGAACGAAATGGCGTACGGCATCATTTCGTGCTCGTCATCGACCTTTTTGCCGAGCGCGGCAAAGAAAACCTTCTTCACGTGCCCGCGCCCAAGCCAGAGCCAGCAGACGGCAAGCGTCACCCATGCGCCGATGGTCTGGTCTCTGACAAAACCACCACCATTTGTAAATCCCAAAGCAGCCATCCCGACCATCTGGCCGCGGGCAAGGAAATGAAAGAACCAGAGGCTCAACAACACCTGCGTCGGCAGCAGGTAAAAAAGGCCAATCGCGGCCAGCGAGCAGAACCAGTGACGGTAGCCCATCTGATTCCAGGGGAACTGGGCAAAAACGTGATTCAGACTTCCGCTTACGGGAATGGCCAGTACATCGTGGTTGATCTGCTGCAGGCCGAGCAGCCCGAATATGAAGACGGGAACGGCGAACCCCATCCACATGACCGGGTTTCTCCAGAAGCTGCTCTTCTGGCCTGATTCGATCATCTCAATTGGCAGCGCGACCAGGGGAAAGTTGAGCCGCTCATGAACCGCCCACTGGCGGTAAATCAGCGAAGCAAGGCACATGAACGCGGCGTATACCAGCGCCATCATCCCACCCCAAATCATCATCGGACGCACCCAGGGCCTCCAGGGGACCGGATCCAGCTCATCCTTGCCCTCGTAGAAATCGACAATCAGTTTCTGCTCCGGATCACCCGTCGTATCCCACGGCACGAGCGACTGATTCGTATGTCCGAAATACAACTCCTGCCACCGATTGGAGTCCGAAGCGAAGTAATTCAACGTGGCCATCCCGCCGGGCAACCGCTCCATCGCGCCCCGGGACGAAATCATCGAGGCCGTGAGGATCATCACAAAAATGACAGCGAACTCCGCCGGCTTGAGCTCCCTTCCTGGAAAGTATTTTTGCAGGATCTTATTCGCCAGCACCATCCCAAACATAAGCGCCACCACCACCGGCGGGAGCTGCAGAAATCCGATCATGATCGCTGCCGTCACCAACTCCGCATAGCTGACTATCAGCACGGTTACCGCCCCAAGGATGAGGCCCAGGATGATGGCACGAAGTGTCATTGAAGAAGTCGCTCGTAACCGCCAATGCAAAAGGACAACTGAAAGAGTAGGGAGCGTATTGGAATTGTCCGTTCAATCAATTGTCATACGATAGATGGTATCTTCTTGAACATGTGACAGAGCAAGATGAGCGAACAGGCTGACATCCTGATCCTTGACCGCAAAGCGCGCCCCGATGAATTGGCGGCTATGCTCGAGACATTCTTCGAGCATATGATCAAGTATGTCGTGGATGTGCGGCGCGAGGTGGTGGCCATTGGTGGTGAGCTTCACGCGGATGCAGAGCAACTGTTGCTGGAATCTGGTAGTTCTCAGTCGGACCTCTGGGGAGCGAACTACCTCCCAGGTGAGGGAGCGGAAGAATGCATCGAATATACGGCCCTCATCAATATCAGACCGTCCCAGAACAATCGGAGCATGGATGTGTGTGACCCTGAGATACGTGATGCTATCAGGCGTCTCACCTTCAAATTGATCGGCGAGGGGGAGGCGCTCTGAGTGGCTAACGAACATTCAACACTTTCCCCAGAGCGCTGGGCCGAGTTTTCTTTAGACCAGCAGATCTTAATGATCGGTAACGAAATGAACCGCGCTGCCAAACAACTCGTTTCTGGAAATCAGGGCCATCTGTCTAAGGCTTACGAACGCATCTTGAACCTGACAGATCTGACCATAAGAGTTCAGAAAAGATCCAGCTTCCTCCGTGAGATCTTGCGATGGCGTGACCTGATAGCTGCACTCTACATTTCTGAAGAACCGGATATCGGCGACCACAACGATGCGTTCCGCGTCCTGCTCCTCTTTACACCTGTGGCTGCAGAACAGATTCCATACGTGATTCCAGATTCTTCGTAGATCTTCATTGTGTGTACGGTCCGATTCGAGCGACTTTAAGTTGGAAGACACCAGCGATTACTGCTCTTCCTTCAGCGGCTCCAGCTTCAGGTTATCCAGATAAAAGGTCGAGCTCTCCGTTCCTGAAGCCACCCAGCCCAGCCAGTTCAAGAGCCGGCAATTCGGCGCGCAGGGCAGGGATTCGAACGTCTTTTCCGTGCCGTCCGCCAGCCGCACTGAGAGGTCGTATTGGCCCTTCGCCTGCTTTCCAAGGCCACAGGTGATCTTGATTCCGAGCCACTGAGAGTGTGGCAGCTTCATCAGCTCCTTCTTACCGGCGAAGAGCGCTCCCTTCTGGTCGATCCGAATAGACGGGCCCGCAATCAGCGCCGACTGCCAGTCCCGCCACTCGTGCATCAGTTGGCTGCCCACGCCGAGACGAACATCAAACGAACAGACCAGCGTCCCGGATTTGTAGTTCGGACGGAAACAGAAATGCGGGTTGTAGCTCGGACCCGTCCCGGGGCCATCGATGACCTTGAGCGAGCGCTTGCCCGAAGCCGAATGCTCATCCGTCACACGGACAACTTCCTTCTTGTTGTTTTCATAAACGGCGACGCCGGGGAGACTGTCTCCGGCATTGAACGATTCGAAATCCATGGCAATCGCCATCGGAGGAGGCAGTGTTGCCTCAGGATAACCATGCGGCACTTCTGGTGATTTCTTCGAACGCCTGGTCTTCGTGAGCCGGCCAATGTCATCCATTTTAAAAGGCTTGAAGCCAAGCTTGAATGCGGGCGATTGGGGACTTAATTCGAAGTCGGCATCCTTTGCGGATCTGAACCCTGGATCGGCGAACATGGAATCCCTGTCCTTGCCGAGCTTCTGCCATTCCTCAAAGGAGAGCCCCTGTCCAAAGTCCACCTTTGCGTCACCGGACGGCCAGTAAAGATTGCTGCTGAACGACCAATCGTCCCGCACTTTGCGAGAGAGCGTGGCCCGGCCTTGGGACCAAGCGATGATGTTCCTTTCAAAGAGCAATGCGCCGCTCTTGTCGTGACGCCCAATCCCGAGCTGTATGTTTTCGCCGTTCACCAGGATATTGTTGCGCACCGTGTTTTCCTTGCCCCAGTGCACGGTGAAGGTCGCGTCCTGCGTATCGTAAACCACGTTGTTCTCGACCAGGATGCCCGTCGTGCCCTGGTCAAAGTAAATGCCCGAACCACCGTATTCGACCCTGGAGATATCGTGAATCCGATTGAACTGAAGCTCTGTACCTTCGGACGCGCCCAGCGTGTAGATGCCCCCGAGATCGCTGAGACGATGCTGGCCGATGCTGTAAATGTGATTGTGCGAAATCAGATTCCGCTTGGACGGGCTGTACCCGTAATGCCAGGACCATCCGACCGAAATGCCGGTGTAATAGAAGTCATGAATATCATTGTGCAGGACGCGATTGTCCGCTGAGTGCCCAATCCACACGCCAACTGCGGCAGGATGAAGTCGGCCTCCATGAGCGATGAGGCAGTCTTTAACGGTCTGATGAGATGCCAGCCTTCTGTCCCCTTTCTTGAATGAGTCGGTTGTGCCGAGCATGACGCCGCCCGCGCCCAGATCCCACATCTCGCAATCGACGACGCGGTTGTTGCGGCAGCCACGTCCGAGATCTATCGCATAGAATCCGGTATGCGCCACCGTGCATTTTTCGATGGTGCAGTTTCGGGCCGCCTCGGCATCGATAGCACTCTGAAATGGCGAATCAGGCCGAATGTTTCGCAGGCTCACCTCCGATTGGGCCACAGAATAGCCGCCGGCAGGCACACCCCAGTTTGTGTGCATAAACACCAGCCCGCGCAGATGAACGTGCTCCACGTATTGCTCCTTCTCCACGTCTCCTCTGAAAGAGACGAGGTTGCCGAGCTTCGGCGCAATGATTACTGCCTGCTCGGGCCGCTCACCGGGCATCGGGATGTACTCGAGAACGCCCGTCTTCATATCAAGATACCACTCCCCCGGCTCAGAAAGCGCGCCAGCCACATTCTCCAGCAGGTATCGCTTCTGTGTCGGCAGCGAAGCGATCTTGTCATGCCATGTGAAACCGGACAGAGTCACGAGTCGCCGGTCATCATCGACGGCCGCAATCGGTATCCGAGACATGCTCCAGCTATGAAAATTCAGAACCTCGATCTCGTTGAGGGACGTCCAGTCGCTGCGAATATTGCCTTCATGAAAGTGAAAACGGTTGTGCCCCTGCTGTTTCGTATCCTTCTTGTGCGAAATGGCCCCGGCCTGAATGAAGTAGTAGCCCTTCTTCGGCAGCCGCGGCCGGAAGCGCCGCTGGCCATTCACGAACAACTGTGAAAAACGCCACCGACCATCGCGCACCTCTGGCAAAGTCGTGACCCATCGGCCGTCTTTCACTTTCCAGTCCTTGATGCGAACGCCGCCGCTGATGACAGTAGCCTCCGACACTCCCTCATAAATGATGGGGGCATCTTCTGATCCGGAATCTTCCGGTGTAAAGGTGATCGGCTCTGACAGCGAGTATTGGCCCTTCGAGATCCGAACGACGATCGGTCTCACTCGATTGGGCTGTCTCATCTTCAATTGCCGCACAGCAAGCTGGGCCTGCCTAATCGTCTTGAGCGGATTCGCCGACGAACCGTCAGCATCATCGCTGCCAGCAATGGCGACATGGAAGCTTGGGGCATCCTCGGAATGGCATGGTACGAAGCCAACCAAGGCAAAACAGATGGCGGAGAGTGGAAGCAGCAGCGGTTTCATTTGGAATGCGATGGTGAAAAGAGACGTTGGACCGTCAGAAGCCCGATCATGAGGTTCGCCCGGATGGACCAGGATTTCAAGTGCCTATTCGTTTGTCCGCTTTGCCCGCTCTGTTGACACTTTCAGATTCCGTGCAGATAGTTCGTCCGCCTTTCGCCAATTCAAGAGGACACAACCATGCAGTTCATCATGTTCACCAAACATCTCGAAGGACTGGATCTTTCGGGGATCATCGAGGCCCTCAAATCCGTCGGCGTCAGCGGGGCAGATCTGGCCGTCCGGCCTGGCTATCCGGTCCATCCGGGAAATGTGGAGAAAGAGCTACCTGCAGCCGCGTCCCGATTCGCAGATGAAGGACTCGCCATTCCTCTGGTCACCACACCGGGCGATTTCACCACCCCGGATATCGAATATGCAGACCGGCTCTACGCCGCGTGTGGAGAATCCGGCGTCAGGCACATCAAGCTCGGTTACTGGCATTGGAAAGCCGGCGACAAATACTGGGAGATGCTTGACCAATGCCGCGGCAACCTGGACGGCTTCCAGGAGTTGTCCGCCAAACATGGCGTGCAGACAATGGTGCACAACCACTCCGGCACATGCATGGGCCTGAACGCTTCCTCGAGCATGCACCTGCTCAAGGGATTCGATCCGCAGCACGTCGGCTCATTTGCGGATGCCGGTCACTTGTCCATCTGCGGTGAGCCGATCGCTATGGCCCTCAACATTGTGGCGGAATACCTCTCAGCCATCGCGTTCAAAGATCTATTCAGAGAGCCCCGCAAACAGAACGGACGCACCACCTGGCAGACAGGCATGGCCCGTATCAGTCGCGGTTTCGTGGACTGGCCGCTCACCCTCAAAACTCTGAAGTCGATGAACTTCACCGGCCCCATCAGCATGCACTCCGAGTACGGAGGTGAGCCGGTGGAATCGGTGATCGATCTCACGCGAATCGATATGCGTTATATACGGCGAGTGCTGGAGGATGTGAGTAGTGAGTAATACGTAATGCGTAATACGTCTCTCACCTCGCAGGATTCTCGTACCAAAACACCCCAAGCTGATCCACCTCCTCGCAGGTCAGCACATCCAGGTCGCCGTCCGCATCCATGTCGATCAATTCCAGGCGATCGAACTTCACGCCTCTCTCTCCGCTGATATCGTGCAGTTTCCACACCTTGTCCGTGATGGCGTCCTTGTATGAAAGCCAGCTCACGCCTGGCTTCTTCCGATCCTTGCCAGTGTGAAGCGCGTAAACGAGATCCAGATTGCCATCGAGATCGATGTCGCCGATGGCCGCGGCCTTGCCTGAGCCGGTGAACCTGTCGTTGGTGAATTCACTGGTCTGCCATTTGACCTCGCCTTCCCCGGACTGACCACGGCTCCACAGAATGCTGCCCGCCCGCAACGGCGTGACAACATCGAGCGTTCCTTCCTTCGATGCCCACACACCGACGAACATGACTTCCTTCCCATTACCGGCAATGTCGTGCCGGGCCCAATTCCTGGCGGCTGACACCTTGTCTTTTCCGGGATGCTTGAGCCAGTAAGTGCCGCTGCCCTTGCCACGGCGGTCCGAAACGATCATGTCTTCGAGGCCGTCGCCATCCACATCGAGTTTGCGCAGCGACATGACCCAGCCGGCATCCTGCATGTGGTGGTACTTCCACGTTGCCAGGTCACGCGGGTTCTCTGGTGACTCAAGCCAGCCCACGCGGGCGTTTCTTCCCTTTGAAGCAATGACAATGTCGATGCCACGTTTGCCATCCACCTGCATCGGCACAGCAAACATCCACGAGGATTTCTTTTCAGTGACAGGAATGGCCTCGGTCTTCCATGCCTTTTCGTCGAGATACGTTGCGCGATCGCCTGGCGCCCAGTGCACGAACACCGTTCTGATCCTGCCCTCACAACTGCTCACTACATCGATTGCGCCGTCACCATCCAGATCGGCGAACACAGCATCTTCGGGCGACCCTACTTTGCCGACTGTAACTGTCGGCCATTTTCCCTTGGTCTTGTCCAGCCCGGGGTTGACGTAGACCCGAATCACGTTGCCCTGCTCCCATCCGGTGGTGATGTCCTGATAGCCGTCACCATTCACATCGGCCAGCCGCACCCCATCTGCACCCCTCGAAGATTTATCGATCGTGTGGCGGGGCCAGGGCTCGGCATGGCAAAACGCGAAGGCCAGAAAAATGGCAGGCAGGATCGTGGTTCTCATATACATTTCCTTAAGAAGAGACATTCAGGCCACCCCAAAGAGCTTCTCCTCTCGTCGCCTCTTATGAAAGCCATCTATACACGCCGCCACTGGCTGTTCTCAATCGTTTTCCTTTCGCTTGTTGCGATCGCATATGGAGAGAAGCCTAACGTCCTTCTCCTTTGCATCGATGATCTCAGACCGGAGCTGGCCTGCTTTGGCGTGGATTACATCCGGTCGCCGAACATTGACACCCTCGCCTCACAGGGGCGCCCGTTTCATCGGCATTACGTCCAGGCGCCGACCTGCGGGGCCTCACGTTACGCGCTGCTCACGGGGAATTACGGCCCCTACGGCAATGGCGCGCTCTTCCAGAGGGGAAAGAAACTGAAGGCCGACCCGAGATCCGCATCGCCTTCGCTCCCCGCCTGGTTTCGGCAGCACGGCTATACCACGGTTTCGGTCGGCAAAGTATCCCACCATCCGGGCGGGCGCGGAGGCAGAAACTGGGACGACGATTCCCACCACGAAATGCCGCTCTCCTGGGACCGTCATCTTCTACCTGCCGGCCCCTGGCAGCATCCTCGTGGTGCCATGCATGGGCTCGCAAACGGCGAAATCCGCGTCAAGGCCGGCAATATGGATGTCTACCAGGCGACAAAAGGTCCAGACTCCATCTACCCCGACGGCCTCATCACCGACGAAGCCCTGCGGCAGCTCGGCCAGCTCGCCAAGTCCGACAAGCCGTTCTTCCTTGCAGTCGGCATCATTCGTCCCCACCTTCCATTTGGCGCGCCTGCGAAATACTTCGAGCCCTATCGCAACGCCAAGCTCCCACCGATACCGCACCCAAAGAGGCCGCAAGGCAAGACCACGTGGCATGGTTCAGGTGAGTTCATGAAATACAACCGATGGAAACGAAACCCGAACAATGACCCGGAATTCGCCACAGAGGTCCGCAAACATTACGCGGCCTGTGTCACCTATGCGGACACGCTTGTTGGCAGAATCCTGAAGAAACTCGAAGCCCTCGGCGCCCGGGACAACACTATCATCGCTCTCTGGGGCGACCACGGCTGGCATCTCGGTGAGCATGCGATCTGGGGCAAGCACGCGCTCTTCGAAGAATCCCTTCGCTCGCCGCTCATCATTCATTACAGGGGCATTCCACACCCCGGCAAGGCAACAGAATCCATTGTGGAAACGCTGGACATCTTCCCAACGCTGGCCGACCTGGCCGGCCTACCGAAGCCGGATTCTGTGAACGGCGTCTCACTTCGATCCATCCTGGAGGACCCGCAAGCTCCCGGACACTCGGCCATTTCATACACTCGCGCTCGAACCATCCGCACGGAAACCCATCGCCTCATCACACATAGGAATGGCCACATCGAACTTTACGATCACACTTCTCCCGCAGGCGAAACAGAGAATATTGCCGAGAATCACCCGGAGTTGGTACAGCAACTGACAGCGCAGTTGAAAGAGCGCCTGCCATGAACAACCTTGAATCCCGCTTCCTGAATCCTGAATCTTGAATCCCGAATCAGAATCGAAGACTTGTCGCGGAGCGCCAAGACCACACTGAATCCTGAATCTCGAATCCCGAATCAGAATCGAAGACTTGTCGCGGAGCGCCAAGACCACACTGAATCCTGAATCTTGAATCCCGAATCAGAATCGAAGACTTGTCGCGGAGCGCCAAGACCACACTGAATTCTGAATCCTGCTTCCTCAACCGGAGATCACCCATGAAGAGCATCCAATCATTCGCATGTCTTGCCGCACTGTTGATTACCACCTCCCTGACAGCTCAGGAACGCGATACCGGCTGGCAGACACTCTTCGACGGCGAGACCCTCACAGGCTGGGATGGAGACCCGAAATTCTGGTCGGTCAAAGACGGAGCCATCACCGGGACAACGACGAAAGATACTCCCACCAGGGGAAACACGTTTATCATTTACGTCGGCGAGAATAAGGACAACAAGCCCGTCGAATTTTCAGATTTCGAATTGAAACTCGAGTACCGGATCCTCAACGGCAACAGCGGCATCCAGTACCGCAGCTTCAAAATTAAGGGCAACGACCGCTGGCGTATAGGCGGTTACCAGGCCGATTTTGACAAGGGAAAAGGCTGGGCAGGCACAAATTACGGCGAGCGGTTTCGAGGCGTCCTTGCAAAGCGCGGTGAAAAAGTCAGCTTCAACTCCGAAGAGGTCGAGAAGGACGGAAAGAAGAAAACCGTTACGAAGCGTGACGTCGAGAAGTTCGGCAACGCCAAGGAGCTCGCGGGCAAAATCAAAGACGCGCCGGAGTGGAACGAGTATCACATCACCGCGAAGGGTTATCAGTTGACCCAGAAGATCAACGGCGTCCTGATGAGCGAACTGCTCGACAACGACAAGAGACACAGAGACAAGGGCCTCATCGCCGTCCAGCTCCACCAGGGTCCACCCATGGTCGTGCAGGTGAAAAACGTTCGGATCAAGGTGCTCGAAGCCAAGTAGATGAGCGCGGCGCTCACTTCAGTTTCACATCGCCGTATGGTGTCTTGATTGCGCCCGTCACATTCAGGCTTGGGGTGGGAAGAGTCTTCTGCCGTAGCAGGCTTAATGCCGCGGCGGATGCGGATATCGTGCCCTTCAGCTTCAGGCGGGCTTTGCCGCCGGCCCTGACTTTTTCGGAAGTCGAAAGGCTGATGCCTCCGATCTGAAGATTGCCCAGGGACACATCGTATCCAAGCTTGGAGATATCGATGCCGAAGGTGTTCGGATTGATCATGTCCGCAGCGATCTCGACCGCGGCCCCGGAGAAGGCAATCTTCAGGACCTTGGCCTTCAGGTTGCCCAGTTTCGGCGGTTGGAGGATGGGCAGTTTGCCGATGTGCGAGAAAGGTAATTCCAGCTTTTTGCCGAGCGCTTCGTGGAGGAACGCGCCATCCACAGACCAGGTGACTTCGTTCTTGCCTTTCAGGCTGGTGAGGAGATTGGGAATGTCGCTATAGCGGATCGTAATGGGAAGAGTGGCGTTGCCCGTCTTCAGAGCCGGGAGATCGATCTGGTTTGCCTTCGATGCCTTGAAAAGCTCGCTGCCTTCGATGCCGACACTGTATTTGAATTGCGGTGTCTTGATCGGGATCGGATACGGATTATTGATCTGAAGCCGCAAATCCACGTTCACGCCTTTGAAGTCGATACCGGTGATCTTGCCCGACACATCCGTTACCTGTGGCTTCAGTCCGGCAGGGATGGTGACGCAGCCTGCGTTTATCACGAGACAGATTGCTGCGATGATGGCGCTCTTCGTAAAGATGTTCATTCGATCACCTCTCAGTGAATGATTCTGCCTGCAGATGAATGCAGCTTCCGTCAGGCTCAATATCACACTCAGCGAACAACGAGACAGCTTCACTCACGAAACTTTGTACTCCGGAATCCCTGGGCAGTCCGGATTGATATCCGGGCCGAAAAACTTCCAGACTTCCATGGTCTCGTTGCTTTCGTTTTTGTATTCCAGATCCTGGAGGGCGCGGTCGTGGGTGACGAGCAATTCGTCGTGGCCGAAATCACCGGCAACCACTTGAAGCCCGCCGATGGTGCCTTTGCCCTTCCAGACCAGGACAGAGAAGACGCCGTTCTCGGAGCAGGTAAAGCTCTGTCCCGGCTCGACGACGAGACGCTTTCCGCTGAACGTTGTCGTGTTGTAGAAAATCCAGTACTCGGTACCGCCATCCTGATTGGTCTCTTCGACCAGGCGCTGGCCGAGGTGACGGTTTTCGTAGAAGTGACGGTCTCCCGAAAGCTCCCAATCGATCTGCTTGAGAACGATCCGTTCGCCGTACTTATCGACGTCTTCTTTGCGGATGTCTTTGTAAAGAAGCTCCTTCGGAATGATCTTGCCGGCGACGAGGGCCTGGCACATGGAAAAGACGTCCGAGTTCTCCTGGAGCTCGAATGTCAGCGCGGTGCCCGGGCCGTGCAGGATGCCCGGAGGAATGTGGAAGCCATCGCCCGGCACAAGCAGTTCGGCCCAAGCGTGCTGAAGGATGAGATCGCTGTCCCAATCCTGCAGGTAGGGGAGGAGGATTTCCTGCTCGCCCTGCTCGACGATCCACGGTTTGACGCCGAAGAAAGTCTCCGGATGGTCGCCCATTTCGGCCCCTTCGGGGAAGAAGTAAGCCTCCTCTTTTGAGTTTGCGCCGACAAGGGCCGCATCCTCTTTTCTCTGGTGGTAGTGGTAAGGGATGCGCGAGCCGAAATCGAAGAGCTTGGCGAGCCGGCCCAGGGTATTGCCGTGAGCGGCCTGATATTCGTCGCCAAGGATCTGTTTTCCGCCCGCTTCAAGCGCGTCGGTTAACAGCACGCGGTCTGAGCCATCGGCCAGATTGATGTAGCTGAGGCCCTCATCATCCGGGCCGATGGCGTTGTCGGCCTTCGTCTCTGAAACGATCCATCGTTCGCAAATGCTGCCGCGTTCTCCGACGTCATATTCTTCTTCTTTGAGGCCCAGTCGCTTTCCCGGCGGCAGAAAATCCCGAGCAATCCACGCGGGATCGCAACGAAGGATTCCGTTGCCCTCGGCCATGGCTTTATCAAGAACTTCGAGGGCCTTTGCATTTGATTCTGACATGACTCTGAATCCTTCAGATAAGGATGCGGCAGCGGGAGGCAGGCGGCCTTCCCGGCAGAAAACCTATTTATTTTCTATTGCCCAACAGGCCGGAAACGCTACCAAGACGGCGTTTTATTGGCAACAGGACAATAGACGCTCGCCGCGGCGCGGCGAGACCACTGAAGGCAATGGGATACTCGTCGCTGAGCGTCGAGAACTGAATCCTCACACTACTTCGACATCGATTGGCTGCCGAAGCGGCTCGGTGACCGCGGCGGCCATCCGGGCGGTGATCTCCGAGCCACCGGACCGGCAGGTGATGGAGAAATGTCCTTCAGCTTCTCGATCGCAGATGAACTCCGGAACCTCCTCACCTCTCCTGACCGGACAGAATACCGTGACGGACTCAGCGACTGCGGCCCGCAACGAAACACGCACTTGCGGGCGCGTATAGCTGTCCGCCAGTTGGATGTCCGCAGTTTGTGGATATAGCACACGGGCGAAGCAATCGTTCTGTTGCCCGTGAATGACAAAGCCGCCCGCTGACAGTTCAACATCATTGCCCGATTCGGTGTGCCAAAGACACTCGGCCGAAAATGGCTCGCCGTCGTATTCGTTCAAATCCACGACGACGAGAAACGGCACAGGGCCCTTTCGAACCAGCACCACTCGCCGGAACGATCTGCGGATGCGATGGTCCGGACCGGTGGTCGATGCGGCATCGCCCAGGCTGGTAGTGAAATCATCGGTGTGAGAAAAGTCCACCATCTCACCTTCAGTCCAACCGGGTGTGATGTGCGGACCGCGCTGGTTTCGACCGTCCACCAGTACGCAGTTGTGAGCGTCTGTCTCGCCGAACCAGCGATCGAGTCCTTTTGTACTGTCTGCCTGTGGGATGCCGTATCCCGCGTCCACCAGGAATCGCTCACCCAGTGCATAAAACGCCACATGATTACTGTCGCCCTGCCGATGGCATTTCAGCACCTGCGGGCCGCAGAAATGAGACACCAGCCAGTCGTCCTTCTCCCAACCGGTACGCATGCTGACGACCCCGCGGCCAGTGAAATGGCGCGCCAACGGGTAGCCGAGCTCCTGAGGCGTACGGCAGGGAATGTCATCACGCCACCACAGGAGGAAGTAGAGAAAGTTTGTTCCCTGAGGTGTTTCGCTCAGGTCGTCGTTCTCGTCCAGCCAGTCGGGCCTGCGTTCCGGATGGAAATCCAATTGCGCGCCCAACCACGGCAGAAGTTTGCCGCCTGGCTTTCCCATCTGCGTCAGGCTGCACGCGATACTGCCGCAGGAAGGTTGGCAATCGTTCAGGTTATTCAGGGTGCCGCCGCCGGGTATCAGCTCGTAGAGCAAGTATTCGAGCAGCCGCTCGAATCGATTGTTTTTGAGCAGATTGGTGCCGCCGCGACGGCGAATGGCTTCCGCGGCTGCGGCACAGTAAGGCACACAGCTTCGAAACACATACTGCGGGCCTTCAAACGGGGCGCCCGTGGTATCAATACTGTTGAAAAGGTATTGCTCTATCGCCGATTCACTCTGATCGATGTAACGCTCGAAATCCTCAATCTCAATCTCACCCTCGACTGCCATACACCACATGGCACTGGGCATGATGCCTCGCACGCCGCGATTGTTGGTGATCTGGTACCAGTCCTCCCGCCAGTATTCCAGCACGATGCCAACAGATTCCTTCGCGTATTCGGCGAAGCGGGCGCGCTGCTCATTGGAGAAACGGTCGTGGCAAATGTCATAGACACAGGCCATCGTGTGGGCAAACATCCCCTTGTCGTGGCCGAGCCCGTGCCGCCAGCCGTCGTCTTTACTGCCCCATGCCGAGCTCTTAACGTCGGCGAGGCCGTGGTCGATGATCTCCATCACCGCGTCGCGGGCGAAATCGCCGACCTCCGGATCGCCGGTGAACGCATAACAGGCACTCAAGGTGTCGAGAACCGGCAATACCGTGAAGATGCCGTAACGGAGGCGCCAGATGTCTTTCTCCCGCTCACGAAAATCGAGAAAGTCGGGATGCTCCGGATCCATGTAATTGGCGCAGAGCTGCTTTGCACGTTCCAGGACACGGGCCTTGAGCCCGCTCTTTGCGCCCGCCCGCAGGTCTGGCAGTTCTGCAGCACTGAAAAGCAGTCGTGGATGTTCACCTGTTCGAAACGGCATGGGCGTCGTCCTTTACCATTAGGCTGAGGGAATATAGACTCTGCGCAGTGTAACAGCGATTCCAGGAATTATGGAGGCATGGGCCGATGGGAGAACGTCTGAAAAACAAGGTGGCTATTATCACTGGAGCGGGTTCGTCCGGACCGGGCTGGGGCAATGGCAAAGCGACTGCAGTGCTGTTTGCCCGGGAGGGGGCAAAGGTCTTCGCGGTCGATATCAATCAGGAGGCCGTCGAGGAAACCCGGCAGATCATCAGCGACGAAGGCGCCGGCGTTACGGTACAGCAGACGGATGTGACCCGCGCGGAGCAGGTTGAAGCAATGGTCGATCTGTGCATCGAAACCTATGGCCGCGTCGACATCCTTCACAACAACGTCGGCATCGTGGAAGTCGGCGGGCCGGTCGAAGCTAGTGAAGAGAGTTGGGATCGCGTCGTCGCCGTCAATCTCAAGAGCATGTTCCTTACCTGCAAATTCGTCCTCCCGCACATGGAGGAACAGGGCGGAGGCGCCATCGTCAATATCTCGTCCATTGCCGGCATCCGCTACCTCGGAGTGCCGTACGTCTCTTACAGCGCGACCAAGGGCGCTGTGCTACAGCTTACCCAGAGTATTGCGCTCCAATACGCGGAAAAGAACATCCGGGCGAACTCGATTCTACCGGGCCTGATGAACACGCCGATGATCATCGAACCGCTCAAAGACGTTTACGCTGAAGGCGACATCGAGAAAATGCTCGACATCAGAAACAACCAAGTCCCAATGAAGAGAATGGGCGACGCCTGGGACGTCGCGCATGCCGCCCTCTTCCTGGCATCCGACGAAGCGAAGTACATCACCGGCGCCCAACTCGTGGTCGACGGAGGGCTCACGTGTAAGTCGTAGTGCTTCACAGGATCAGAACGAACATGAACGTTGGAACACTACTCACCAAATCGGCCCGCAGCTTCCCGGCCAGTCTGGCGATTGCGCACGGTTCAAAGAAGTTGAGCTATGCCCGATTCGATGCGCGGGCCAACCAGTTGGCGAATGCCCTTGGTCGCCTTGGCATCACAAAGGGCGATAACGTTTCGCTGCTCATGTACAACTGCTCCGAAACGCTCGAGGCCATGTTTGCCTGTTTCAAGGCTGGATGCTGCGCGGTACCGATTAACTTCCGGCTCCATCCAAGGGAGTTTTCCTTCATCATCGGTCATTCGGAATCCAAAGCGGTCGTCATCACCTCTGAGTTCAATGAATCCATTCTGGATGTCCGGGATCAGATACCGCAGGCGCAGAGCATCATTACGGTGTCCGGCGCGCGAGGCGAGCTGCTGGATTACGAATCGCTGGTAAGCGCTGAGGACGAACAATTCGAAGACGCCGAGGTCGATCCCACGGACCTTGCCTGGCTTTTCTACACATCCGGAACGACCGGGATGCCCAAGGGCGCCATGTTGACCCATCGCAATCTGATGGCCATGACCATGAGCTTCTTTGCGGACATGTGTACCGGCTGCGGCCCCGATGACGCGACCCTCCACGCCGCGCCCCTGTCGCACGGAAGCGGTTTGTATGCTCTGCCGAATGTCGCCAAGGCTGCTGCCCACATCATTCCGGAATCAAAGTCCTTCGATGCCGAACTGGTTCTGCAGCTCATTGAGGAGTTTCGCATTACGAATCTGTTCGCCGCGCCGACCATGCTCAAGCGGGTGATCGACAGTCCCGCCATAGACCGGTCTGATCTGAGCTCTCTGAAGTCCGTGATTTACGGCGGCGGTCCGATGTTGCTCGAGGATCTGATAAAGGCCATGGAGAAACTCGGCCCGTGTCTCGTCCAGCTTTACGGGATGGGCGAGACGCCGATGACCATCAGCTTTCTCTCCCACCGGGATCATGTTTCCAACGGCAGCCCGGAACAGATGGAGCGTCTCAGGTCTGCCGGTTGTCCACGCACGGACGTGGAGGTCAGGATTTTCGATCAGGATGACAACGAGCTCCCGCCGAACGAGATGGGCGAAATCGTGACCCGTTCCGATCTGGTCATGAAAGGCTACTGGCGGAACCCAGAAGCAACGGCCGAAACACTCAGAAACGGCTGGCTGCATACGGGCGACATGGGGTACATGGATGAGCTGGGCTATGTCTTCATTATGGATCGCTCAAAAGACATGATCATCAGCGGCGGCGAGAACATCTATCCCCGTGAAATCGAAGAGGTCATTGTCCAGCATCCCGCGGTTCGCGAAGTCGCTGTGATTGGTGTCCCCGACCCGGCATGGGGCGAGGCTATCAAAGCCGTCGTGTCCTTAGTGCCTGGAGAGGAAGTTACCGAGGAACAGCTCATCGATTTCTGCCGGGATCACATCGCCAGCTACAAGAAGCCAAAGTCGGTCGATTTCGTTAACGAGATCCCCAAGAACAACAACGGCAAGATCGTGAAGAAAGAACTGAGGGAGAAGTATTGGCAGGGGAAAGAGAGCCAGGTGGTGTAGGGGCACTTACCTGTTTGAGGGTACAGGATTCAGGGATCAGGATTCAGGGGGCATCGTCCTGTCTTTTTCCTTTCTTATCGTCCTGTCATTTCTCTTACTCTTCCTATCGTCCTGTCGGTGCCGATGCCGACCCACTCTGTCCCTCACAAAAGACTACCCCGTTATGCACCACTCCACAGTCCGGTCCATTCATGCGGTTCTCTGCTTTCTGTTGCTGGGGACCTGCGTTCAGAACTCTTTCATTCTGGCCGGGCCTCTCACTGAACAGAAGCTTGAGGCCGAACTCGAAGCTCTGCGTCGGGTCCGGGTCAAGCATTTCGACGGAACGCCATCGAGTGTCCTGGGCAGACTTCCCGGTCCGGCAGAACAGGCGAAAACACAGGCTGACTTTCGGAAGCTTTTCATGGGCAGGCCAGCGCGCAAACTGAGTGATGCGGAGAAGAAGCGCGTGCTTGACCTGTATGCGTATGTGGACTTCCATATCCCGACCCGTTCCGGGCGTGCGACCTTTCCCCTTGGCATTACCGGCGCGCACTTGCGAGAGATGCGCGGGCAGAGCGCCACAACGGTCGAAGCCATTGATGGAGAATCCCCAGCGGACGGAGTGCTCGAGCTCGGTGACATCATCGTCGGAGCTTCTGGTCACCTCTTCCCTGAGGACGATGACCCTCGCATCCCGCTCGGTTACGCGCTGGCGGACGCGCAGACCGAAGCGAAGCAGGGAATCCTGATTCTGAATGCCGTACGCTCCGGCAAGCTGACCGAAGTCAAGATCGATGTGGGCGTGCAGGGAAATTTCAGCAGCACTTGGCCATACGGCTGTGCCAAGTCCAAGGCCATCACAGACGCGGCCGCAAGCTACCTCGTGAACAACATCGAAGCGGAGAGGCTGGACGTGTTCTACGACACGCTCTTCCTCATGGGGACGGGGCGGCAGGATGCGCTTGAGGCCGTTCGCCGCCGGCTTTACACGATGATTGATAAAAAAGGACTCGGCTTCGGCGGGCTCAACTCGTGGGGCAATGGCTACTCTCTAGTTTCGCTTGCGGAGTATTACCTGCTCACTGGAGATTCGGCCGTCATCCGGCCGATGAAGAAGCTTGTCAAAGTTCTTTCGGACGGCCAGATGTCATGCGGGAGTTGGAGTCACTCGTGCCCGCCCGGAGGTTACGGCGCTGTGAACAATGTTGGTCTGGTCTGCTTCATGGGACTGATTCTGGCTCGAGAGGCCGGGATTGAAGTCGACGCCGAGGTGCTGTTACGTTCGATTCGTTTCTTCGGCCGCGGCATCGGGACGTTCACGCCCTACGGGGACCATACCTACTACTCGCCCCGCATGTGGCGATACTTGCCGGCCAGCGACAACGGTTCGTCCTCCATGAGCGCGTTGGATTACTACCTCCTCGGAGCGCACGACATCGCGCGCCGAACGGCCCGTCAGCCCTGCTATCAGTATCGCACGCGGCTCGCAGGGCACGCGGCCCGAATCTTCACGATCTCCTGGGGCCCACTGGGCGCGGCACTCGCGCCAGAAGAAGAATTTTGGATGTTCATGAACAACCTTATCTGGTACTTCGAGCTGTCTCGGCAGCGCAATGGCTCGATGACCCCGCTTGCAGGCGGATGGTGTCCTGGTACTGGTGCGATTGCCCTGGGCCTGACGCTGCCCAGCAAAAAGCTGCGCGTGCTCGGCGCCAAGAAAGGTGTCTTCGCCATGCGACCACCGGCGGGGCTGGCCGCAGCAAGGCAGCTCTATGCGGAAAAGAAATGGAAGGGACTCAAGAAAGCCCTGGCAAAGTCCGGGAACAGCACGTACGCCCGCGCTCTGTCTGCGGCCCAACGGCAGATAGAAACAAGCGCGGCCATCACTCTCGAACTGATTCGGGCCAACATCGAAAAGAAAAACAAAGACACCGCGCAAAGGCAGCTCGACGCACTCAAGATTCTGTTGGGTGAGGAGCGCGCCGAGATGAAAGGTCTCGCCGCGACGATTGAAAGAATCCAACCCGCGAAGGCACATCCGCAAAAACAGAAGGCGTCCACCAGACGTAAGAAGCCGAAGCTCAACCTGCCGGACAAGTGGGACATCCTTTTGGCTGCAGGAAACGAAGCGAAGGACGATTACCTGCATGGTGAATTCACAAGCGAAGAGGTCGCCTCACTCGGCGAGTGGTATGCGGAGGACGTCTCGCCGAAGGGCATGGAACTGAAAAGGGGCAGTCGCCGGGCCAATGGCAAAAAACAGCATCTGATTCGTCGGACCTTCGAGATGGCCGGTTTCTATTCGGCCCTGCGAATCACCACGGATGAGGGACTCGAAGGTGAGCTCTTTGTGAATGGGAAACGTGCCGCCGTATTTGCCCGATCCAAGTCCGGCGGAAAGCGTACGCTGGATATCGGAAAAAGGGGCGTTGAATTGCTGTCCATTGGAGGGAACACCATAGCGGCCCGCATTTACCGGGGCGGCGAGGTCCTGTTTGAGGTGGCAGCGGGCCCTAGCGAAACGGGCGGCAAACCAATGCGTGATTATTCACCGACGTTTTCACCTGCCGGATACACCAACGGCTGGGCCCCATCGAGAGAGCGCGTCGCCAGGAATACTTCATGGTATTTCAAGAATAAATCTCCCCGAGACATCGCACGCTTTTTGGCTTTTCCCGATTGCGGGGCATCCGATGTCGCCGCGAATGGGCTCGCCGCAAAGGGCAAAGGGGTCATCCCGCTTCTGAAGCAGTTGTTGCAGGACACTCATCCCGGCATCCGCACCGGCGCGTGGGACGCGGTCGCGGTTCTGCACAAACAGGGCGGCCTTGCCAACCTAGAAGATCAGGAAGCCTTCCTGAAGATCGCCGGCGACCGCGCCAGCAAGGAAGACTCTTGGGTGCAGCAATCTCTCATCCGGGCCATCGATGCCTTCGGGATCGAAAACCAGGACGCACACAAGGTGCTCATCAGCATGGCAGGCAGCTTTGATCCCGGCACGCGGCTGAAAGCGCTGGCCATGTTCAATCCCAGGGGCGGCAAATTCAGAAACGGCAATCCCGCGGTCGCGGTCAAAGTCGCAACATCCGTCGCCGGCAACATCGAGGGTGCGGATGCCGGCTATTGGGGCATTCCCTGGAGCATCCTCAGAAAGCACAAGGAAACACCTGAGGCCCGCTCCGCGGCACCGGTGATTGCGCTCGTGCTGGACAAAGTTTCGCACGGTCTGCGGGGCATGTTTTCGAATGGGGTCATGGACGGCGCCGTCCCCGTCATCGACCATCACATCGATGCGGAGCTCGAGAAGACACCCGGCCTCATTTCCGGCATCAGCAAGTGTTACATCAAGGGCCCAAAGATTAACTGGACCGGCTGGTGGATCGCCCGCTACAAGCTCAAGCACGTGCTCTACAGATTGAGCCCGGCCGCGGCTCCCGAGCTTCGCCGAGTGGCGGCAAGGCAGCGCGAGTGGCTCAAGTCGGCCTCTGAACAGGAGGTGACTTTTCTAGCCAACGCGCCGAGGGAGATCGTCGAAGACGACATCAGAGAGCTCGAGGCCTGGGCCGACGCGCTCGATAAACTCGATGGTAAGGATGACTTCCAGGAGCTCGAAAAACTGGCCCGCAGCGAAGACCCCGTCAGACGCAATGTTGCCGTCTCCGCCGTCTGGGCCGGCCGCCTGCCCGATCCCGTGCAAACCATCAGAATTGCCACCCTCGCGGCATCCAACACAGAGACCAACACCACGCGTCATTGGCATCTCGCCTGGGAGACCATCGGCCGCCACAAGAAACTCAAAGAGGCCAGAGAGTCCATTCCGGTGATCGCAAAAGTCTTTGACGAGGCCGCCCATGACAGGCGTGGTTGGATATCGATGCACGTGGTCGAGTATGCCGTCCCGATTCTTCAACAGCACTGGTCCCCTGGAATCGAAAAGACCCCCGGCCTCGTTTCCGGCCTGTGCAAATGCCTGGCAAAGTCACCAGCCGATAACTACTGGGGCGGCGCCAATAAAAGTCTGCGGCAACTGATCGCCAGACTGACATCACATTCCCATACGGTCGCCAAAGCCACTTACGAGTCACAGGAAGAGTGGCTGGCAAAAGCCTCCAATAAAGAAGTAGATCGGATCGTGGCCCACCACCATTACAGGGGCGGCAAAGCCCGCGCACATCTGCAGAAAAATCTGGGCGAGTTAGGCGCGCTCGTGCAGAAGCTCGGAATCGGTGAGTGAGGGCGCTAAGTGTCTGCAGAACCTCTCATTTTCCGAAATCATTCTGTTTCATGGAGGCAATCGATGGGCTGCCGCCCTGCGAACCCGGCATCCAGCTCGTGCCAGAAATCGATATCATCTTCGCCGTGTCGCCAGCAGAGGTACACGAGGCGTTCTTCGTGCCGGCAGTAGAAATCGATCAGACCCGTTGCCGGGTCTTTCAGTTCGATTCCGAGCTGTGAGAGCTCTTGATCGTATTCGTTCATCTTGTCGGCGAGTTCCTGGATCTCCTCCCTGAACTTGAGCACATCTTCGGATAAAGAAGATTCGACCTGGGTCCTAGTCGTGAACTCGTCCTTCTTTTCCTGAATCTCTGCCCAGGCATTTTTCAGGTCCTCGACAATCCTCGAGGCCAGCGGCAGCGCCGCCTTGGCCCTTTCGAGAGTGAATACCTTTGGCTTCATGGTAAAAGCTCGCAAGAACAGACAGGTGTCCGAATGTTCAGAATCTTATTTGAATTTCAGACCGCGGCCATGCAGCCTGACTGAAGTTGAACTCTGAGTTCCAATCCCATTCCTACACGACTCTCAGAACATGCCAGCACAGATCTCGAATTACGAAAGCCTCGGCATCCGGCCCTTCATCAACGCTTGCGGGACGATCACTACGTTGGGCGGCTCGATCATGCCCCCGCAGGTAGTCGACGCGATGGTGGGAGCGTCCAGGCATTTCATCCCCCTGATCGAGCTCCACGAAAAAGTCGGCCAGCGCATCGCCGACCTGACGGGGAACGAAGGCGCGTTCGTCTGCGCGGGAGCGGCCAGCGGGATGACTCTCGCCGGCGCCGCATGTGTGGCCGGCGCTGACTCCGACGCGATTCAGAATCTGCCAGACACCGGGGGCCGGCCTAATGAATTCGTAATCCCCCTTGTCGACCCTCATTACTTCATCCACCAGGGCTTTGCACTGTGCGGAGGCAAGCTGGTGAAAGTAGGCACCCGTGAGAAGGTGACCGCGGAAGATTTTGCCGGCGGCTTCTCTGAGCGAACGGCCGGCGTCATCTACTTTCTCGGCAGCCAGCCTGTAGATCAGCTGCCCGGCATCATTGCCGTTGCCCACGAACACGAAGTGCCGGTCATTGTAGATGCAGCCGCACAACTCCCACCGCGCTCGTATCTCACGGACCTTACGGGCATGGGCGCCGACCTCGTCGTCTTCAGCGGTGGCAAGGGTCTCTGCGGCCCACAATCGTCAGGGCTTATCGTCGGCCGGTCGGACCTCATCCAGGCATGCACTCTCAACAGCAACCCTCACTCAGGAATTGGCCGCAGCATGAAGGTAGGCAAAGAAGAAATCATGGGTCTGCTCGCAGCCGTCGAGATCTTTATGGAACAGGACGAAGAGGCCGTCATCGCGGACTGGTCAGATCGCTGTCAGACGATTGGCGCCGTCGCGGATGATTTCGAAGGGATCGAATCGGTCTACTCCCCGCCTGGCAAATGCAGGTTCCCGCCGGTCTCACCGACGCAACAATTACGATTCGCCGACAGCGCGCCCATCTCTGCCCAAGAAGTCCACAGACAGCTCAAAGACGGTGATCCATCCATCAACGCCAGCGCATCCACAGAGGTCGTTGGCTTCCAACCGCAGACACTGCAGGCCGGCGAAGCGGAGATCATCGCACGCCGTTTGAGGGAGATCATTTCGGCCGCAGCAGAAGCATCGTAGGTTTAAGTCTGCCTGACTGTCGCAACCGAATCGTAGCACGGCCGTCTCGGCTGTGATTCACGGGCGGGAGGCCCGTGCCACAGTGCTCTCCTGCCGTGATTCACGGGCGGGACGCCCGTGCCACAATGTTCTCCTGCCGTGATTCGCGGGCGGGATGCCCGTGCCACAATGTTCTCCTGCCGTGATCCACGGGCGAGACGCCCGTGCCACTAATGTTCTCCGGCTGTGATTCACGGGCGGGACGCCCGTGCCACAATGCTATCCGCGCCACGCGAACAAGACCCAGACTGAGACTCTCAGCATGCCCCGGTGGCAAGGTCAAAACGCGCCTCATAGAATCCGCCGCCTCACGGACGAAGCGGGCGACTGAAATCAAACAGCAAGAGCGGAAATTCTACCAGAGGAGCGATAGATGCCTGTTGCCATTGACAGCATGCCGGTGTTTGAACCCGGCGAGATTACCTTCAAAACCATTCCCCTTTTTCAGACCAGGCCGACCCTTGAGGAGCTTATCGAACAGGGCGTTCTGAACGAGGCCCGATGCCTGGAACTGCTGGAGCAGATGCTCGCCATCCGTATTTTTGAGGAGATGATTTATGCGCTGCGGCTGGGCGCGTATGAACCTCTTCGGGGCTTCGAGTACCGCGGGCCCACGCACCTTTCTATCGGACAGGAAGCTACTTCCGTCGGCGGTTGCGCGGCTATCGAGCCCGGCGACTACATTACCAGCACCCATCGCGGGCACGGCGACGGCATCGCGAAGGGCTTTACGGCCATAGCTGCCATGTCCGATGAACAGCTCAAAGCAAGGCTGGGGAGTGGTCTTGGCACTACGCAACAAGATGAACAGACCACCCACGAAGACCTGCTGGAAGAGGCCCTCGAAGATCACATTTTCCGAACCATTGCAGAACTGTTCGGCAAAGAAGATGGTTACTGCAAGGGACGCGGCGGCGGAATGCACATTGCCGATTTTTCGGTCGGCCACCTCGGCGCAAATGCCATCGTGGGAGGCAGCACGGGTATCGCGGCCGGAGCGGGATTCAGCTCTCGCTATCGTGAATCCGGACAGGTGACCCTTTCGTTCGTCGGGGATGGCGCCTACGCGAACGGCATCACTCTCGAATCGATGAACCTGGCCTGCATGGCGCAGTTCAGTAATCCGCAGCTCACGGAAAAGCCCTTCGGCATCCCGACGATTTTCACCATCATCAACAACATGTATGCGATGACTGGCCAGCAGCAGGGCGAGATCAGCGGTGTCGATTACCTTGCCCGCCGGGCCGCGGCATTTGATATGGACTGCATGCACGCAGAGGTAGTGAACGGTATGGATCTGTTGAGCGTCCTCGCCAGCATCCACACCGCGGCCACGCTCTGCAAAAACGGCGATGGTCCCGTAGTGCGTGAGCTCATTACTTACCGCTACTACGGCCACTCGCTGAGCGACCCCGGCAATGAATATCGCAGGAAGGAAGAGGAACAGGCGTGGCGAGATATCGACCCAATTACGAATTTCGAAGGCCGCCTCATCGAGGCCGGCCTTGCTACCGATGACGACCTGAAAGCGCTGCGAGAGAAGGTACAGGCCAGGCAGGACCGGGCAGCAACGCGCGCAGCGGCAGCCCCCGACCCGGTTGCCAGCGAATTGACCCGGTACGTGTTCACCGAGCTGACGGACAACGCCGTTCCCGAATGGGCACAGAATCCGAAGAATCTTCAGGAACCTGAAAGAACGGCACGTGATGCGGACGGACAGATTTCGTTCAAGGAAGCCATCCGCGAGGCCCTGATCGAAGAGATGGTGCGCGACAAGCGCGTCATTTTCTACGGTGAAGATGTGGCCGATTACGGCGGCGCGTTCAAAGTGACCAAGGGTCTTCTGGAAGCCTTCGGCCGCGATCGAGTTTTCAACACTTCTATCTCGGAAGCCGGCATCATCGGTACCGGTGTCGGCTGTGCGATGACTGAGCTACGGCCGATCGTCGAGCTCATGTATTCCGATTTCGAATTCCAGGCGAGCGACCAGCTCTGCAACCAGGCCGCGAAATGGAGCTTCATGTCGGGCGGGAAGACGGCCGTGCCGCTTGTGCTGCGCACCTCGCAGGGCGCGGGCAAAGGTTACGGTGGCCAGCACTCGCAGGCGATGGAATCCCATTCGACACACACGCCCGGACTGAAGGTCGTTATCCCGTCGACGGCTTACGATGCGAAGGGACTGCTCAAGACCGCTATTCGCGATAACGACCCGGTCGTCTTTGTTGAAAACCAGAATATCTATAACGAAAAGTGCGTGGTACCGGAGGAGGAATACCTGATTCCATTCGGCGAAGCTGACATCAAACGTGCAGGCAAACATCTCACGATCGTTGCCTGGTCGTTCCTGCTGCACGAGGCACTGGCCGCGGCGGAGACGCTCTCTGAGGAAGGCATCGAGTCAGAAGTCATCGATCCCCGCACACTGATCCCGCTCGACCTGGAAACGATCGTTGAATCGGTCCGCAAGACTGGTCGCCTCATGGTCGTCTCTCAGGCATGCAAAACCGGAAGCTACACCGGGGAAGTGGCCGCGCAAATCCAGGAGGCAGCGTTCGACTACCTGGACGCGCCCATCTGCCGCCTCGGCGCGGCCGACGGCATTTCGCCGCAGTCGCATGTGCTGGAAAGAGCATTCCTGCCTTACGCGGATACGGTCGCAGATGCGGCGCGGAAATTGTGCGAGGGGCTGAATTTTCAGAGTGCCGCTGCAGGTGTTTAGTGCCTTTGCGGGCAGTTTTCGCCTGTCACAGAATAAGACAAATGAACTACATCGATGCGCACGTTCACGTCTGGACAGACGACTTTGAAAAGTACCCGCTGGCCGAGGGCTTCTCACCTGAGGACATGGCCCCGAAAACCTTCTATCCGGAGGACATCCTTGGCCACGCGCGGCCCTGTGGCGTGAACCGGGTGGTTCTAATCCAGATGAGTTATTACCAGTCTGACAACTCCTACATGCTGGATGTCATCGCTGCGCAGCCGGATGTATTTCGCGGCATCGCCATCGTGGATTGGAAAGCGCCCGGCCCGCTGAATCGTATGCGCGAATTGAGTGGAAAGGGTGTGCGCGGCTTTCGTATCTATCCTGGCGATGATTCACCGGAGACCTGGCTGGACACCGACCTGTTTTCAGAAATGTTCCAATGTGGCGCGGAGGAAAATCTCGCGCTCTGCCCCCTCGTCAATCCGGACGCGCTTCCAGCCATCGGCCGTATGTGCGAGCGATTTCCAGACACTCCGGTCATCATCGATCACCTGGCGCGCATCGGCGCCGGCAGTCCGATTCGAGATGAAGACCTCGACAGCCTTTGCTCGCTTGCAGCACATCCCAACATCAAGGTAAAGGTCTCAGCCTTTAACGCGCTCGGCGAAAAGAAGCCGCCTCACCTGGATCTGTCACCGATGATTCAGCGGGTATTCGAGGCCTTCGGTCCGCAGCGATTGATGTGGGCCACTGACTGCCCCTTCCAGGTGGTGGATGAATCCTACGAAGACAGCGTCGCACTGATCCGCGATCATCTGAGCTTCCTCAGCGATGACGATAAAGAATGGCTGCTGCGCAAGACCGCGGAACAGTTCTTCTTTGAATGAGCTCTATTTCTTCACGTAGTCCGCTCGCCGATATGCCGCGTCCGAGAGTCTAATTCTCAGGCGTTCTGCAACGACTCGGTTCAGGCCAACCTTGAATCTCGGGTCAGAAAAGCCCTTCGGCACTTTGTTCGTCTTGATGAGGTCGTCAGTAAGCCCAGCGACCTGCCGGCCGTGTTCCATAGGGTCCACGTAGACACCCATCAGGGAACCCATTTTGATGACGTTCAACGCAAACCCAAAGACGGGAACTCTCTTCTTCAGGCCGGTCAGCAGAACGGCAGAGAGAGTGCCGACATTGTAAATCCCTACCTCGCTGCTGGTCCAGACAACGTCAATATCGCGGGCGTAAAGCTCTTTGATCGCATCCTTCAACCTTGCATAACCTGCGATATCGACCGCTTCGAGGGCCAGCCCTTCAGGCAATGATCCTTTGACATCGGCGACGAGCTTTTTCTGTGAATCAGCTTTTGAATTGTAGAGCATACCCACACCCCGGGCGCGAGGGAGAAACTCTGAAATGAGTTTCATCTGGCCTTCCACCGGAATGCGCAAAGAGACGCCGTGAAGGGCATGCCTGTCCACTCCCTTGATCCCTTCAGGCTTGAGGGTGAGACAGCATGTGTGGATGGAATCGGATGGCAGAAGAGGATGCACCATGTATGCAGCCTCAGTGCCAACAGAGATCCAGGCCCCCCCACTGCCCACTTTGTGCTTCCCGTTCTTCAAGTCGGCAAGGAGAACACGTTTGACCGTATGTTTGCGCGCCACAATAACAGCCTCGATCCCCCTGTAGGCGGCCTGGTAGGTTGGGTGCTTGCTGGTCAGCACGACCGTGATCTCCGCGGCGGAGACCAGCGAAACAAATAGCAGAAGCACTGCCACGACCCTGAAGATGTTCCGGATCCGATTCATACCGAATTTGGTTGTTAGAAGAGAAACTGAAGCCGCAAAAAAAGGATGCGACCCGGCGTTTGGAAGAGCACAAACGTGCCGGGGTCCTGCACTGCCATTTCTGTGTCGTTGAAGATATCACTCGCACCGATTTGAAGCTCAGCCTTGCCTGCGTTGAAGCTCTTGCTCAGCGCAATATCCACCTGGTTGAAGTGGCGGACGAGCTGGGCGAAGTTCGCCCTGTTTTCCGTGTTGTCGCTGTATTTGTAATTCAGGTTGAAAACGTATTCCTGCGGCAAGAAATATCGAAGAGTGGCGCCAGCCTTATGGTCCGCGGGCGCAAGGGCGCGGACATTCTGGTTTGCCTGATCCGTCTCGAAGTCTTCATAGGTGTACCAGACGGAAAGGCTGCATTTTTCCTTCCTGAAGCGGATCTCTGTTTCAACACCAGTGGCCTTCGCTCCATCGATATTGGCGAACTGAATAAATGCTGCCGGGCCAACCCTTGTGATGTTCGCGCCAATCAAGTCTTCGTAGAGAAGGTGGTAGCCGTCTATTCGCCAGTTGATCGTCAGCGCGTCGTCAACAATGGCGTCCGTCTTGATGATGCCGGAATAACCAACTTCAAAAGAACAGACGCTCTCATTCTTGAGATTGATGGGCTGCAAAAACGTGGCGAAGAATGTGCCCAGAGGCGCCGGAGGCGGCAGCGGAACGCGGTTGACCGTGGCCCGGCGAATGAACGCCATCGGCGTGCGGAAGGCTCGGGCTCCTGCGATCTTCAGGATGTGAGCCCTGTCGTCATCGAGCGAAACAAAGAGGGTGCCGCGGCCGCCGTAATCGGTTTCGGTTTCTGAATAGTAATCCCCTCGAATCTGTCCTTCGAAAGTGAACCGGTCGCTGAGCTCCCATCGATCGATGAGGAAAAGCCCGGCGAAGGTCTCATTGTAGGGCTCATTCGCAAACACGAATTGCTGCGGGTCCGTTGCGTCAAAATCAAGGTGCAGCCATCGGACATTTCCACCCAGGGAAACGTGATGCTCGCCCAACTCGAAGTTCAGTTGTCCCTCCAGGTCATTCTCTTGAGTATTTGCCTGCCAGAGCGTGGGACGATCGACGTTTTCGAAGTTGCCGAACCATTGGATGTAGCCATCCACGCCATCGGCGAACGAGTGTTCCATCCGCGCAAACAGCCTGACGAGATCCAGCCGTTCGTCGACGCCTGGAAAGAAACCAATCATTTCAAAATCACCACGATCTATGTTGGTGTATCCAGCCCCGAATGAAACCTTGCTGTCTTCTGAAATCTCCCCGATGATTTCACTGTCCAGCCGGAATTCATTGGTGAAATCTCGCGCCTGGGCCGGCTGCAGAGTAAAGGTGTTAAGCACGGTTGATTTGGTGGCTTCACGTTCCAGGTAGCCGGCTGAGATGCGCCCGGCCCAGTCGCCGTTCACCCCGGCCCATCGCAACTGGGTGTAGTTGTCTCCTTCATCGGAAAGCGTCGTGGTGGCGAACAGGCCCCGAACATCTTCCGGTTCTTTTGTGATGATGTTGATGACCCCATTGAGGGCATTCGCGCCCCACGCTGCGCTGCCAGGCCCGCGGACGATTTCTATTCTCTCGATATCCTCGACAAAAAGAGGCAGCCGATAGAAATCAGGGCCACCGAAAATCGGGCTGCTGGCGTTGCGGCCATCAATGAGAGCAATCGTCCGATCCGCGAACGCCTGATGGAGCCCGCGAGCGCCGATGGCTGCTCGGTTGCGGTCGATTTTCAAGACGTCAAGTCCGGGCACGAACTGTAGAAGCTCAGGAACAGTGGTGCTGCCGCTGTAATGAATATCTTCGACATCCAGAACAGATATCGTCGCGGAGGATACGTGCAAAGTCTGGAGCTGCCGACCTGACGAGATGACCTCGGGCAAGGCATCGAACAGCTCCAGCTCTTTACCAAAAGGTGACTCACCTGACTCAGAATCTGCTGGCTCAGCGAAGAGGTTGGTTACAGCCGGGATCGCCAGCCCTGCTGCAAATGTACCGCTCTGGCGAAAAAAACAGTCACGCATAACGTTCCTCGAATGGGTCTTGAAGATGCCTGTTGAGAACGTCCTGTAAGATACCGATGAACACGCCACGCACAGCGTGTGATCCGTGTGTTCAGATTGTCTGGAGGGAAAAGCCTGGCCGGGCCTGATCGCACACTTTAGGCGCTTTGATGCTGTGATCAATGCTGTTCGTCAGTTTGTGCAGAACCGAAAAGCAAAGCAGTCAGAATCTGCAAGGATTCGTTCATGGTGGTTTCTCGAGGAATTCCATAGGAAATGTTTAAAGCAGACCCCAACAATCTGCTCGATTCGCTGAAAGAACAACTCGAGCCGCTGCGCGAAAAAGTCTGGGAACGGCACAGAAACGGCGACAGCGGGCTGGAAGTAGTGCAGGCCCATACAAAGATCATTGATTCTCTGCTCTGCGAAATCTATTCGCAGCTCGCAAAACGCCACGGCACCAAGGCCATCCTTCGTTCCGTAGCCATCGTCTGCCTCGGCGGGTACGGACGCGGTGAGCTCAACCCGCATTCAGATATCGACATCATGTTTCTGGTCGACGGGAAGGTCCACAGATCGCAAGAGAACTTTATCAGCGAGTTCATCGCTCTTTTGTGGGACATGAAATTCAATGTCGGTCACTCCTGCCGCCAACTCAAAGATTGCCTGGAGCTTGTAAGGCGCGATGTCATCACGGCCAACGCGATGCTGGAAGGCCGTTACCTGATCGGCTTTCGTCCGGTCTTCGAAAAATTCAAGGTGAAGGTTCAACGGGATTACGTCGAGAAGTATCGAAAGGACTTTGTTCGCAAGAAAATCGACAGCATCCTCGACCGGCATGAGGCCCACGACAACAGCCAGTTTCATCTCGAGCCGAAAATCAAGGAAGGTGTCGGTGGCCTGCGCGATGTCCACGGAGCGCTCTGGATCGAACGCGTCGCGCATGGCATCCAAACTCTCGACGACCTGAAACCGACTCAGCTTGTGGATGAATTTGATCTTGCCGCGATCAAGGTGGCCTACGAATTCCTTCTCCGCGTCCGTACGGAGCTGCACCTGCTGGCCGGACGCAAGCAGGACGAATTGGATATGGATTATCAGCAGCAGGTGGCGCAGAGCTTCGGTTTCAGTGACACACCCCGAAAAAGCGCGACCGAAAGCTTCATGAGCTACTACTACATGAACGTCGGATTCATTCGCCAGTTCCTCAACATCATCCTCGAGCGGGAGAGCCAGAACCCCAGCTTCTTCAATCTCACCAAACGAAAGCCTCGGCCCGAGCTGCTGCCCCCGCCGTTTGTTTTCCGAAAAAATACGATCTACCTGAAGGATGATGATGACGTCTTCTTCGCCGGCGAGCCGGGCGTGCGGACCCTCATGAGGCTCATGCAGGTGGCCCATGATGAAACCATGTCAGTGAGCGATCACCTCTGCCGATGCATTCACAGGAGCATCCCGCTGGTGCGGCTTCAGCTTCTGCATCTGAAGGAAGTCCACCAGATGTTCTGGAACTTTCTGCGCTCGCCCGGCCGCATCTCGCGCGTCCTGCGCATCATGCATGAGACAGAATTCCTTTCCGCGATCCTCCCGGAATTCGAGGGCACGACCTGTCTCTACCAATACGACTACTACCACCAGTTCACCGTTGATGAGCACACGCTTCGCGTCATGGAAGAAGCGGAATTTCTAGCCGAGACGGACGACCGTGAGTTTCGCTCGATCACTGAAGCCGCCGGCAAAATCAAGCGCATCGAGATCCTGCGCCTGGCGATTCTCCTCCACGATGTCGGAAAGGCAGAGGGCCGCGCCGAACACACTCGCAACGGCGTGCGCCTGGCGACGCGAGCTACGGAGAGACTCCAGGCCGACCCGGAAGTCGCCCGCTCCGTGCGCGCCCTCATTGAGAATCATCTACTCATGTCCCGCATGGCCCACCGGCGTGACCTCTCCGATCCCAACGTCACCAGACACTTCAACGAAGTGATGGGCAGCCCTGATATGGTGCACTTGCTTTACGTGCTCGCGTGCGCAGACATCCGCGGCGTGGGCCGCTGGTCATGGAAAGGCTGGAAGGCCGCACTGCTGGAAGAGCTCTACATCAAGTCCCTGATCGGTTTCGAGCAGGGGGACGCTAAATCCGGGGACCCCACCAAACAGATCCGCGAGGAGCTCAGAACAAATCTGCCCGATTCCCTGACTTACGAGGCCGTGGACCTGCATCTTGAAAAAATGCCCGAGCGTTATCTTTTTGAGTGCACGCATGAAGAGATCTTCAACCACATGCTCCTCATTCGCGAGTTGCAGGAGAAGCCGTTCGCCATCTCAATGAACCGTTCTACAAGCGGCACTGAGTTCGTCATCTGTACTTCGGACCGATTGGGGCTCTTCGCCGAAATCACCGGCACCCTTGCCGGAGCTGGATGCGATATCCGCAGCGCACAGCTTTTCACCAGATCGGACGGTGTTGCCCTCGACATCTTCCTTCTGAACGACCCGAATGGCCGCTCCATAAATCCCAATCGAATCGGCGAACTCGAGAAAACTTTTTCTGCTGTCTTTGCCGGAGAGAAGACCGTATCCGAACTGATCCGCCGCCGGGAAACGCGCATCATCCCTGGCCGCCGCAGGACCTCGTTGAACCCGCCGCGGGTGGTCATAGACAACGAATCTGCCACTTCATTCACGATCATCGAAGTCTTTACCCACGACCGGGTCGGCGTGCTCTACCGCATCGCTCTCGCCATCTCTGAGCTCAAGCTCGATATACATCTCGCAAAAATAGCAACAGACATCGACCAGGTGCTGGACATATTTTACGTCAGCGACCGCCAGGGCAACCAAATCAAAGACCCACAGGAACTGGACAAAATCGAGCTGACGTTGTTGAGCGTTCTGGAGAAGAGCCGGCCGCCCAGCCGGGGTGGCGAGTGATCTTCGTTCTGAGCCTTCGTCTCCTGTGAGTGCCCAAGCACGAGACGAGCGCAGCAGATCGAGTCCTGCAGCGGCGAGCCAGATTCACCTCTCACCAACCAGCTTCCCAATCAACTTCGCCTGGACCCCATCACGGGCCACTACCATGCCCCGCGCACTGCCGGTCCACAGAATGGATGGCCCGTAAGGACAGATGGTGACTAACCTGTAAGGCGACGGATGCGTGGCCGTGTCAATATCTGCCGATAACTCAGCTCGTTCAGAACCGTAGAGCAGCGATGTCTCGAGGATGGCTTTCCCATTCGCATCGTAGAGCCGCACGCTGGTGGCGCAGACCTTGTCATAACGCTTCAGGGCCTTGAATTGGAAAGTGAGCTTCTGGTTGTCTCCGACAGGCTGCAGCCAACCATCGAAGCGGCCATGGAGTGTTGCCGGACGATCCTTGGACAATCTCGATGCCTCCGCCGGCAGGTCGGTGAGTGGGGCCAGGAATATGATGCCGCCCCAGTTACGGAAGTCGATCCGGTAAAGGCCGCGCTCGCCGTCTTTGGGAATATCGAGAGTCTGAATGTTTTCACCCAGGTAGCGGGTCGAACCGCTACGGGCCTTCTGCTGGTGGACCAATTTGCCTTTCGGTGAGATGACACGAAAGGCCGGTTGATAGTGATCGCGGCCGCTGAGACTCTCCATGCGTATCTTGAAAGGCCTGTCTTCCGGCTGATGCGCGAAAAGTAGAAGCGCCGGGCCTTCCGACCTGATGAACTGAGGATGCGTAGCATTGCTCGGATAAACGGATGGCGGATTCACGATTTCGGACGGCCGCAGACCCGCCTGGACCGCGGCCGCCAGCCAGTACGGCGCAGCGCGGTAGAGTCGCTGCCGGTAGGCTCCGAACTGAGTGCGAAAGCCGTTCATGGGGTCGTCCGGATTTCTGTAGATATTGCGAAAGCTGTCGAGCGCCACTCTTGCTCCGTGCAGCAGATATTCGCGTTTGCCGGTCTGATGATACAGCCACGCAGTCACATTCGGATGTCGCCTGCCAAATCGGTTTCCATCGTCAGTGTACTGAATGACGTTTTTGGTGATCCGCGGATCGCGGGTGAGATCGTAAAGTCGGCTGAACCACGCTTGATGCCACACTAGCTGGCTCGGCGGATGAGGCATCTCTTCCATCGGGATGGTGACCATCGATTCCGCAATTGTTGCGATACGGACAAGGATATCCGTATCCCAGGTGAGGCGGTACAGCGGCAGTAACTCACCGAGGGTGGTGTTCGTTTCGCGGCTGGCGCCCCGATAAGGCCGAGAGGCCTTCAAAGAGGAGATCCAGTTCTTGTAAGCATCCAACGCCCGACGATTGCCTTCGATCAGGTATCTGAAGAGAAAGGCATCCGGATTAATGTAATGCCCCTGGAGCCCAGCATGCCCCATGTTTTTGGTTCTGCTGGGGGAGAGACCCGAACCGGACGCAGCCGATCCCCAGGGCACGAAACCTTTGGTATGGTACATCGCGCCTTTGGTGTGAAACCGAATCCTGCCGTCAGGGTCCGCGTAATTGACGGTGCTGATGTTCATGTAGTGGTCGCTGTGCGCTCGCGCCCAGCGCAACAACTCGAAAGGACCGCCTCGGAAGTAAAGCATCCAGGGCGTCCACACGTGCTGGTAATGCCCTGCCTGCCAGACTCGATGGAGAAGCGCGCGTTTTTCGTCCGGTGACCAGTGGTTGTGGGTATTGGAATAAATGAACATGCCGTACTCAGCGCTGCGTTCGATGACCGATTTCATGTAATCGATGTGCAGTGAATTCAGCCCGGCCTCGACCTCCGAAAACTGCCCAGGTCTGGAAGCGGTCAGCTTACCGGCGACACCGGTGTTGACGCTCCATTCAGGATCGGGACGGGCGTGAGGGTCCTGCTGAAACAGCCTTGCAGTGACAGCCTGTGGCTGGGTGGTCAGACCTTCGTCTTCGGCCGCGTGAAGCATGACCATGAAATCGTTCCCAATCGCCACGCCCTGCGCATTCCCGGAGACCGCTGCTTCGATCATGCCTTCCGGATCCCATGCCCTCTTGCGGTGCATCTCGACCAGCGCGGAATGCGCCTCTGTGGGGAAACGAAGATCGAGCAGGCTGCCGTGATGGAAATAACGCAGTTTGTAGATCTCGGATTTGTCGTAGAGCTCAGTTTCATTAAACGTACGCATCCCGTGCCGCGGCCAGAAATGAATATGGAGGCCCTCCTCGCTGACCTCGATTTCCTTTGGAAATTTCTGCCAGATGTCTCTCAGGAAAACTGAGACCGCGGGAGTCAGCGTCTCCTGATCATCCTCCAGACCGAGCTCATCCTCGGCATTCAAATTGGGCCCACCGCCTTCAGGTTTGAGTATGGCCGTCATCCATCCGTCGCTTTTCTCGCCGGTCGTCCCCACCGGCTTGCCGTTTTCGTCGACGAGCCCGCCAACTCGAAACCGATTCCATCGGTACTGATGCATAAACGGGCCGCCCTTCGAGATCTCACCCTTCAAAGTCCTGCCGTCGCCGCCCATCTGCCACGATTTCACCACGGGCGCCGGAATATGGAATCCAACATCCTGCAGACGATAGCTGTTCGCATCGAAGGTAACGATCGTGTGATGTTGAACGCGCACCCACGGCAGACCGGCGTAAACGGTAAGCCTGGTTTTAAAACTGCAGAGCCGCTCCTCTCCCTTCAGCCGGGCATTCGTGTACCAACCTTCCGCAGCAATGATGGCTCGCATCGGCCCCGCCTCCTCGATCACCACTTTCGGCTCTGATTCTTCGGCCGCGGTGAAAGTAACCCCACGATGATCGATCAGATAGGCCCCGCCGTTCTTGGGAACGTCCCTGATTACCTGCTCGTTAGCCGCGAACACATCGTCATCATTGATGTCGCACCATGCGGAATCCAGGCCATTAAAATGGCGCTTATTGATTGTGAACTGAATGATTCCGTTGGAAACGATAATCGCCTCGCCCTTTTCGCGAACAATGACGGGCTGCCGAGGCTTAACGTTTCTTCCTCGACGCAGCGAGTACTTTCTCGGCACGCCCTTGTCGTACCGGGCGTTGAACATTAGCTGCGTCCATCGAATAGATGGCCGGAGACCTTTTGCAGGTGGATGCCAGGTACTGACAACTGAAATCTGAGCCGGCACCGGTTTACCGTTTTCGAAAAGCGCGAGCTCTTTCTCATCCGAAAGTGTGCCGGAAGGGAACGGCACTCCAGTGCAGACAGGCCAATCTGAATTAGTCTTGTCCTGCGCGGGCTCGACTTGCAGGGGGATGCCGGCAGCGGGAATTTCAATCTCAAGGTTAGAGCGATTTTCCCTGTTAAACCTGGTTTCAAGAACAGCGGCTTCGTCCCCAAGCAACGTGCAACGGAGTCGATACTCGCCGGCCGCCAATGACGCTGTCTTCAACAGGAAGGCAAGCTTGGGCGTTTTCATTCGCCCCAGCTTCTTCGACCAGACCGGCTGGCCTCCTTTTCCTGACAACTCCAGGTTAACTTCGCGGCCACCAAAATCTTTGTTCTCAAAGTGTGCGACGAACTGCCCAACCGGATCGTCATTCCAATATGTCACACGGTCAGCCACAAGCACCGATTTCTCAATGCCCGCGATCTCTTCGTAGTCCGACAGCGGCACAAACTGGGATGACATCAACAGTTCTTCCGCCCGGCTCTGGCCAACAAATGAAAGAACAAACAAGGAGAGGAATGACGTTCGCAATCTGCGCAGCCTCTGTGTTGGATGCACCAGTATTTTCATGATCTCTTGAGATTTGTGATTCAGGCCAGGCCGATTTACAGTCAACATACTCAAAGCGGACCACGGCGACCACTGAAGATAAAACGTGCCAATTCTGAAGTGACAGACTCAAAACCAATATCGCTGCTGATCATCATTTCCTTCTTTTCCCCCCAACTTAATGGGGTGGAAATCTATGTAGACAACGTCATCGGAAACGATAGTTACGACGGTCTCGCCAAACTGGTCCTGCCGGATAATCAAGGCCCTTTCAAGACCATCAATGCAGCCATCAAGAAAGCGGGACCCGGCGACACGATTCAACTCATTCAAACCGGTGCCTTGTATCGCCAGACCGCTAATTTTTATGGGCACAAGGGCGGCGCACGCGGCAAGCCGATTACGTTGAATGGCAACGGAGTAACCCTCTCCGGAGCTGACCGTTGCTCAGCAAAAGGCTGGTCAGAGTGGAAAGACGGAATCTACATGAGGCGGGACAAGGTCTCCCGCGTCTTCCTTTTAGTCGATGGCAAAATGGTCTTTCAACAGCGGGCGTTCAATGTCATCAGGCCCGGCGAGTTCTGTTATATGCCTGACTTCTTCAGCCGGCTGTACTTTTATCCTCCTGAGGGCAAAAAAGCTGAGGAATTCAAAATCAAGGTCGGACAGCCTGGGGGAGCTGCTGTCAATCTTGATCCATCAGTCTGGCATCCATCTCACAGCAAAATCAGGGCAGTGCGCCGCTATCCTGGTTTGAAGACCCCGGAATGGTTGGAGCTGAACGGCGAACGCGTGAGGCTAGTAACAGCCAAAGAAAGGCTGTCTCCTGGCGAATGGTGTCTGGAGGACAAAGTCATGTACTTTCGCCCGTCTGCAGGAAAGACTCTGAATGATCTCAATGTAGAGGCGATAATCAGGATTAACGGTGTGCAGTTGACTGGCAACACATCACATATTGTTGTCAGAAATATCAATGCACAGCACGTTTATAACGATGGATTCAATATCCACGGAAAAGTGACAGGAGCGGAATTCTATAACTGCAACGCACGACAATGCGGGGACGAGGGCTTCAGTTCACATGACGATTGTGAAACCATTCTGGATGGTGCCGTATACGAAGAATGCGACAACGGGATTGCTAACGTAAATGTCAGCGGCTGGTCGAAGACAACAAATGTCTTCATACGGAATTCTCGAAGCGTAGGCTTCTTGATTGCGAATTCAGTAAAACAGAGACACACGCTGACGAATGCTATCCTGGTGGATAATCCATCCCAATTCAGTGGCGGTTATACAGTGGCGGACAACGTATTGATTGTTCGCTCGAAAGACGGCCCAAGAACCCAGGCGCTCAACTGCAAAGCAGAAGTCAGCATCGGTCGCTTGCTTGCTGTGGGAAACAGCAGCCTGATGCGGGCGGACGGTAAATCAAATGTTGTCATCAGAAACAGCCTGTTTGGTCCAGCCCAGAGAGTTTTTCACATTCGTGGGGATAATCCGGCTGAAATAGTTCGTTTTGAACATTGCATTTTCAGCAGGGACCTGCATATCGAATGGGGCGCCCGACCTCCGTGGAGGAAGGCCGCGGTTGCTGACTGGTTGTTGAGTGCTCAGAGCAAATCTGTGACGGGCTGTGCTGTAAAGACATTCACGGCCAACCAATCATTGACTGGCTATGAGGGCGGATGCTCGGAGGAACTAATTGAGAAGTACAATCGACTAATTCGATGACCTGGACGGCTTCATCAGTGGCACTTACGCTCCGCGACAGGTCTGTCAGTTAGCTGTCATTCCTTGTCGCGCCCAGAACAAGCGCGATTCTTCGCATACTGTTCGTGGACAAGAGCTTCGGCATAAGTCGAGAAGCAATTCAAGTGAAACAACTCTTTACGCCGAAGGCGTTAAACAACGTAGCCCAAGGCAAAGCCCTGGGAACAGTCACACGCAAATGTGAATGCCAACAGCGCAAACTCCGGCCAACCTGGAATCGCCTCAAACACGCATGTATGCGTGTTTGAGGCGATTCCAGGTTGGCCGGAGTTTGCGCTGTTG
>Ga0187827_10000718_pt1 | contig 51092 bp, 53 predicted proteins | sample ETNtaG_39_FD_167969 | JGI IMG/M metagenome (GOLD analysis project Ga0187827, IMG submission 167969) | Marine microbial and viral communities from oxygen minimum zone, Eastern Pacific Ocean - ETNP2014_SV_150_PacBio MetaG (Illumina Assembly) | ecosystem: Environmental > Aquatic > Marine > Hypoxic...
AGTATCAATAGTATCTGGAACTTTAGCTGAAAGAATTAAACTATGGCCGTTCTTTTTGTTTGCTGCAATTTTAGCAGGAATTATATATCCAATAGTAATGGGATGGCAATGGGGCGGAGGCTGGTTAGCAGTACGTGGTTTCTCTGATTTTGCTGGCTCAACTTTAGTTCACTCTACAGGAGGTGCCGCTGCATTAGCAGGCGCTATTTTATTAGGTTCTAGAACAGGAAGATTTACTAAATCTGGAGCTCCAGCTCCTATGAAACCGTTTGCCGCATCTTCAATTCCTTTGGTAACTATTGGAGTATTTATTTTATGGTTAGGTTGGTTTGGATTTAATGGTGGTTCACAATTAGCAATGGGAACTTTTGATGATGCAGTAGCAATATCAAAAATCTTTATTAATACAAATTTAGCTGCTTGTGGCGGCGTATTTGCTGCAGCTATTGTAACTAGATTAATGATTGGTAAAACAGATGTAATTCAAATGCTTAATGGAGCAATTGGCGGATTAGTAGCAATAACTGCTGAACCTTTGATGCCATCTCCTCTAGCTGCAATTTTAATCGGTGGAGTAGGCGGAATAATAGTTGTATTTGGAACTAAACTGCTATTCCATTTTAAAATCGATGATGTTGTAGGTGCAGTTCCAGCTCACTTATTTTCTGGAATTTGGGGTACATTAGCAGTGCCAATTACTAATCCTGGTGCTAGTTTTGCTGCCCAATTTTTAGGAGTAATTTCTATAAATGCATTTGTGTTTATTGTTTCATTTATAGTCTGGGCAATAATGAAAAATACAATGGGTATCAGATTGAGCAAAGAAGCTGAACTCAAAGGTACTGACGTAAGTGAGACAGGAGTTATTGCATACGCAATAAGAGATTAAATTATTAACTTTTTCTCCCTTCCTAAGTTAATAAAAAAAAGGCCCCTTTTTTGGGGCCTTTTTTCATTATTTATGCGTAATTTACATAGCTATTATGATTATTGAGCAATAGTGATCAAATTTTTAATCTTTATTACTTTCTATCAACAGGAACAGGGAGAGTTAAATGATTAATTTTAAAAAATTATTTTCAAACTTTGGTATAGGCTTAATATTTTTATTGGGTCTTACAAGTTTAGGAAATACAGCAGAAACTACCATGTCAGAAGAAGGCCAATATATTTTTAATACGCTTGGCTTTTATATTGGTGGAGTTTTAGTAGCTTTTATGGCTGCAGGATTTTGTATGTTAGAAAGTGGATTGGTAACAACAAAAAGTGTATCAACAATCGCAGCTAAAAATATTGGAAAATTTGCAATATGTTCGCTAATTTTCTTTTTGTTCGGTTACAACATGGCTTATGGAATTCCAGAAGGCGGATACATAGGTAAGTTTTTAATTTGGGACGACTCTTCAAAATTAGGCACAGGTTATTCAGATCATTCAGATTGGTTTTTTCAAACCATGTTTGTTTGCGCAACAGCCTCTATAGTTTCTGGAGCTGTAGCAGAAAGAATAAAAATTTGGCCTTTTTTTGTTTTTTCTGCGTTAATGGCTGGTTTTATTTATCCAATCTCAATGGGTTGGCAATGGGGTGGAGGCTGGTTAAGTACAGCTGGATTTTCAGATTTTGCTGGATCAACATTAGTTCATGCCTGTGGCGGTGCAGCTGCATTAGCAGGCGTAATTGTTTTGGGTGCTAGAGAAGGAAGATTTAGTACAAAAGGAGAGAAAAAATCTATGGTTCCATTTGCAGCTTCAAGTATACCTTTGGTCACTCTTGGAACTTTCTTGCTATGGTTTGGTTGGTTTGGTTTTAACGGTTTTAGCCAACTTGCAATGGGAACTTTGGATGACGTTAATGCAATATCTAAGATTGCAGTTAATACTCATATTGCTGGTGCCGCAGGAACAGTGACTGGCGCTGCAATTACAAGATTATTAGGCGGCAAAACAGATATTATAATGATGTTAAATGGAGCTTTGGCTGGTTTAGTTGCAATTACCGCTGAACCTTTGACTCCAAGTCCATTACTTGCAATGTTTATAGGAGCTGCTGGAGCATTAATTATGTACTTTGGAACTAAGTTTTTAGAAAATCAAAAACTTGATGATGTTGTTGGTGCTATACCAGTACACATGTTTGCAGGAATATTTGGTACATTAGTTGTACCAATAAGCAATCCAAATACAAATTTTGGTACACAGTTGTTAGGCGTTATTTCTGTTTGTCTATTTAGTTTTGTTTTGTCTTTTATTGCTTTCAAAACTTTAAAACAAACCATCGGTTTAAGAATAAGTAAAAAAGCTGAAAAACTTGGTACTGATAAAGCTGAGGTGGGAGTAGTTGCTTATTCAATAAGAGATTAATCAGGATCAAATGTAACAATATGTTATTTAGTTATATCTAAAGAAAAATAACATGAATTTGGATCTTCTTTGTAATGAGCAAATGGCTCAGAAGGTTCAAATCCACATTTTTTAAATAATTTTCTTGCAGGTGAAAAAAAATCTCCCGAACCTGTTTCAACACTTATTTTTTTAATATTTAATTTTTTTGCTTCATTTATTAAATGATCTATAATTTTAATCCCTAACTCATTTTTTCTAAATTTGTCTGCTATCCTTATTGATTTGAATTCACCATGATTTTCATCCAAAAACTTTAAAGCTCCACAACCAATAAGTTTCTCATTTTCCCATAAACTCCAAAATTTTATAGATGGAACTTTTAAACCAGGTATATCTAAAACATGTGCACTTCCTTCGGGTGAGACCGATCTTAACTCGATGAAATGTTTTTTTAGAAGTTCGTTTACTTCTGGATTATCGAAATTATTTTCTATAGATTTCATAAACTTTTATATTTTTTCATTGAAACGCTAGCTACTAATAAATTTGGATCTATAAAAACTTTAGACTGTTTGATTTTTTTGAAAGATTTATATGCAAATATAGCAATAGGTAATTCAGTACATCCAAGTATTATTTTTTTACATTTTATTTTAATTAAATAATTAACGGCAGGTTTTATTGCTTTTTCTGCTTCTCTAATTCTACCTAATTTTACATATTTTATTGCTTTATTAACATACCTAGTTTGCAATGATTTTTCTGGACTAACTAATTTAAAATTTTTGTCGAAATATTTATTATAAACACCCGTTTTTAAAGTTGCTTCGGTGCAAAGAATTCCAATTTTAGAATTTTTTTTACAAGTTTTTTTAGTATGAAGATAAACTTCTTTAGGTATGCTTATTATTGGAATTTTAATTTTTTTTTGTAAATCGTCATACCAATAATGCGCTGTATTACACGGCATTACAATAAACTTACATTTATTTTTTTTAAGCAAATTGCATCCAACAATTAAACTTTTTAAAACGTTATAATATTTTTTAAGATTTTCAGGTCTTTTAGGAATATTTGATTTGTTATAAAGAATGAAAAGGGGATATTTTTGATCAGATTTTCCTCTATTTATAACTGCAAGTTTATTACAAAAATCTAAACCTGCTTGCGTTCCCATTCCACCCAAAATACCAATCATAATAATTCTGTTTTTAAAAAAAATTTTTCTTTTAGTCTTATAATTATACAATTATTATCTAATTATAATTATGCAAGATATATATATTGATGATCAAGGCAATGGATTTCCTCTAGTTTTAGTGCACGGCTTTTTAGGCTCTTCAGAAATGTGGAATCCTCAAAAAAATTTTTTAAGCAAGCATTTCAGAGTGATATCACCCGCATTACCAGGTTTTGGCGAAAGCCATAAAGTTAAATCTCACGATAGTATAAATGAAATGGCTCAAACAGTTTTAAAATATTTGAAAAAAATGAATATTGAAAAATTTAACTTACTAGGTCATTCAATGGGCGGGATGATTGTTCAAGAAATGGCAAAAATTTCTGGAAATAAAATAAATAAATTGATTTGCTATGCCACTGGCTCAATAGGAGATGTTCCAGGAAGATTTGAGTCTATGGATATTTCAAGAGAAAGGTTAAGAAAAGAAGGCATTAAAGAAACTGTCATAAGAGTTCCTAAAAAATGGTTTGTTGAAAAAGATAAAGCAAAATATTTTTATTTATGTGAAAATGCTGCAAAAGAAACAACTGAAGAAACAGCAGATAATGCTTTAAAAGCCATGAAAAATTGGAGAGGTTATGAGAATCTTAAAAATATTCATAATAAAACTTTAATTATATGGGGCGATAAAGATATTTCTTATAATTTTGAACAAGTTGATACTTTAAATAAAAATATTCCAAATAGTGATTTAATAATTTTTAAGGGTTGCTCTCACAACGTTCATTTAGAAGAGTCTGAAAAATTTAATAATATTATTAAGGATTTTTTATTATAAAACAATGGAATCAGATATTTTTTTATTAGTTATCTTTGCTGCAATTTTGCATGCTGTTTGGAATGGAATGGTAAAAAACTTTGGTGATAAAGTTATTTCAGTTTCGGCGATAGTTTTTGGCCATGTACCAATGGCAATTGTTGTAATGTTATTTTTGCCTCTGCCAACTTTAGAAAGCGTCCCCTATATAATATTAAGTGCAATTATACATCAAGGATATCAATACAATTTGATATCTGCTTATAAAGTTGGAGATTTAACTAAAGTTTATCCTATCGCCAGAGGAACTGGACCGATAGTAGCAACAATAATTTCAATTATTTTTTTAGGTCTTTTAATTACAAAATTTCAGGCACTATCAGTTGTTTTGATTTGTTTTGGAATAATTATTCTTGGTATGTTCAGCGAAAGTTCAACAAAAAATAATAAAGCAGTTATTTATTCATTAGCTACTGGTTTTTTTATAGGAATGTATTCATTGGCAGATGGTCACGGAGCAAGGATAAGCCTATCACCATTAAGTTTTCTGGGTTGGTCTTTCATTTTAAATGCAATTATATTTCCTTTTGTTTTAAAATATATGGGTTACTCAAATATATTTAGTCGTGTAATGAAAGAAGCAAAACTTATTTTTTGGATCGGAGGAACACTCTCTTATATAGTTTACGGAATTGTTGTTTGGTCTTTTACAAAAGCACCAATCCCATTGGTGGCTGCTTTAAGAGAGTCTAGTATTGTTTTTTCTATTTTGATTGGATTCTTTTTTTTAAAAGAACGTATAACTTTTATAAAGGTTTTATCAATATTAGTAATATTTGTTGGGGTTGTTTTGCTCAAACTTTTTTAATCTTAAAGCCAATTTGGTTTTATTATTTTAATCTTAGCGTCGTTAATTTTAAAAATTGAATTAAAATCAAATTTATCCGAAGTATACTTTATCACTGCAAATGGATAATTTTTGCTTATCAAAATTTTTCCTATTTCAGAATCTTTGTTAATAATTAAATCTCCCTCGTTTATTGTTCCTTCAACTATTTTTATTGGCAGTAGCCTTTTTGTCAATTTATTTCTTAGTTTAATTCTCGATGTGTTTTCTTGACCTACATAACAACCTTTTTTAAAGTCAATAGCATTTAACTCCTCAAAATTACATTCGATTCCAAATAATTTATTTTTTAACTTGTCTGTATTTTTTTGAGCAATACCTAGATCAAAGCTTAAATTATAATATTCATCTTGATTTGTAGATTTTAATTCAAGTTTTTTTAAAGACAAATAAAGCTTTTCTAGATTGATAACTAGTCTAGCGCCAAGTTTTTTATTTCGAGGATCTAACAAAATAGGGTCTTCTCTATATTTTAAGGTAAAACCTAGTTCATCTTTAGAGCCTTCCATAGATTTAAATTTTTCATAGCTTAAAGCGGCTACAACAAATTCATTACTAAGATTTAAAATTTGAACATCAGATCTTAATTTATATAAAGAAAGTTGTTTAAACAGTTCTTCAATTTGTGATTTTTCAGAGTCAATAAAATAACCTTTTTTGTGTTTGATAACTATAAATTCGAATAAAAATTTTCCTTGAGGATTTAATAACGAAGCAAAACAAGATCTAGTTTCAGTGACTTTATTTACGTCATTAGTTATTATGTTTTGTAAAAAATCTTTTGCTTCAGCTCCATCAACAAAGAGAATTCCTCTATCCTTTAATATACAAGCACTATTAATATTCATATTTGATTACTAATCATTTATAATATAATTACTTTTCTACGAAATGTTAGATTTAATCATTAAAAATGGCCTATGCTACATAGAAGGTAAGCTAAAAAAGCAAGATATTGGAATAAAAAATAATAAAATTTCTAAAATAGGAACGATAAATGACGAAAGTTCTAATAAAGTGCTTGATGCAAAAAACCTAACAGTTTTGCCAGGCTGTATTGATACACAAGTTCATTTTAGAGAACCAGGCTCTACAGATGCTGAAGATTTGAATTCAGGAAGTAGAGCTGCAATAGCAGGAGGAATAACATCGGTATTTGAAATGCCAAACACAAATCCTCCGACATCAAGCAAAAAAGAGTTTTCAAATAAATTAAAATTAGCAAAAAATAGGATGTATTGTAATTACGCATTTTATTTTGGAGCAACGTCAGACAATCATAATGAATTATCAAAACTACAAGACTTAGAAGGATGTTGTGGAATTAAGCTTTTTGCGGGTTCATCAACAGGAAATTTATTAGTTAGTAAAGAAGAAGATATTGAAAAAGTATTTCAAAATAGTTCAAAAATAGTTTCTGTTCATTCAGAAGATGAAGAAATATTAAATGTAAGAAAAAAACTAATCAAAGAAGGAGAAGTGCAGTCACACCCAGTTTGGAGAAATGAAGAATGTGCAATTTCATCAACAAGGAAAATTGTAAAAATTGCAGAAAGATTAAAGAAGAAAGCTCATATTCTTCACGTTACAACAAAAGAAGAAGTTGATTTTTTATCACAGCACAAAGGTAATGTTTCTTTTGAAGTTACTCCACAACATTTAACTTTAACATCTCCTGAATGTTATGAAAAATTGGGAACTTATGCGCAAATGAACCCTCCAATAAGAGATAAAACTCATTATGATAGATTGTGGTATGGAGTTAGAAACAATTTTCCAGATATTATTGGCTCAGACCATGCTCCTCACATAAAAGAGAATAAAGAAAAAAAATATCCTAATTCTCCTTCAGGAATGCCAGGCGTTCAAACATTGGTTGCGGTAATGCTTAATCATGTCAATGAAGGCAAATTAACTTTAGAACAATTTGTAAATTTTGTTTGTGAAAATCCTGTAAAAATTTTTGGAATAAAGAATAAAGGTTATATCAAAATAGATTTTGATGCTGATTTAACAATAGTAGACATGAACAAGAAACATACATTTAGCAATCAAGAGATCGAAAGCAAATGCAAATGGTCTCCATTTAATGGCATGGAGTTCAAAGGAAAACCTGTTACAACAATTGTAAATGGAAAGATTAAAATGAAGAACGGTCAAATATTGGGCGACCCAGAAGGACAACCGTTAATTTTTTAAATATTTATATACTTTTTACTGAATAAGTATTTACGAGAACAATACCTATTATAATAATGAAAAGACCCAGGATTGTTTGCCAATTCAAAGTTTGCTTATAAAAAATATAACCTAATATCGCTATTGAAAAAATACCAAGGCCACTCCAAGTTGCATAAACGATAGCAATAGGGATTTTATTTACAACAAAGGTTAGTAAAAAAAATGCTGACATATAACATAAGGCAAGAATTGATGACGGAATTAATTTTGTAAAATTTTGTGTTACAGGCAGTAACATTGTACCTGCTACTTCACAAACTATTGCGCAAAACAAAATAAAATATGTTTTAATCACTATTTTAAAATATTATTTTTAATTAAGTCTTCTTTTATTTCGTCTAAAATCTTTGGATCATCTATAGTTGCTGGCATCTTATATTTTTCTTTATCAGCTATTTTTCTAACTGTTCCTCTTAATATTTTTCCAGAACGTGTTTTAGGTAATCTTTTTACAACAATAGCAGCTTTAAAAGCTGCTACTGGACCAACTTTATCTCTTACCATTTGGATACATTCTTTAGATATTGTTTCGTTATCTTTTTGAATACCAGCTTTAAGCGCTATTAAGCCAATTGGTAATTGTCCTTTTAATTTATCAGCAATGCCAATAACCGCACATTCAGCAACTGACTGATGTTCTGACAAAACTTCCTCAATAGCTCCTGTTGACAATCTATGTCCTGCAACATTTATAATATCGTCAGTTCTGGACATTATCCAAATATAACCATCCTCATCAATATGACCTGCGTCGTATGTTTGATAGTAACCTTCGTAGTTTGACATGTATATTTTTTTGTATCTTTCATCAGCATTCCATAATGTTGGAAATGTTCCTGGAGGCAAAGGTAGTTTAACAACAATATCTCCCATTTCATTCACTTCAGCTAAAGTCTGATCTGGTTTTATAACCTTAACATCATATCCTGGCACAGCTTTACAAGCGGATCCATACTTTGTTTTCATCATTTCTATCCCAGTACAGTTTGCGCTAATTGCCCAACTAGTTTCAGTTTGCCACCAATGATCAATTACAGGAACTTTTAAAAGAGATTCTGCCCATTTAATAGTATCAGGATCAGCTCTTTCTCCAGCTAAGAATAAACTTTCGAAAGAACTTAGATCATATTTAGAAAAAAATTTACCTTCAGGATCTTCTTTTTTAATTGCTCTAAATGCCGTTGGTGCAGTAAATAAAGATTTTACTTTGTAATTAGAAATAATTTTCCAAAAAGCTCCTGCGTCAGGGGTTCCAACAGGTTTTCCTTCAAAAAGAATTGTAGTACATCCTTTAAACAATGGGGCATAAACTATATAAGAATGGCCTACAATCCATCCAATATCACTTGCTGACCACCAAACATCGTCTTGATCAATATTGTATATATTTTTCATTGTCCATTTAAGAGCAGCAATATGACCCCCAATATCTCTAACAATTCCTTTAGGAACGCCTGTCGTTCCTGATGTATACAAAATATATGCAAATTCGTTTGAGTTCATTTCAGCACAATCAGTTGTTTTTGCATTGGATAAAGCCTCTTCCCAGCTAATTTCTTTTGGAGAGTTTAGTTTTACTTCATTATCTGGTCTTTGAAATAATATTAGTTTTTCAATTTTGTGAGAAGCCAACTTTAAAGCTTCATCTACTAGAGGTTTGTATTGAATAGTTCTTCCAGGTTCAAAACCACATGAGGCTGTAAGTAAAACTTTTGCTTTACTATCATCTATTCTACTAGCCAGTTCATTTGAAGCAAAACCACCAAAAACCACTGAATGAATTGCACCAATTCTTGCACAAGCAAGCATAGCAATAACTGCCTCAGGTATCATTGGCATATAAATAATAATTCTGTCTCCTTTTTTTATTCCTTGGTTATATAGTGCTCCAGCAAACCTTGAGACTTTTTCTCTTAACTCTTTATAGCTAAATTTATTTTTATTACCGGTTATGGGGCTATCATAGATTAAAGCAATTTGATCACCTCGTCCATTATCAACATGAACATCTAATGCATTGTAACATGCGTTTGTAATTCCATCTTCATACCATTTATAAAAAGGAGAATTTGATTTATTTAAAATTTTTGAAGGCTTTTTAAACCAAAATATATCATCGGCAACTTTTTTCCAAAATTCTTCAGGATTTTTTATTGAATTTGAATAAATTTCAGAAAATTTTTGATTCATAATGATCTATTTTTTTTCATTATTTTCAACATGAAATAGTATTTAAATAAAAAAAGCCAACAAAATCAACATAAATTAATTGCGAAAAAGTCTTCAATTAATTATTAATTTTGTTAAGTTTAAACAATTTTGATTACAATGTCGGTGTAATTGTGGTTTAGATTTGAATTATAATAAGAAATAATTAGAGAGAGTTTTTTATGAATAAATTGAAGTTATTTGGTTTGGCCTTTGTCATCTTTATAAGTTTTTCTAAAGCAGCAAATGCAGAGGTAGTTTTATTAGCTTCCGATGATTTTGTAGGAATTACATTTTGGGTGATTTCAATGGGCATGTTGGCAGCGACAGCATTTTTTTTTATTGAAAGAAGCTCAGTACCCGTGACATGGAAAACATCAGTTACTGTAGCAGGATTGATTACTGGTATTGCATTTATCCACTACATGTATATGAGAGGTATTTGGGTTCAAACAGGAGATATCCCAACAGTATATAGATACATTGATTGGTTGATTACCGTTCCATTACAAATGATAGAATTTTATTTAATATTATCGGCAGTAAGAAAAGTTTCTAGCGGAATATTTTGGAGACTTCTAATTGGATCATTAATAATGATAATTGGGGGATATTTAGGAGAAGCAGAATATGTAAGTAGAATGCTAGGCTTTGTAATTGGTATGGGCGGATGGATTTATATTTTATATGAGATCTTTTCAGGAGAAGCGGGAAGAGCAGCTGCTAAAAGTGGAAGCAAACCTTTTGTAACAGCTTTTAGCGCATTAAGAATGATAGTTACTGTTGGATGGGCAGTATATCCTCTAGGTTATATTTTTGGTTATCTTACAGGTGGTGTGGATGAAGAATCATTAAATGTGGTTTATAATTTAGCTGACTTTATTAACAAAATTGCATTTGGTTTAATTATATGGGCTGCTGCAGTTAGCTCAGGTGGAAGAGCTAGATAATTAAAGTTTTAGACTTTTTATTAATGGGGCAAGCAGAAAACAACTTGCCCTATTTTTTTTTGTGCATATATATTATCCATGCCTAAAATTACTTATATTGAACACAACGGCAAGTCCCACACAATCGATGTGGCCAATGGATTAAGTGTTATGGAAGGTGCTGTTCAAAACAATATTCCAGGAATAGATGCTGATTGCGGGGGAAGTATGGCTTGTGCAACTTGCCATGTTTATGTCAAAGAAGAATGGTTTGATAAACTTCCAAAAAAAGAAGATGGAGAAGAAGACATGATAGATATGGCGCACGAACCAAAAAAATATAGTAGACTTAGTTGTCAATTAACTATTTCAGATGATCTAGAAGGATTGACAGTAAAACTTCCAGAAAAACAATCTTAATGATAGATACAGACGTTTTAGTTATTGGCGCAGGTCCAACAGGACTTTTTTGTGTTCATCAACTTGGTATCATTGGTTTAAAATGTGAAGTTGTTGATAATTTAGATAAAATTGGAGGTCAATGTATTGAGCTTTACCCCGATAAACCAATTTATGATATTCCAGCAATACCCATTTGTAATGGTGAAGAATTAACAAATAATTTAATCAAGCAAATAAAACCTTTTAAAACTAACTTTCATTTAAACGATAGAGTTGAAGAGATTAAGAAAGACAAAAACAATTGGATAATTAAAACTAGCAAAGGAAAAGAATTTAAATCATCAAGCATAATTATTGCTGGAGGAGTAGGCTCTTTTGAGCCAAGAAAATTTCCTGTTAAAGAATGTGAAAAATTTGAAGGAAAAGAAATATTTTATTCAATTAAAGATAAAAATATTTTTAAAAATAAAACGGTTTCAATATTTGGTGGTGGAGACTCAGCTTTAGATTGGGCAATAGAGCTATCAGAAAATTCAAAAGTTCATTTAATTCATAGACGAGATGAATTTAGAGGGACACAAGCAAGTTTTGATAAAATTAAAGAATTAAACAAAGAAGGCAAAATTGAACTGTTAACCAAATATCAACTAAACTCAGTTGAAGGAGATAACAAACTAAAAATTATTAGCATTAAACATGATGATGGCAATGTTAAAAAAATTGAAACTAATTATGTTTTAGGTTTTTTTGGACTAATTATGCAATTAGGGCCAATAGCAGATTGGGGATTAAATTTGGATAAAAAACTTATACCCGTCAATATAGAAAATTATGAAACAAACCAAAAAGGAATATTTGCCATAGGAGACATATGTGCATATCCAGGAAAACTAAAATTAATTCTTTCAGGATTTCATGAAGGGGCTCTCGCAGCCAGAGGTTGCTTTAAATATGCAAGACCTAATGAAAAACTAAAATTTGAATTTACCACCACTTCAAAAAATGTTCATACCAGGTTAGGCGTTAAAAAAAATGATTGAACTTTTAACTGCTGACACTCCAAATGGAAAAAAAATTTCAATTATGCTTGAAGAAATTAGTTTTAAATACAAAGTTACCAAGATAAAACTTAATCCTGGAGAAGATTTTTCAAAGGGTGAACAATTTAAACCAGAATTTAGAAAAATTAGTCCTTTTAGCAAAATCCCAGTAATTATTGATCATGATAATAATAAAGAAGTTGTTTTTGAATCCGGTGCTATCCTTATGTATCTTGGAGAAAAAAGTAATAAATTTTATGAACAAAAAGATAGAACAAAAATTAACCAATGGTTAATGGCTCAAATGGCTTATGTTGGTCCAATGCTAGGTCAACACCATCAATTTCATCATTACAATTCTGGAAAAGATAAATGGGGCGAGGAAAGATATTTTAAAATAACCAAAACTATATATGGCGATTTAAATGAAAGATTAGGTCAATCAAAACATCTTGCTGGAGATAATTACTCAATTGCTGACATAGCAACCTTTCCTTGGATTGCAAGACATGATTGGCACGACATAGGAATAAAAGATTTTAATAATTTGACCAGATGGTATTTAGAAATTGCTAAAAGAGATGCTGTTATTAAAGGTTATGATTTTATGAATAGAGGAGAAGTTATACCCAAACCTTAAAGATCAGCATAAACTTTTTCTTCTTTTTCGTGTTTTTCTTGAGCAGCAATACTTAGAGCAGCAATTGGTCTTGCTATTAATCTTTTTATTCCTATTGGTTCACCTGTTTCTTCACAATAACCATATGTATCATTTTTAATTTTTTTTAATGCCTGTTCAATTTTAGAAATAAGTTTAATTTGCCGATTAATAGCTCTCATTTCAACATTTTTTTCAGTATATGAACTTGCTTGATCAACTATGTCAGCTGAAGTGCTATTGTCATCTAGAGAGTTATTGTACAAAGCATCATTATTAGTTCTAATTATTTCACTTTTCCATTCATTCAATTTTTTTTTGAAATATGTTTTGTGTTTTTCACACATGTATTTTTCTTTTAAATTAGGAACGTAAGTTTTTGATATTTTTACCATATTTCTATTTTAAAATGTGGCGCAGTATATTCAGCAATTAACAGGTGTCAAGATAGCTTAATTCATATAAATATAAGAAATGATGCTCAATAAAATAAATAAAAACAAATTATTTTATATTTTTGTTACATCACACTTAATTATTTGGACGCTAGTTCCAACATTAACAAATCATAATTTGCCTCTGGACACCATAGAGGCTTTAGCTTGGGGAAGTAATTTAGATTGGGGTTTTAACAAACACCCTCCTGCAAGCGCTTTTTTTGTCGAAGTTTTTTATCAAATATTTGAAAGCAATGATTGGGCTTATTATTTATTAAGTCAAATTTTTGTTGTTATATCTTTTTTTGTAGTTTGGAAATTTTCGGAAGAATTTTTTAATAACAAAACTTATAGTTTATTATCAGTGTTATTATTAGAAGGAATTTATTTTTATAATTTTACTACTCCAGAATTTAATGTAAATGTATGTCAATTACCTTTTTGGACATTGTCAGTTTTATATGGCTGGAAAGGATTTAAAAATAATAAAACTATTGATTGGTTATTATTTGGTTTATTTGCGGCTTTAGGAATTTTATCAAAATATCTATTTATCTACCTACTTATAGCAATAGATATATTCTTTTATTATATGTTTGTTAAAAAAAAAATTAATTTCAAAAGCTTAATTTCTTTAATACCTTTTTTCTTAATTTTATTACCACATTTAATTTGGCTCAAAGAAAATGATTATATTACTATTGCTTATGGACTTCATAGAACTGGCACAGAGAATCAAATCTTTGTAGATCATCTAATTCATCCAATAATATTTTTAGGAAAACAAATAGGTATACTAATACCTTTTTTTACTATGAGTTTCTTTGCTATTTCAAAATTTAAATCAAAACTTAACTTTAAGGATCAAAAATTATTATTTTTGTTAGCCATCAATATTGTTCCAATTTTATTAATGTTCCTAACATCCATTATTATGGGAGTAAAAATTAGAACAATGTGGATGACGCCCTTTTATTTATTTTTTGGAGTTTTAGTAATTTATATTTTTCAATCTCAAATAAATTTAAATAAATTAAAAAGTTTTGTATCAGTATTCATAATTCTATTTATCCTATCTCCTTTTGTTTATGCTTATGTTTCAATCATTGAAATAGATAAAAGAACAGACTATCCAGGAAAAGAAAAAGCTAAAATAGTTCAACAATGGTGGGATATTAAATATGGTGGCAAAATTACTATGGTTAAAGGAAACGAGTGGGAAGCTGGCAATTTATCTTATCATCTAAAAGACAGACCAGTATGGACTAGTGAATCTAAAGAACTTACTGATTTTATTTTTATCTGTAATAAAAAAGAATGTATTGCCATTGAATAAATAGTTTTTCTAAATATTGAATACATTTATTTGATTATTAGTAATAATTACACATGTTCCTTAAGGTCTAAACTGTGGTAAGATTATTTATGAAAAAGTTCTTCTTATTGATATTTTTGAGCTTTTTATTCTTTAACAATGCTAACGCCGCATGTGATGATGCTCCTGGTGATGGAGTAGATTATGAAGGTTGTGCCTTTTCAGATGAACAAAATTTAACAGGAACATACTTACCAAATTCAAATTTATCTTTTGCAGGTTTCATCAAAGTTATATTTGATAAAAGTATTATGATGAATTCAAAGTTATCAAATGGAAATTTTCCCGAGTCTTCATTTATTAGAGCAAATTTATATGAAGCAAACCTAGAAGGTGGAAATTTTGAGAAAACAAACTTTTCAAGTGCTAACTTAACACGGGTAAACTTCAAAGCCGCTTCTTTAATAGAAGCTAATTTTACTAATGCCAATCTTTTTGAAGCTGATTTTACTGGAGCGAATATTTTAAATGCAAATTTTGAAGGAGCAAATTTAAACAACGCTACCTGGGCCAATGGAAAAAAATGTGAATTAAATTCCATTGGGCAGTGTAAAAGTAAATAAATATGGAAAATAAGTTGGGTTTTTTCTTTAAAGGTCAAATTTGGCATTTAGGTGGAACAGCTGTTTTGTTTTATATAGGAGTTCAATTAGTTGATCTTGAAAGTAATACAAATACATTTATTGGCATAAATCCTTTGGGTTGGTTTATGATTGCAATGTCTATACCATTAATTCACCAAGGATATGTTTGGATATGTTGGAGGTCAGAATTATGTTGGAAAACAATATCTAAAACAATTGGATTTAAAGGATACGTAATACTTTTCTTTATTTTAATTATTTCAAGATTTTCAGCAATTGTATTGTGTTTTGTTGATTATGGTTCTTTCTATACACCAGGATGGTTTTCTTGGATTTTATCAATTATCCTTTTTATTCCAGGCACGTATACAATGTATTCAGTTAAGAAATATTTTGGATTTTTACGAGCTGCAGGGGTTGATCATTTTGATCCAAAATATAGAGATATGCCTTTTGAAAGGAGAGGTATTTTTAAATGGACTCCAAATGCCATGTATGTTTTTGCAATAGGAATTCCATTTGCTTTTGCAACTGCAACAGGGTCTCAATCGATGTTTATAGTTGCAATTTATACTTATATTTCTATTTGGCTGCATTATTTTTTTACTGAAAAAGAAGACTTTAAAATTATATATGGTAACAATTAATTTTTGTAAAATATTTATATATGTTTATTAATATTTTTGAAATCACTTCACTGTAAATGAAAATCAAAATACTAATTCCAATTTATAATGACTGGCAATCTGTCTTTAAGCTTTTAGAAAATATTAATTCTGAAATTATAGGTTTAGAAGATGAAATCTCAGTTATAATTGTTAACGACGCATCAACTGAACAAAGGTCTGAATTTAATTTTAGTCTAAATAATTTAAAATCAATAAAAGTTATTAACATGAAAGAGAATAGAGGACATGCAAGATGTAATGCTGCTGGTTTAAAATATATTAATGAAAAAGAAGATTTTGACTATATCATACCTATGGATGGTGATGGAGAAGATAGACCAGAGGAAATAAAATTACTTATTGAAAAGGCAAAAGATTACCCAGACACTGTAATTACCGCTAACAGAGTTAAAAGATCTGAAGGACCTATATTTAAACTTGGTTATCAAATTCACAAATATTTGACTTATATTTTTACAGGAGAATCAATTAAATTTGGCAATTATACTTGTTTACCTAAATTTGTTGTGACCAAAATGGTTGAGGAAGCATCTACTTGGAGTAGTTTTTCTGGTTCATTGACAAAGATAGTTAAAGAAAGAAAATCTATTCCATCGATCAGAGGGCTAAGATATTTTGATCCATCAAAAATGAGTTTTATTAATCTTTTAAAACATTCTCTCTCGATTATTGCAGTATTTAGAATGACTGTATTAATTAGATCGTTAATTTTTCTTGTTGTATATTTTTTTATTATATCAGAACATCTTTCAGCTATTACATTAATTCCAGTGGTTTTAGTTATTTTAATGATTGTTTCAATTTTTGTTCTTTCAAACCGCGAAAACATTATGGAATTCAATATTTCCCAAGAAAATATTAATAATATTGAAAATATTAAATAGCTTTTATTGTTGGTAGGCAATGAAAATCAGAAGTATCAATTTTAGAATAATGTTGTCTTTTTATATTCCATTTTTTGTTTATCCCAGCACTTGCTAAGCTTAATGTAGATCGACCAAATCTGTAATTAGTATTATCTATAGTTTTCATTAAGTTTTTAATTTTATCATCTTTTATGGAAGAAAATAAATTATTACTTCCTTGTAAGTCAGATAAACCCGACAACATTATTCCAGCTTTTTGATATCTGTATCCGTTTTTAAAAATATCTTTTAATCCAGTTAAAGCTGTTTTAACTATTTCAATACTATTATCCGTTGCAATTGGTATATCTATAGTTTTAGAATTTGAATAATAAGCAAACTGATTTTGAAAAGGATTTGTTCTGATAAATACTGTTATTGATTTAGCAATTAAAGATTCTGATCTAATTTTTTCTGCAGCATTCAAACAATAGCTAGTGATTGATTCTTGTAACTCTTGAAGTTTTTCAACTTTTTTTGCAAACGATCTTGAAACTACACAACTTTTTCTTTTTGAACTTGTTGTTTCTAAATCAATACAAGAAATTCCTCTAAGTTCCATAGCAGTTCTAGAACTTAAAACATTAGAATTTTTTTTAATCCAAGTGTTAGATACATTTTTTAATTGTTTAGCATTACTAATTCCATTTTTGATAAAAAATTTTGTAAGTTGTTTACCCACACCCCAAATATCATTTATTTCTACCTTTTCTAATATTGGATCAATATCTTTAACTCCTATCAAACTAACAACTCCTGATTTTGTTTTTTTTGCAATATGATTTGCAACTTTGCTTAAAGTTTTTGTTTTTGCAATTCCTATACTAGTTGGAATTCCTGTCCATTGTAAGACTATATCTTTGATTTCTTTTCCAATATGTTCTATTTTATTATCAGGAAAATTACTCAAGTCTAAAAAAGCTTCATCGATAGAATAAATTTCTATTTCAGAATTAAATCTTTTTAAAGTTCTCATTACTCTTCTAGAAAGGTCTCCATACAAAGAATAATTTGAAGAAAATACATAAACATTATTTTTAACTATTATATCTTTAGCTTTAAAATATGGTTCGCCCATTTTTATACCTAAAGTTTTTGCCTCGGTAGATCTAGAAATTATACAGCCATCATTGCTAGATAGAACAACAACGGGTTTGTTTCTAATTTTTGGATTAAATAATCTTTCACAGGAAACGTAAAAAGAATTACAATCAATTAATGCTATTTTTTTAGTATACTGAATGGATGACATAAGTTACAACTCCCCAAACAAAAACGTCTGACTCGCTATTTATAATAATTTTATCTTCAATTTTATTTAATCCAGAAGTAAGAAATTGTTCGTCTCTTTCTTTAACGAAACTTTTGACTACTAGTTCGTCATGAACATTTGCAACTACAGTAGAAAAGTTTTTTGGTTTAAGACTTTTATCAACAACTAATAAATCTCCATCATAAATTCCAACATCCGTCATTGATTTTCCTTGAACTCTAATAATAAAAGTTGCTGGAACATTTTTGATTAAATGAACATTAAGATCTACATCTTCTTCAATATAATCTGTTGCAGGAGATGGAAAACCAGCGCTTGCCCTATGTAAGTAAAATGGTATTGACAGTTTCATATGTTCTTGTTTTGTTCTATTACAAATTTGGAATATAGTCAACTAAGTTGTATTTTGAGTCCAAATTAGAATCGGAAATGAATCAAAAGGTGAACATTTAAAGCAACTATAAGAGGGGTGTGGATAAGTATTATAAAGGCATAAGATTCATGCTAAGAAAATTACAAATAAATAAATGAAAAAATTAACTTGTCACTGTGGCGGAGTAGAAGCAGAAGTCAAATTACCAGAATCTGGATTCGAAAAGCTTTTGAGATGCAATTGTTCAATTTGCAAAAGAAAAGGATTTGTAATGTCATTCGTTGGTCCCGATGATTTGAAGATTGTTAAAGGAAAAGAACTTATAAAACTTTACCAATTTCATTCAAAGACAGCAAAGCATTTTTTTTGTTCAAACTGCGGAATCCATACTCACGCAAATCCTAGAAGCAACCCAAAAATGTTTATGATAAATGTAGCATGTTTAGATGGAATAAAACCTTTTGAACTTGGAGACATTTCTACTAATGATGGTATAAATCATCCATTAGATAAAAAATAATAGTTGAAAAAATTTTAATGAAAAAAATATTTATCTATATTTTAATTACAATTTTTTTTAACACAAATTTATTTGCAGATAGTTTAACCGAAGCTCTATTAAAAGCTTATAATAAAAATCCTAAACTTAATGCAGAAAGAGAAAACATAAATATTTCAGAGGAAAATATTAATATTTCAAAAAGTGATTTTTTACCTTCCGTAACTTTATCTGGCTCTAAGAGCAAAGAAGATACAAGCAAGCTTACCAACCAAAGTGGAGGCGGCGCATCGATTACTGATGTGAATCCATTAACAACATCTTTGTTGATTGAGCAAACTTTATACGATGGAAGATCAAGAAATGCCGATTTAGAAAAAAATGAATTAGGCTTAGATATTTCTAAAATTAAACTTTTAAAAGTAGAGCAAGATATTTTATATCAAGCTGCTGAAGCTTATACCGGGTTAATACTAGCAAGCAAAAAATATAAAATAAATCAATCAAATGTTAATTTGTTGCAGAGACAAGTTGAGACTGATCAGGCAAGATTAGAAGAAGGTCAAATTAGTGTAGTAGATTTAGCACAATCAGAATCTTCTCTTGCAGGAGCAAATGCAAAATTTATAGAAGCAAAAAATGAAGTTGTGACTGGTAAATTAATTTATAAGAATGTAATTGGTTCTATTGATAATATAAACGACTTAAGTCAGAAACTAAATTTTAATCTTAAACTTCCAAGCAGTTTAGCTGAGGCAAATGAAATATCTCAAAAAAATAATCCAGAACTAATTATTGCAAAATTAGAACTGCAGCAGTCAGAAAAAGATATTCAAATTGCACGAGCTGATTTAGGTCCTTCTGCAACTTTATCTTTTGAAACTTCACACACTGAAGATTTAAGTGCAACTTATAATGAAAGAGATAAAAATATTCTTAAGGCTACTGTAAAATGGCCTTTTTACACAGGCGGAAAAAATCAAGCAACACTCAATAAAAATAAAAATTTAACTAATCAAAAAAAATTATTACTTGAAGATGCAGTTACATCAAATAAAACAACGGTTGCAAGTGCCTGGTCAAGCTATCAGTCTTCAAAGAGTTTATTAAATTCTGTTAAATCTCAAGTTAGAGCAGCTGAAATTGCTAATGAAGGAATTACGGCTGAATATCAGTCCGGCTCTAGATCTACTTTGGATGTTATTCAATCAAACACTTTTCTTTTGGATTCAAAAATAAGTCTTGCCAATTCTGAGAGAAACCATCTTCTATCTCAGTTCAAATTATTGCAATCTATTGGATTATTGACGACTGAATATCTTCAAATTAATTAGAAAAATTAGGTATTTTTAAGCTTTATTAATTATTATATTGCCAATGAGAACAAAATGTGTACATTTAAACACATGATTCGAACAGTAATTATTATAAAAAAAGAGGTAAAAAATGACCAAAAATAACCTGAAAGTAGTTAAGTCTACAAAAGACCAAGATTTAGAGAAAAAAGAAAAGAATAAAGCGTTAGACGCAGCAATTAGTCAAATCACAGAAACTTTCGGCAAAGGTTCAGTAATGAAGCTTGGCCAACAAACAGCAATGGACATTGAGTCTATTTCTACAGGTTCTCTAAGTTTAGACTTGGCTTTAGGAATAGGCGGATTGCCCAAGGGAAGAGTTATTGAAATTTATGGACCCGAGTCATCAGGCAAAACCACACTTGCTTTACAAGTTGTAGCTGAAGCTCAAAAAGCAGGAGGCATTTGTGGCTTTGTAGATGCAGAGCATGCATTGGATCCAGTTTATGCAAAAAAATTAGGAGTAGATACTGAAGAATTATTAATTTCTCAACCAGACACAGGAGAGCAAGCTTTAGAAATAACTGATACATTAATAAAATCAGGATCAGTTTCAGTTTTAGTAATAGACTCAGTTGCTGCATTAACGCCAAGAGCAGAAATAGAAGGTGAAATGGGAGATCATCACGTAGGTCTTCAATCAAGATTAATGAGTCAAGCATTAAGAAAGCTAACAAGCTCAATTTCTCGAACAAATACAATGGTTATTTTCATAAACCAAATAAGAATGAAAATTGGCGTAATGTTTGGAAGTCCTGAAACAACATCAGGAGGAAATGCATTGAAATTCTATTCTTCTGTAAGAATGGACATTAGAAGAATTGGAGCGATAAAAGATAAAGAAACTATTATTGGAAACTCTACTAGAGTTAAAGTAGTAAAAAATAAAGTTTCACCTCCATTCAAAGTTGTTGAATTTGACTTGATGTATGGAAAGGGAATTAGTAAATCGGGTGAGTTGGTTGATCTAGGTGCCAAAGCCGATATAGTTGAAAAGTCAGGAGCTTGGTACGCATATAAAGGTGAAAAAATAGGTCAAGGTAGAGAAAATGCTAAAGTTTATTTAGAACAAAATTCAAAAGTTGCTGCAGAAATTGAAATGGCAATTAGAGAAAAAGCTGGAGTAATTTCTAAAAAAATAGAAGGCAATCCTTTAGATCAAGAAAAAGAAAAGGCAGATACAGCAGATACAAAAGAAGAAATTCCAATAAAAAAGAATTAGTTAAAAGTCATTTTTAGTTAATAAAAGGCGCTTATTTTAAGCGCCTTTTTTCCCTATAGTTATCTAGACATCAAATAAAAAAACTGTATTTTAAAAATATGGCAGGCAAATCATTAAATGAAATAAGAAATTCGTTTTTAAAATATTTTGAGAAAAACGACCATAGAATAGTTGAATCTAGCAATTTGGTTCCAAATAATGATCCTACCCTAATGTTTGCTAATTCAGGAATGGTTCAGTTTAAAAATGTTTTTACTGGACTGGAAAAAAGAGATTATAAAAGAGCAACTACTTCACAAAAATGTGTAAGAGCTGGAGGTAAACATAACGATTTAGAAAATGTAGGTTATACGCCAAGACACCACACGTTTTTTGAGATGCTAGGCAATTTTTCATTCGGTGATTATTTTAAAGAAAAAGCGATTGAATTAGCATGGAATTTAATAACAAAAGATTTTGGGTTAGATAAAAACAGACTTTATTTTACAGTTTTTCATGAAGACGACGAAGCGTTTAACTTATGGAAAAAAATTTCGGGTTTAGGAGAAGATAGAGTTATTAGAATTAAAACCTCAGATAATTTTTGGTCAATGGGAGAAACAGGACCTTGTGGCCCTTGTTCGGAAATTTTTTTTGATCATGGAGATCATTTGAAAGGCGGTCTGCCAGGAACAAAAGATCAAGATGGAGATAGATATATTGAAATTTGGAATCTTGTTTTTATGCAATTCGAACAAGTTTCAAAGGATAAAAGAATTGATTTACCAAAGCCATCTGTTGATACAGGTATGGGTCTTGAAAGAACTGCAGCATTACTTCAAGGAACACACGATAATTATGAAACAGATCACTTTAAAAAATTGATCAGTTCAATTTCTGAAGCAGTTAAAAAGAAGCCAGACGATTCAAATATTGCAAGCTTTAGAGTTATTGCCGATCACTTAAGAGCTAGCTCTTTTTTAATTGCTGAAGGAGTTTTACCTTCAAATGAAGGAAGAGGATATGTTCTAAGAAGGATAATGAGAAGAGGAATGAGACATTCCCATTTACTTGGATCAAAAGAACCAATTTTTTTTAATATCTTTAAAACTCTGCAAGAAGAGATGTCAGCAAGTTATCCTGAATTAGAAAGAGCACAATCTTTGGTAAAAGAAACTTTAAGAATGGAAGAAGAAAAATTTTTGGTTCTTCTTGATCGTGGAATTAAAATTTTAAATGATGAAATTTCTAAAATAGATAAAACTTTACCTGGTGAAGTAGCATTTAAATTGTATGACACTTATGGTTTCCCATTAGACTTAACTGAAGATATTTTAAAAAATAAATCATTAAAAATAGATCATGAAAAATTTCAATCTTTAACGAAAGAGAGTAGAGAACTTGCAAAAAAGAATTGGAAAGGATCTGGAGATAGTTCAGTTAATGAGATTTGGTTTGGAATTAGAGATAGGTTGGGAGCTACAGAATTTTTAGGTTACGAAACAAATACAGCCGAAGGTGTTGTGCTTTCTTTATTAAAGGATAACAAAGAAGTAAAAAATTTAAAATCTGGTGATGAAGGAATGTTAATCACTAATCAGACACCATTTTATGGAGAGTCAGGTGGCCAGATAGGAGATGCAGGAAAAATTATTTCTAGTGAATTTAATTTTGAAGTTACAGATGTACAAAAAAAATTAGGAGATTTGTTTGTGCATTATGGAAAGATTGTAAGTGGCAACATTAAATTAAATGATAACGTTGAAATGAAAATTGATGTTGAAAGGAGAGACAATATTAGAGCTTATCATTCAGCTACACATTTACTTCACGAGTCACTTAGGAGAGTTTTAGGAAAACACGTAACTCAAAAAGGCTCTTTGGTTGAGCCAGATAGATTAAGATTTGATTTTAGTCACACGAAACTAATTTCTTCGGAAGAAATTAATAAAATCGAAACATTTGTAAATTCAATGGTAGATAAAAAATCGGATGTAAAAACAAGAATAATGACACCAAAAGAGGCAGTAGATAATGGTGCTCTAGCTTTATTTGGAGAAAAATATGGAGATGAAGTTAGAGTTTTATCTATGGGCAATGAAAAGGACAAATATTTTTCTACTGAATTATGTGGAGGAACACATGTTAGAAATACCGGAGACATCGGAAGATTCAAGATTATTAGCCAATCATCAATTGCTGCTGGAGTTAGAAGAATAGAGGCTTTAAGAGACAAACAACTAAAAGAATTTTTAAATAAAAAAGAAAAATTATCAGATCTTTCAAGTCAAAAAAATGAAAAGATTATAAAAGATTTATCAGAAAAAATTATTAAACTTGGTGGCAAACCTAATTTAGAAAATGATAATCAACAAAGTTTAATAAAATATTTAACAAAACAATTTGATCAATTTTTTGCTAAGTCTATTTTAAGCGATAAATCAAAAAATATTATTAAAGACGAAACTATAAATAAAATAAAAGTTAGATATCAAAAAGTTATTGATTTACCTCCTAAAGATCTAAGAAAACTTGTAGATATAGGTAAAAAAGAATTAGGAGAAGGAATTGTAATAGTATTTGCAATAAAAGCTGAAAAAATTGGTCTAGCTGTAGGAGTTACAGACAATTTAACAAATAAATATGATGCGGTAAAATTTGTTAAAATAGGTTCAGAAACTGTTGGTGGCAAAGGAGGGGGTGGACGATCTGATTTTGCTCAAGCCGGGGGTGTCGAAGAAAATAAGATTGAAGAAGCTTTTAATAAATTAAAATCTTTAATTTAACTTTTTCTTTAAATTACCATCCAATTCATCCAAAAATTGATTAGTATTTAAATATTTTGTAGATGGCCCAATAAGAATTGCCAAATCTTTAGTCATTGATCCGCTTTCAATTGTTTGTATGCATATTTTTTCTAAATTTTTTACAAACTTTTTTAAATCTTCATTACCATCTAGCTTTCCTCTATGATACAGACCTCTTGCCCAAGCAAAAATAGAAGCTATGGGATTTGTTGAAGTTTCTTTACCTTGTTGATGTAATCTGTAGTGTCTAGTTACTGTACCATGTGCGGCCTCAGATTCTAAAGTTTTACCGTCTGGGGACATTAAAGCACTTGCCATAAGACCTAAAGAACCAAATCCTTGGGCAATCGTATCAGATTGCACATCTCCATCATAGTTTTTACATGCCCAAATGTAATTTCCATTCCATTTCATTGCGCAGGCGACCATATCGTCTATAAGCCTGTGTTCATAAGTTATTTTTCTTTCTTTAAATTTTTCTTTAAATTCTTTTTCATAAACTTCTTGAAATAAATCTTTAAACCTACCATCATATTTTTTTAAAATTGTATTTTTAGTAGAAAGATAGACTGGCCATTTTCTATTAAGTCCATAATTCATGCAAGCTCTTGCGAAATCTTTTATAGATTGATCTAGATTATACATTGATAGTGCAACACCTGGTCCTGGAAAATTAAAAACTTCAAATTCTTTTTTTTCTTTTCCGTCTTCAGAAGTCCATTTTATTTCTAACTTTCCTTTTCCTGGAACATCAAAATCTGTCGCTCTATACTGATCGCCAAACGCATGTCTTCCTATACAAATTGGATTGGTCCAACTTGGAACTAATTTTGGAATATTTTTACAGATTATTGGTTCTCTAAAAACGGTTCCTCCAATAATATTTCGAATAGTTCCATTTGGAGAGCGCCACATTTTTTTCAAATTAAACTCTTTTACTCTTTCTTCATCAGGGGTTATTGTTGCACATTTTATACCAACGCCATTTTTTTTAATTGCGTTTGCACAATCGATTGTTATTTGATCATTAGTTTTGTCTCTGTTTTTTATTCCAAGATCGTAGTATTCAATTCCCAAATCAAGATAAGGAAGAATTAATTTATTTTTAATAAAATCCCATATGATTCTAGTCATTTCGTCGCCATCTAACTCTACTATTGGGTTTTTTACCTTAATTTTACTCATATATGACTATATATCTTAATAATTGAATTTTAGAGTTTTATATACATATTAATGAAGAATTATAAAATTAAAGATTATGCTAGACAAGGTTTTTCCAAAAATTCATCCAGAGGGCTATAAATTTTTAATTATAGCGGCTTTAATAACAATAGTTTTATACTTTCTAAGTGGCTTCCTAGGATTAATATGTTTATTGCTCACAATATGGGTTTATTATTTTTTTAGAGATCCAGAAAGAATTTCAATTAATGATGAAAATTATTTAGTGAGCCCTGCAGACGGTTTAGTTTTGGATATTTCCGAAAATAATGGTCCAAAAGAATTAGGATTAGAAGACAAGAATTTTAAAAAAATTAGTATTTTTATGAATGTATTTGATTGTCATGTTAATAGATCACCATGTTCTGGAAAAATTTCTGAAATTCTTTATAAACCAGGGAAATTTTTAAATGCTTCGCTCGATAAGGCCAGCGAAGATAATGAAAGAAATTATTATAAAATTAACAACAAAGACGGAGAAGATGTTATTATAGTTCAGATAGCTGGGTTAATAGCAAGAAGAATTGTTTGTGAAAGTTTAGAAAACCAAGAGTTACAACAAGGCTCTAGAATCGGCATGATAAGATTTGGAAGTAGGGTTGATATATACTTTGAAAATTACAAGCCACTTGTTAAAATAAATCAGAAAACAATTGCAGGTGAAACGTTATTAGCAAAAAAATAAATTTATGGAACAACAAAAAAAAAATTTTAAAATAGTTTCAAATACTAAAACCCGAATTATTTTACCAAACATTCTTACATTGATTGGAGTGTGTATTGGTTTAAGTTCTATAAAGTTTGCATTAGACGGCAGATATGAGTCGGCAATTATAGCTGTAGTTTTTGCGGCTGTGATTGACGGTTTAGATGGACGTATAGCAAGACTTATAAAAGGAACTTCAAAGGTTGGAAAAGAATTGGATTCTTTAACAGATGTTATCAGCTTTGGTGTTGCTCCCGCATTTATAATGTATTTTTGGTCTTTAAAAAATTTAGGAAAACTTGGCTGGTTATTATGTTTAATCTATGTTGTTTGTGTGGCTTTAAGACTTGCAAGGTTTAACGTTAATTCTAACGAAGAACCTTCTTGGAGAGATAATTTTTTTGAAGGCATTCCTTCTCCAGCAGGAGGTATCTTGGTTTTAATGCCATTGATATATAGTCTAAGTGGTTTTGAATTTATTAGAATAAGTTTTGAAATTTTAGTACCAATTTTTTTTATAACTATTTCAATTCTTTTAATTAGTAAATTTCCAACTTATTCTTTAAAAAAAATTGTTGTTCCAAGATCGACGACTATTTTTTTGCTTTTTTCAATAGTTTTATATTTTGGATTTTTATTAATATATACTTTTAAAGCAATGTTTATATCTGGAATGCTTTATTTAATTTTTATACCAATTAGTGTTGTACATTATTCTAAAATAAATAAAAAAAATATAATCCAAAATACAATAGAAGATAATCACGAAGATATACTTTAGCGTAAAATAACTTTAATAGTTAATTGAAAAAAAACAGAATTTCAAAAAATTGGATCAATAAACAAAAGAGAGATATTTTTGTACGGCAATCAAAAATTGAAGGATATAGCTCAAGAGCTGCTTATAAATTAATAGAAATTAATAAAAAATTTAAAATATTAAGAAATGGAATTTCTTTAGTTGATCTTGGTGCAGCTCCTGGAAGCTGGTCTCAGTATATTTCAAGAAATTTTAAAAATATTAAATTATTATCTATTGATTTAAAAGAAATGGAAGAAATAGGTAATATTTATCAAATTATTGGAGATTTCACTGCAAACGAACCACAAAAAAAAATCAAAAATTATTTTAAATCAAAAATAGATGTTGTTCTTTCAGATATGGCACAAAACACAACTGGCAACAAAAATCTTGATGTAATTTCAACTACTGAACTTTGTAAAGAAGCAATGTTTTTTGCGAAAGATATTTTAAAAAATAATGGCAGTTTTGTTTGTAAAATCTTTATGGGTTCTACATTTAAAGAAATTATGACAGAATCAAAACTAATTTTTAAACAAATTAAAGTATTTAAACCTTCTTCCAGCAAAAAAGATTCAAGAGAAACCTATCTAGTTTGTAAATTTTTGCGTTAGATATTTTAATAACTTTAAATTTTTTGAAAAACCTTTATACATCATTATGGGTCCTATAAAAGAAGCTTTCACTTTCGACGATGTAACTCTAGCGCCAAATTATTCTGAGATTATACCTTCAGATGTTATTACTGAAACAGTTTTATCAAAATATATTACTTTAAAAATTCCTTTATTATCTTCTGCGATGGATACAGTTACTGAATCCAAAATGTCAATTGCTATAGCTAAAGCAGGAGGCATAGGTGTAATTCATAGAAATTTGGATATAAAAAAACAAATTTCAGAGATTAAAAAAGTTAAATCAAAAAATCTTTTGGTTGGAGCTGCTGTAGGTGCAGGACCAGCGGAAATTAAAAGGGCAGAAGCAATATTAAAAGAAAAAATCGATTTAATTGTTGTCGATACTGCACACGGTCATACTAAAAAAGTAGCAGAAATAATTAAGAAAATAAAAAAAATAAAACCAAAAAAAACAACATTGTGTGCAGGAAATATAGCTACGGCTAAAGCTGCTAAGTTTTTAGAAAAGCTTGGTGTGGATGTAATAAAAGTTGGAATAGGACCAGGATCAATTTGTACAACAAGACTGGTTGCAGGAATAGGAGTTCCTCAATTGAGCGCAATTATTGAGGCAAGAAAAGGAATAAAAAATAAAAATGTTAAAATAATCTCAGATGGAGGGATAAAATTTTCAGGAGATTTAGCAAAAGCTTTAGCAGCTGGTGCCGATGCAATTATGATAGGGTCTTTGTTTGCCGGTACTACCGAAACTCCTGGGAAGCTAATTAAAAAAAAGGGTCAGTTATATAAAAGTTTTAGAGGAATGGGTTCGGTTGGTGCAATGAACAAAGGTTCTGCAGACAGATATTTTCAAAAACATCAAAAAAACAAATTAAAATATGTCCCTGAAGGAGTGGAAGGATTTGTAAAATTTAAAGGTAATGTTAAAAATGTAATTTATAAATTAATTGGCGGACTTAAATCGTCAATGGGTTATTTAGGAACAAAAAGAATTGTCAAATTAAGAAATAAATCAAAATTTATGAAAATAACTAAGGCCGGTTTTTATGAAAGTATGGTACATAATATAGACGAAGTAAAAAAAGAAAGTAAATTTAAATGAAAAAATTCATTTCTTGTATTTTATTATTTTATTTTTTTTTTAATATAGAAAGCATAGCAAAAGAAAATTTTTTTGAAAAGGCGAAAAATAAATACGATGAAAAAGAAATGGAAGATTCAAAGTTTTTATTCCAAAGAAATATTGTGTTTAATCCAAAAGATGCCAAATCATATCTTTATTTAGCAAAAATTTATAATTTTGAAAAAAATGAAACAGAAGAACTTAAAAATTTAAAAACAACTTTGCTATTAGAACCCGACAATGAAGAAGCAATGTATATGCTGATAAATATTGAACTTGAAAAATCAAATTTTTTTGAGGTAAGAGATTTAACAAAAAAATTTAATGTTATTTGCTCAACTCTCTGTGAAAAGACAAAAGACATAAATGAAAGATTAGAAAATATTGAAGCAAAAAATGAGTCTAAACAATAATTTAAATAAAATTTTAATTATTGATTTTGGCTCTCAATTTACACAGTTAATTGCTAGAAGAATAAGAGAACTTGGAGTTTATTCTGAAATAATAAGCCATAAGCAAATTAGCAATATAAATAAATTAAAAAAAAATGTTCACGGATTAATTTTTTCCGGCGGCCCTTTGAATGTATATGAATCTAAAAAAATAAAATTTAATAAAAAAATTTTAAAACTAGGAATCCCAATATTAGGAATATGCTTTGGACACCAGTTGATTTCTAAAGAACTAGGTGGAAAAGTTAAACAATCAAAAAATAGAGAATTTGGACTTATAAAAATCAAAAAATTGAAGAATAGCTCATTGACCAAAAATTTTTTTAACAAAAACGGCATCAATAATGTTTGGATGAGCCATGCAGATCAAGTTTCTAAATTACCAAAAAATTTTAAACTTATTGCATCTACCGAAGGTTCCAAACTATGCATGATTGAAAATAAAAAAAAAAATTTTTTTGGAATCCAATTTCATCCAGAAGTTACTCACACAGATAAAGGAAAAATAATTTTAAAAAATTTTATTTTTTTAATATGCAAAATTAAAAGAAATTGGTCAACAAAACACCAAAAACAAAAAATAATTAATGAAGTAAAAAACTTAGTTGGAAATTCAAAAGTAATTTGTGCTTTATCTGGTGGCGTAGATAGTAGCGTTGTAGCAAAACTTTTATTTACAACGATTGGAAAAAATCTTACATGTTTATTTGTTAATACAGGTTTACTGCGCAAATTTGAAGAAAAACAAGTATTAAAGACCTTTAAAAAAAGATTCAAAATGAATCTTGTCTACGTTAATGCTAAAAAAATTTTTCTAAAAAAATTAAGAAACGTATCGGACCCTGAAAAAAAGAGAAAAATAATAGGAAATTTATTTATTAAAATTTTTGAAAAACATGCAAAAAAAATAAGAAACGTTAAGTTTTTAGCCCAAGGAACTTTGTATCCTGATTTAATTGAAAGCAAATCAGTAACTGGAAGCCAAACATCAAAAATTAAATCTCATCATAATGTTGGCGGATTGCCTAAAAAAATGAAACTTAAATTAGTGGAGCCATTAAAGTATTTATTTAAAGATGAAGTTAGAAAACTTGGACTAGAATTAAAATTGACAAAAGATATTATTTCGAGACATCCATTTCCAGGACCAGGCTTAGCAATAAGAATACCAGGCATAGTTTCAGAAAGTAAAATTAATATTTTAAAGGAAGCAGATGATGTTTTTATTCAAGGTCTTAAAGAGCATAAATTGTATGATAAAATTTGGCAGGCTTACGGAGCACTTTTGCCAGTAAAAACTGTGGGCGTGATGGGAGATAATAGAACTTATGATTATATATGTTTGTTGAGAGCCATTACTTCAGAAGATGGAATGACTGCAGATTTTTTTAATTTTAAAAAAGAATTTATGCAATCTATATCAAATAAAATAGTTAATAATATTAAAGGAATTAATAGAGTTGTTTATGACATAACATCTAAACCCCCTAGCACTATTGAATTAGAGTAATAACTTATTATAAAATAACTTGCTAAAAATATTTTATATATTTTTCGTTAATATTTAGGATTTCTAAATCTACCAAACCACCAATAATTAACTGTATAGCTACTACAAGGATAACAACAAGGCCAACATAACCTATCCATTTATTTTTTTGTATGTATTCTGCAAAGTATGTTGCAATAGTTCCAATTAAAATAACAGATAAAAATAAACCAAATATCATTAAACCAAAATTATTTTTAGCAGCACCTACAACACCAATAACATTATCAAAACTTAAAGTTATATCTGCAAAAATTACTTTATACATGCCTTCTACAAAAGAAGGTTCTTTCGATGCTTTAGTTGGAGATTTTATTTTCTTTTTTTTACCAAATAAATCTTGTTGAAGATCATGTACAATCCAAATTAATAGAGTTCCTCCAACTATTTTAATAATTGCAAATTCAAATAAGTAGGTAGCCGAAAGAGCAAATATAATTCGAAAAATAAATGCAGCCAACACGCCATACATGATTATTTGTTTTCTGTTTTTTGGAGCAAAATTTGCAGCAATAAGGCCAATAATTATTGCATTGTCTGCAGCCATAATTATATCAATGAAGATAATTTGAGCGAATATAATTAATTGTTCTATCAATTTAATGTTATTGTATTAAATTATTATAATAATTCAATTGAAAGTAGTGAAATAAAAACTTTTCTATTGCAATTAATTAATCTTCATAATGAAATAGAACAATTATAAATGGAGGAATAATGAAATTAATAAATAAAATTTTAGTGATATTCTTTGCTTTGCTATTAAACACAAATTTAGCATTATCAGTAGAAAAATGGGATATGGCTCTTGCTTATGGAGCTGGAAATTTTCATTCAGCAAATGCTACTGAATTTGCAAAAAATGTTACATTAAAAAGTAATGGGAATCTAACAATCTTTACCCACCCTGGTGGTTCGCTTTTTAAAGGAGGAGAAATCTTTAGAGCGGTAAGGACTGGTCAGACTCAAATTGGAGAAAGATTTATGTCTGCCCTAGGAAAAGAAGATCCATTATTAGAAGTTGACTCACAACCTTTTTTGGCAACAAACTACGGAGCGGCTATGAGACTTTATAACGCTTCAAAACCAGAAATAGTAAAAGGACTTGATGCTAAAGGACTTGTATTTTTATATGCAGTGCCATGGCCCGCTCAAGGCTTGTATAGTAAAAAAGAAATTAACAGCGTTGCAGATCTAAAAGGTTTAAAATTTAGAGCTTACAACTCTGCAACTATAAGAATAGCAGAGCTTACTGGAATGGCACCAACAAAAATAGAAGCAGCTGAAATTAGCCAAGCTTTTTCTACAGGCGCTGTTGAAAGTATGATCACATCGCCTACAACAGGAAAAAACAAAAAGATTTGGGAAAATGGTGTAGGATATTTTTATGATATTGCTGCTTGGTTTCCTAAAAATATGGTGATTGTAAATAAAGATGCTTGGAATAAATTAGATGCTGATACACAAAAACTAATAATGTCAGAAGCTGCTAAAGCGGAACAAAAAGGCTGGGATTTATCAAAAAGAGGTAATAAAGATGATAAAAAAGCTCTTGCTGATGCTGGCATGAAAGTTGGAAAAGTTAATGCTGCATTAAAAAAACATTTTGAAGAAGTAGGAGCTACAATGGCAAAAGAATGGGCCGATAAAGCTGGAGCTCGTGGAGCTGCTGTTCTTGCTGCTTTTAAATAAAATTTATAAAATTAAAAAAAGGCCGCATAACTAAGCGGCCTTTTTTTTTGTATGCTTTGTAAAATAGATAATTATTTAAGAATCCTTTATAGATTATCGGGGTACTTTGCTGCCTTTTTTTTAATTTTAGTTGCAACTTTTATTTTAACAGGAATTGCTTCAAGAATATTTGGTTTTTATATTAGAGGATTAGCAGAATATTCAGGTTATAGTATGGCAGCATCTTCATTTTTAGCACTTGCATATACTTTTGGAGAAAAAGGTCATATCAGAATTACTTTATTTTTAGAAAAATCAAAAAAAAATATCAAGAGAGCGTTAGAGCTTTGGTGTTTGTTTGTGGCAACATTTTTTTCCGGTTATCTATCTTATTATTTTGTAAAAATGTTAATTATTTCAATTAAATTTGGAGAAAGAAGTGAAGGAGCAGATGAAATGTTAATATGGATACCTCAATTGTCCGTAGCAATTGGTTCAACAATATTTTTTATCTGCGTATTCCATAATCTAATTTTATCTACATTAAAAAAAAGTGAAACTTAAGACATGCCAGAATTATTTTTAACAATTTTTTTTATATCAATTCTATTATTTTTTCTTGGATCAGGAGTTTGGGTTGCAATTAGCATGATTGGAGTTTCTTCAATTGGAATGTTAATATTTACTTCAAGACCTGTTGGGGATGCAATGGCAACCACAATGTGGGGCACAAGCTCTTCTTGGACTTTAACAGCCTTACCATTATTTGTATGGATGGGCGAAATATTATTTAGAACAAAATTATCTGAAAATTTATTTACTGGACTGGCGCCTTGGATGTCTCGATTGCCTGGAGGTTTAATACATGTAAATGTTATTGGTTGTGCATTATTTGCAGCTATTTCTGGCTCTTCTGCAGCTACAGTTGCTACTGTAGGGAAAATGTCAATTCCGGAACTTAGAAAAAGAAATTATCCTGAAAAATTACTGTTAGGTAGCTTAGCAGGATCTGGAACTTTAGGTTTATTGATACCGCCATCAATTATTTTAATTATTTACGGTGTTACAGTTCAAGAATCTATAGCTAAATTATTTATAGCAGGAATAATTCCAGGCATCATGATTGCTGCTATTTTTATGATTTATGTAATTACTTGGTCAATTATAAATAAAAAAGAAATGCCAACTTCTAATGAAAGCTTTTCATTTAATGAAAAAATAAAAGGTTCTGTACAATTACTGCCAGTTATAATGTTAATTGTAGCAGTTATAGGGTCAATTTATGCTGGCGTTGCAACTGCTACCGAAGCAGCTTCTTTAGGAGTGGTTGGAGCTTTAATTTTGTCTTTTTTTCAAAAAACTCTTACCAAAGAAACTTTTAAGACATCTTTATTAGGTGCTACAAAAACATCTTGTATGATTGCTTTTATATTGGCGGGCTCGTCTTTCTTATCATTAGCCATGGGCTTTACTGGTTTGCCAAGAAATTTAGCGATTTGGATACAAGAGATGAGCTTGTCACCATATGTATTAATTTTTGTTTTAACTATTTTTTATATTATTTTGGGGATGTTTTTAGATGGAATTTCTGCTGTTGTTTTGACGATGGCTATTATTGAACCAATGATAAGACAAGCTGGTTTTGATATGATTTGGTTTGGCATATTTTTAGTTGTTGTAGTTGAAATGGCACAAATTACTCCACCAGTAGGTTTTAATTTGTTTGTTCTTCAAGGTATGGCAGGTAAAGATATGGGTTATATTGCAAAAAGTGCATTTCCTCTTTTTCTTTTAATGATATTAGCAGTTATTTTTATAATAATATTTCCAGATATTGCTTTGTGGCTTCCTGAACAAATGGTTCAAAAAATTAATTAATTACTATTAGAATTTTTCTTTATATCATTTAATAATATTAGACATTTTTTAATTTGATCTAATGTAATAAATTCATCAACTTTGTGAGCCTGTTCAATTGAACCAGGTCCACACACTACAGTGCTGATACCAATTTCTTGAAATAAACCAGCTTCAGTTCCAAAAGACACAACTTCTTTTGAGTTATCTCCAGTAAGATTAGATATAAATTCACAGGCTTCAGAATTTTTTATTTTATCAAAACCAATTACTTCACCAATAATTTCTTTTTTGATAGATGCTTTTGGATATGTTTTAATCATTTCGGGCAAAAGTGTTTCTTTTGCAAATTTGTCTATTTCTGAATTAACAAATACCGCATCTTCCTTAACAACAGGTCTTAAATCCCATTCAACATTACATTTGTCAGCAATAACATTTCTTGCTGTACCACCAGACATAACTCCTATTTGTAGAGTGGTATAAGGTGGATTAAAAACAGAATTTTTAGGAGTTCTAGATTTTAATATTTCTCTTAATTCTATAAGTTTATTTATATATCTTATTGCGTATTCAATAGCATTTACGCCTTTGCTTGGTTCAGAACTATGTCCTGCCAATCCTTTAAAATGGGTGTCATATTCATAATAACCTTTGTGAGCATCAACAATTTTCATATTAGTTGGTTCACCAACAATACAAATTCCCGTATTAATGCCTTTTTTTTTTAATTCATTAATTAATATTGGAGCACCTTGACATGCGGTTTCTTCATCAAAGGTAAAAGAAAAATGTATATTCCTATTTAAATTTGTTTTTGCAAATATCGGAGCGTACGCTAAAGCACAAGCAATAAATCCTTTCATATCACAAGTTCCTCTTCCAAAAATTTTGTCGTTTTTGATTGTTGCAACAAAAGGGTCTGCGCTCCAGTCTTTTGAGACAGGAACAACATCTGTATGTCCAGAAAAAATTATTGGTTTTTTGTTATTATTTTTCTTTGATTTTAAGGTTGCGAAAAGATTGACTCTTTTTTTTTCTTCATCATAAGTTTTAAAAGAAGTTGCCCCAATTTTTTTTAATATCTCATCACAATAATTAATTAGTGAATTATTATCTTCTCCAGAAATAGTTTTAAAAGAAACAAGATCAGTTAAAATTTTTATAGAATTTTTAAAAATTGGGTCTAAATTATTTTCTGTACTCATAAAAAAAAACTACTATATAGTAAACACATGAAAGAACAAATAACCTATGATATTTTTGACAAAGTTGATATTAGAATAGGCACTATATTATCAGTAAAAAAAAATGTTAAAGCTAGAAAACCTTCTTTAATTATAGAGGTTGACTTTGGAAATGAAATTGGAATCAAACAATCTTCTGCCCAAATTACTCATTATTATAACGAGGAAAGTTTAAAAGGAAAACAGGTTATCGGAATTTGCAATTTTCCTGAAAAAAATATTGCAGGAGTAAAATCAGAATTTCTTGTTCTTGGAGCTATAGAAGAAGATGGAAAAGTGGTTTTAGTTAATCCATCGCAACCGACAAAAAATGGTTTAAAAATTGCTTAAATAAAATATGCACCCAGAAATATTATCACTAAGTCTATTTATGCTTGTGACAAGTTGTTCACCAGGACCGAATAATATAATGGCGTCTTACTCTGGATTTAATTTTGGATTAGCAAAAACCGTACCACATATGTGTGGAGTTATATTTGGGTTTACAACTTTGGTAATTATTATGAACTTTGGTTTAATAAATATTTTTAAAAAATTTTCAATATTACAAGAAACGTTAAAATATACTGGATCAATTTTTTTGATTTACTTGGCTTATAAAATTGCTTTTTCAAAAACTAAATCAGATGAAACTTCAAAGAATCCTGTAAAATTTATTGAAACTTTTTTTTTTCAATTTTTAAATCCAAAAGCAGTAATTGTTTCAATTATAATGGTATCAACTTACGTGGAGAAAGGAGAAAATTTTATAAATTATTCTACTTGGGTAATTGGGGTAGCTTTTTTTTTTGCATGTTTTAGTATCATGTTTTGGACTTTATTAGGAAAGTTTTTAAGAAAATTTGCTACGAATGAAAAATTTATTAAATTATTCAATTATGTTATGTCATTCCTTCTTGTAAGTTGTATAGCTACATTTTATTTATAAATTATGAAAATAGGAAAAAAAAATTCTTACCAATCATTAAAATCTATTAGCATTAATGGCAAAAATTATAAATATTTCTCTCTCCCTGAGGCTGAAAAAAATGGTTTGAAAGGGATTTCAAAGTTACCTAAATCGCTAAAAGTAATTTTAGAAAATTTGCTAAGGCATGAAGACGAGAGAACAGTTACAAAAAATCAAATTGAAGAAATAAAAAATTGGCTACAAAATAAAAAATCATCCACAGAAATAGCTTATCGTCCAGCAAGAGTTTTGCTGCAAGATTATACGGGCATTCCTGCTGTAGCTGATCTTGCTGCAATGAGAGAAACAGTTAAAGAAAAAAATAAAGATCCAAATATAATTAATCCTCTTTCAACCGTTGATTTAGTGATAGACCACTCAGTTCAGGTAGATAATTTTGCAAATAAAGATTCATTAGAAAAAAATGTTGAAATAGAATTCCAAAGAAATGGTGAGAGATATTCATTTCTAAAATGGGGACAACAAGCATTTGATAATTTTAGAATTATTCCTCCCGGAACAGGAATTTGTCATCAAGTTAATTTAGAATATTTATCAAAGGTAGTTTGGACAGCTGAATATAATAATGAAAAATATATATTTCCAGACACTTTAGTAGGAACCGATAGTCATACAACTATGGTAAATGGTTTATCGGTCTTGGGGTGGGGCGTTGGCGGAATTGAAGCAGAAGCCGGTATGTTGGGACAACCTATTTCTATGCTTATACCCGAAGTTATTGGTTTTGAAATGAAAAATGAATTGCCCGAAGGAACCACTGCAACAGATTTAGTTTTAACAGTTGTTAAAATACTAAGAGATAAAAAAGTTGTGGGAAAGTTTGTTGAATTCTATGGAGATGGTATTAAAAATTTAACTCTTGCTGATAGAGCTACTATTGCAAATATGGCGCCCGAATATGGTGCTACTTGTGGCTTTTTTCCGATTGATGATGAAACTTTAAAATATTTAAAGTTTTCAGGAAGAGATGAGCAAACAATTAAAATAGTTGAAGATTATTCAAAAGAACAAGGCTTGTGGTTAAGTAATGAAATAGAATTTACAGACACACTTTCCTTAGATATGTCTAAAGTAGTACCAACTATTTCTGGTCCTAAAAAACCTCAAGATAAGATTCTTCTTACAGAGGCATCTTCAAATTTTAAAAAGGTATTTGAAAGTGTTACTAAAAGAAAATCACCAATCATTTCTAAGATAGAAGGATCGGAATATGAAATTATGGATGGGTCAATATTAATTGCAGCCATAACATCTTGCACAAATACATCAAATCCAAACGTTTTAATTGGAGCTGGACTATTAGCTAAAAAAGCTGTTGAGTTAGGACTTAAAACAAAACCTTGGGTAAAAACTTCTTTAGCTCCAGGCTCGCAAGTAGTAACGGATTATCTTGCTAAAGCAGGCTTAAATATTTTTTTGGATAAATTGGGCTTTAATCTTGTTGGCTATGGATGTACTACGTGTATTGGAAATTCCGGACCTTTGCCAGAAAAAATACTCGAAGCTATAAAAAAAGATAATATATATAGTGTTTCAATTTTATCAGGTAATAGAAATTTTGAAGGTCGTATATCTTCTTTAATTAAAGCAAACTATTTAGCATCGCCTCCTTTGGTTGTAGCTTATGCCTTAGCAGGATCGATGAATTTTGATTTATATAAAGATTCTTTAGGCAAAGATAAAAAAGGTAAAAATATTTATTTAAAAGATATTTGGCCATCAAATAAAGAAATTGAAGATATTTTAAAAAGTTCTTTAAATGCAGAAATGTTTGTTAAAAGATATTCTAATGTTTTAACTGGACCAGAACAATGGCAAAAAATTAAAACAGATAAAAGCAGTATTTATAAATGGGACGAAAGTTCAACCTATGTAAAAAAACCACCTTTTTTTGAAAACTTAACTGATAAGCCGGAAGGATTTAAAGATATTTCAAATGCAAGACCATTATTGATTTTGGGCGATATGATTACAACAGATCATATTTCTCCAGCAGGCTCTATTCAAAAAGAAAGCCCTACCGGCGAATATTTCATGAAACATCAAATCTTGCCAAAAGATTATAATTCATATGGATCAAGGAGAGGAAATCATGAAGTAATGATGAGAGGAACTTTTGGCAACATTAGAATCAAAAATGAAATGGTTTCTGCTACAGAAGGAGGATTTACAAAGCTTTATCCTGAAGGAAAAATAATGTCAGTTTTTGATGCTGTTCTAGAATATAAAAAAAGAGGTACTGATCTTGTTGTTATTGCAGGAAAAGAGTATGGTACAGGATCTTCAAGAGATTGGGCGGCAAAAGGCACAAAACTTTTAGGCATAAAAGTTGTAATTGCGGAAAGTTTTGAAAGAATACATAGATCTAATTTAATTGGAATGGGCATTCTTCCGTTACAATTTATAAATGATATGAATAGATCAAATTTAAAGCTAATTGGTTCTGAGATAATAAATATAATAAATATAGATAAAGGATTTAATCCAGGATCAGAACTAGAAATTGAAATAAAATATGAAGATGCGACAATTAAAAAAATCAAAACATTGTGTAGAATAGATACTCAAAATGAGCTTGAATATTATAAAAATGACGGAATTCTGCCGTATGTTTTAAGAAATATGATTTAGCATGGACGAAGATATATCGGCAATAAACACTAATACAAGAAACGAAAAAATAAAAAATTTTTTCGTCAATAATAAAAAAAGAATAATTATAGTTTTATCAATATTGATTTTATTGGTTTTTGGTTATTTTACATATGGTGAGATAAAAAAAAGAAATAAGATAAAAATTGCAGATCAATACAATAGTTCTAAGATAAATTTTTTTTCGGGGAATAAAACAAATATAGAAAACGAAATGGTAGAAATCATACAAGCGAAAGATAAAACATATTCCCTATTAGCTCTATATTTTTTATTGGATAACAATATTATTAGATCACAAGATAAAATAAATAATCTTTTTGATATTTTAATTAACGATACTTCACTTGAAAAAGAAATAATAAATTTAATTATTTATAAAAAAGCATTATACAATTCAGATTTTGAAACTGAGAATAATTTATTAAAAATATTAAACCCTGTAATAAATTCTGATAGCATATGGAAATCTCATGCATTATATTTACTAGGAGAGTATTTTTTATCAAAAAACGAAAAAAAAAAATTAAAAGAATTTTTTGAAAAAATTTTGATGACAGAAAATAGCAATTCAAAAATTAAATTAGAAGCTCAAAAAAGAATTGAACGAGATTTAGGTGAATAAAGTTTTAAGACTATTTTTATTTTTTTTTTTAATAACAAGTTGTTCGCTAGATCAAAAATCTGGCTTGTGGACAAAAATAGATAAAGTTGAGAATGATAACGAGTTAGTTATTGTAGAGTTATTTAAAGAGGAAAAAAATTTTGATAATGAATTAAATCCAAACGTAAGAATACAAATAAAATCTGAATTTTCAAAAAAAAATTTTTTAAATAATTTAAGCAATAATAATGAACGCATTAACTACAATGGTAATTTAAAAACTATATCAAAATATAAGTTTTCAAAAATTGATAATTTTGATAAATTTGAGCCAGAAATAGTATTTGATCAAAGTAATTTGATTTTTTTTGATAATAAAGGATCCATATTAAAATTTGATAAATTTTCCAAACTGGTTTGGAAAAAAAATTTCTACAATAAAAGAGAAAAAAAATTAAAACCTATACTTAACATGATTAACCATGACAATTACTTAATTGTTACGGATAGTTTGGCAAAATATTACCTTGTGGAAATTGAAAGCGGCAATTTGCTATGGATGAAAAGAAATATAGCCCCATTTAACTCGCAAATTAAAATTTATAAAGACAATTTTTTTGTTACTGATTTCCAAAATATTTTAAGATGTTACTCAATTAAAAGCGGTGAAGAACTCTGGAAAATTAAAACAGATAATTCGTTTGTTAAATCGCAAAAAAAATTATCATTAGTAATATCAGAAGGAAAAGTTTTTTTTAGCAACTCTTTAGGCGATATTAGTGCGGTTGATATTAATAAAGGTAAGCTAATTTGGCAAACTCCTACACAAGATAGCTCTATATATGAAAGTTCATTTCAATTAAAAACATCAGATTTGGTAATGGCAAACAAATCAATATTATTTTCAAACAATATAAACGAATTTTATTCTTTAGATGCTGGAACTGGAACGTTGATTTGGATGCAAAAAATTAATTCAGTCGTTAAACCCACTGTAATTGATAACCTCATTTATACAGTTACCGAAGAAGGCTTTTTAGTTATTATTGAGTTTGATACTGGAAATATAATAAGAATCACAAACGTTTTTGATAGAATAAAAGAAAAAAAAAGATCAAAAATAAGACCTATTGGATTTGTTGTTGGGTCTAAGAATATTTATCTTACTACAAACAACGGTCGTCTAATAGTAATTGATATTTCAACGGGAAAACCAGTTTTAATGATAAAAATTGATAATAAAAATATATCCAGACCATTTGTTTTAGATAAAAAATTATTTATAATTAAAGATAGTGCAATTATTAAATTAGATTAAGTATGCTGCTTAAACTTCTTGAAAGATTGGATAGAAAAAAACTTGTCCTTGATCGTGGACCATCTCACCCGGATTATAAAAATGCTAAGCTATGGATTAATCGTTACTACCTACTATTTAGACATAGACCTCGATGGTTTCCCTTTAATATTTTAATTCATGAAATGCTAGATAATGATCATGGTGAAGGAGTGCACTCTCATTTATGTCCGTACATAACTTTAATTTTACGCGGAGGATATTGGGAGACCTTAAAAGAAGGCAAGTATTGGAGAGCACCAGGATATATTGGTTTTAGATCTGCAAACAATCTTCATAGAGTAGATCTGGAACCAAATACCAAACCTTTAACTTTGTTTATTACAGGTCCTTTTGGATTAAGAAAAGGACCCAGATCAGAATATGGAATAAATTTTAAATCAAAAAATTAATTATGAAACAAATTTTTCATGAAATAGTTATTAATACCAAAGGGTCTGGATTATATGATTTTACGAAACAAACTAAGAGTTTTGTGGACAAAAATAAATTATTAAACGGAATTTTAAATATAAATATTTTACATACAAGTGCATCTCTTACAATACAAGAAAATGCTGATGCCGATGTTTTATATGATTTAAATAATTTTTTTAAGAAATTAGTTCCAATGAATAATGAACTTTACAAACACGTTACAGAAGGCGAAGACGATATGCCCGCACACATCAAATCTGTATTGACCAATAGTCATTTAACGTTAAGCGTAAAAGACAGCAAAATCATCTTAGGAACTTGGCAAGGATTATATTTATTCGAACATAGATTGAAAAATCAAACTAGAAAAATTTCCCACCATTTTATAGGACAATAATTACTTCAAAAATTTTCTGTAAACGTATAATACAGCAAAGACGACTATTAAAGCAGCAGTACCTTGGTTTCCAAGACTATCAAGTAACGAAATTATATTATTTGTTACTTGAGAACCAAAAAAAGGTACATTTGGGCCAAACAGTATTTCAGCTATAACCGAAACTCCTAAGAGCAATACACCAACTTCTAGAAATTTATTTAAGTAACTTGTAATCCTTGAAATCCAGGCATTCATAATTATTCCTTTCATCGATCCCTAACCCTAAATTAAAAAGGATTAGGGATCCTTTTTTTACTCTTTTGCAAGAAGAGGGTATTTACTAAGCAAAACTTTCCCTACTTATATAAATTTAGAATGATAATAGCAGCAACTAAGCCAACTATTCCGGCATCACCTAAACCTTGCACTAACGATACTATGTTGTCAGCTACTCCACCAACGAATGGAACATTTCCACCTAGTAGAGCAACAACGATACCTAGTCCTAACAATGCTATGACAACACTTGTTAAGCTGTTAATCGTGCTGGTTAGACCTGATAATATCTTCATATTAAGCCTCCCTTATTTTAGTTATTAATAACTACCGAATCACAATCAGTAGTGCTTAGCATTATTTATCATACTAGATTTAGGTTTAAAGATAATAAAATTACTGAAAATGAACAGTTTTTAGTCCATTTTGGGGTAAAATCGTAGAATTTTTCATAATATTAATTATGAATTTAATAACTTTTGATACAATTCTTCATCCGCATCACCTTCACAACCAAATAAAAGAACGTTCGATTTTTCATTTAAATTTATTTTTTTTTTAACTTTAATATCATTACATAAACTAACTAAACTAATAATTCCTGGAGTAGAGCATTCTCCACCAATAATTTTTTCATCACTAAATTCAGAATTTGCAAGAGATTTAACAGTTTTGGAAATATAATCATCAGAAACGCTTACACAATAGTTTATAGAATTTTTTAATATTTTCCATGGGAGCAAAGATACTTCATCACAAGACATTCCACCCATTAAACTTTCTTTTTCAATAGTAATTTTTTTTATTTTTCCAGCTTTTATACTTTCCAAAACACATGCGGCACTTTCAGGTTCTACTATGATAATTTTAGGAATATGATTTAAATATCTAGCAATACCAGCCACAGCTCCAGCAGCCATTCCACCAACACCTGCTTGTAGTATTACATGTGAAATTTTTTGATTATTTATTTGTTCTGAAATTTCTTTCATCATTACAGAGTATCCTGACATTGTTAACTTAGGTACTAATTTATAATTTTCCCACGCAACATCTTGAACGATTTGCCAATTATTTTGTCTTGATTGTTTAATACACTCTTTTAAAGAGTTGTCATAATTTCCTTTTATCCTTATAACATCTGCACCAAAACTTCTCATTACTTCCGCTCTAAACTCACTTACATATTCACTAATAAAAATTTTACATTTAAGTCCTAGTTTTTTTGAGCCCCAAGCAACAGATCTTCCATGATTACCAGCTGTAGCAGTGGAAATAACTATTTCTTTATTTTCTTTAGCTACTTTTTCAACAGCATAAGCTCCTCCAAGGGCTTTAAATGATTTTAGATGAAATCTTTTAGATTCGTCTTTATAAAAAATTTTATTGAGTTTTAATTTTTCAGAAAGCTTGTTTAAAGATATTAGTGGAGTAGGAGAGTAATTATTCCATCTGGATATTATTTTATACGCTTCATCTATATCTTGTTTTGGAAGTATAGTTAAAATTTCATTTTTACTGAAGTTATTTTTCTCATTTTTTAAGAAATATGAATATTTCCAGCTTGAGACCTCAGATTTAACAGGCATTTGTTAGCAATCTAAGGTGTTATTTTTTTCCCAGTCAGTGACAGATGATTTCTTATCAAATCTTTCATCTCTATTGAAATCATTGATTTCTTGATTTTTTAATTTAACATAACTGTTAATTACATCTTCACCAAAAGATTCTTTAAGTTCTTTACTTTCTTCCAATATTTCTATTGCATCCTCAATTTCATCAGGAAGTTTTTTTAAGTTTTGATAATTTTTGTAATCTGTATACATGTTACAAGCTAAGGGCTCACCAGGATTTGATTTGTTATTTATACCATGTAAACCAGCAGCAATAATTCCTGCTTGTAGTAAATAAGGGTTTGTTGAACCATCCATCAATCTAAGCTCGAACCTTCCAGGATCAGGAATTCTTATCATGTGAGTTCTGTTATTTCCTGAATAAGAAATACTACTTGGTGACCAAGAAGCACCGGACTTTGTTGGAGGTGCATTTATTCTTCTGTAACTATTGATTGTTGGGTTAAAAAAAGCAGACAATGGTCGCGCAAGATTCATTATTCCTCCTAAAAAATTATAAGCGAGCTTGCTCAATCCATAACGATCACTATGATCCAAAAACTTGTTATTTTTTTCATTCCATAATGACACATGTGCATGACAGCCATTACCAGTTAGTTTTTCAAAAGGTTTTGGCATAAATGTTGCTCTCAAACCATGTTTTTCAGCTAAAGATTTAACCATGTATTTAAAAAACACATGTCTATCAGCAGTAACTAAACAATCATTATAGTTCCAGTTCATTTCAAATTGGCCATTAGCATCTTCGTGATCATTTTGATAAGGACTCCATTCCATTTCAATCATGCTGTCACATATTTCTTTAATTAAATCATATCTTCTCATCAGAGCAGATTGGTCGTAACAGGGTTTTGATTGAATATCTCTTGTATCTGCAATACTTGAGCCATCTTGAGAAATTAAGAAGTATTCACACTCTACTCCAGTTTTCATTTTTAAATTTTTTTTAGCAAGTTGTTTTATTTGATCTTTAAGTATTATTCTTGGAGAAGCTTTAACTGGCTTACCACCCATCCACAAATCTGAAACCAACCAACCAACTTCTTTATTCCATGGTATTTGAATCAAACTGTCTGGATCTGGAATAGCAAACATATCTGTATCGGCAGGAGTCATATCTAGCCAAGTTGCAAAACCAGCAAAACCAGCTCCATTTTTTTGCATTTCTGATATTGCTTGCGTAGGAACTAATTTCGATCTTAATACTCCAAATAAATCTACAAAACTAATTAGAAAATATTTAATTTTTTTTTGTTTAGCTATTTTGAATAAGTTTTTTGACATATTCTAATTTAACATATTTTTATTTTAAAAAAGAAAAAATTGTGTCTTTATAATAAATTAAATTTATAACAATTATTACTATAACTGCCAGTACAGCGCCATATTTAGATTTTGGCCATGCTAAACGCGCCATTTTTTCTGGTATTTTATTCTTACTTTCCTCAGAATTCTTGTCAGACATATTTTGAATTTTTATTTCTAAAGGGCGCAAATTAATGCGCCCCTTAAATTAGAATTTAATTACCATTCGGTAATATTGCTTTTATGATCGTTAGCACCGTGTCTTTTTCTAGCTAATTTGTCTTGTTCTTCTTGTTCAGATGTACCTGCAATAACATGCCATCCTATCCAAATTACTAGTAAAATTATCACTAACACGCCCTCAGTTCCAACGCCAGGATAAACGGCACCCTGCACTTGTGTGCCAACATCTGCACCACTAGTATCAGTCGTCAAGTGTTTTATCCAATCAGTTACTGTCGCCATATTTATCCTCCTTTACCTTGTTGCTGAGGAAACTGCTTTTTCATCTTGTCTAGAAGCTTCCATCAAGTTGTAATCTAGACCAGCTATTTCTACATCACGAGGGATTCTTAATTTACCCATTCCATGAAGTATTTTAGCTATGACCCAGCCTGGTATTAATCCAAGAACCACGAACATTATAATTGCACCTATAAACATCCCTAAAGGATTAATAGCTGCATAATTTGATCCATCCCACATAGTTCCAACACCGTATCCAGATGAAGGATATCCATTAAGTACGAAACCGCATATTATAAGTCCAGCGACTCCTGCATAACCATGTACCGCTACCGCGCCAACAGCATCATCGATTTTAAATTTACGCTCAACCCAATAATGCATTTTATATGCAACCACAACACCGATCATAGCTATGACCAATGCTTGTATTGGATGATATAAATCATTACCTGCCGAAGCGCAGATGATACCTGCTAGTCCACTTGAGTATGTCCAGAATGGATCTCCTTTTGAGATCACATATCCAGCCAATAATCCTCCTGATAATGACATCAAGAAGTTCATTGTAATACCACCAAGTGTAGTAGGGGTTACGTATATGTTTGTTGCTGTCCAGTATGTTACGCCTTCCATACCATACTCTGGCCCAAGATCGAATATTGGTATATTACAAGCAGCATAAAATCCCCAGAAACCAGTATAAATTAGAAACAATCCAATTGTAACTAGCCAAGGATTTCTTGGTCCTATATTTCTTGGTTCACCGCTAGATGAGAATTTTCCAATTCTTGGTCCTAAAACGATAAGAACACCCAAAGCAAATCCACCCGCAATTGCATGAATTACACCCGATGCATAAGCATCATGGTATCCTAATAATTTTAACATCCAACCATCAAAATGCCATCCCCACGCAGCGTCTATTGACCAGAATACAGATCCTATTGCAATTGCTAAAATTCCAAATGCAAAAGTTGTAATTCTTTCAATAACAGCTCCAGAGACGATCGATGCAGCAGTCCAAGAGAACAGTAGGAACGCAGCCCAAAATACTCCGTTTATATGGTCGCCTAAATTGACAGCCATTATATCGCTTGTAGGCAATTGCCACTTCGCACTGAATAGAGTTTCATCAGTAATCAGCGCAGCACTTTCATTCATTATTGAAGGTGCTAATCCTGGTCCTGTTGGGAAAGCCCAATATATCCACCAACCAAATAAAAACCACGTTACTGTTACCAGAGGTATCAGCATAGTATTTTTCATTAGTGTATGTTGGTGATGTTTGTACCTAGAAGCACCAACTTCATACATACAGAAACCTACGTGAATTAAAAACATAAGCACTACTGTTATCCAGTAGTAAAACTCTGTAAATATTGTTCGGAGAGCTTCTAATTCGTTAGTCATGTCTTCCTCCCTTATTTATTTAATAGATGCTATGATAAGTTTAGAGATATAGAGCACAACCGTTTTTTTTAGATATATTAATTATAAGTATAGATAAATTGCGAACAATTTAAGCTTAATAAATTTATATTCAACTATTGAGTGAATTAATCTATTTTAGAATTTTAAATAAGCTTTTTTCAAATCCACTAAAGGATGATTTGGAGACATTTGGAATTTAACTAACAGTTCTCTTGCTATCATATCTCTATCTTGTTGATTGTCAGGTAATTTAATTTTTTTTGGAATAGTTACCCAACCATTTGCATTTCTATCAAATACAGCAGGTTTGCCTTCTTCATATCCCATATGAATATCTTCTAACCAATTTAAATCATCCCAACCCATATGTTCGATATATTTTTTTAGAAATGGAGTAAGTTTTTTGTAATCAGGTAATAAATTAACATCATATCTATAACCGATATGCTGTCCTATCATTTTTTCTCTAGCAGTTTCTTTAGACTTGCTTAATTTAGCCTTTTTTTCTTTCTTTTTTTTATTTTTTTTTTTAGCCATAATCAATTCCTATATTTTATGGAAGTCATCAACACCAACCGTGTGATTTGTTCCACTTAAAGGTACTTTTGCTAAAGCAGAAGCTTCCATAGTTAATGCTGCCAAATCTTCCGGCTCTAAAGAATGAATATTTGTTTTACCACACGCTCTAGCTAATAATTGTGCTTCTAAAGTCATAGTGTGTAAGTAATTATAAACCCTTAAAGCTGCGTCATCTGGATTTAATCTTTTTCTTAATTTAGTATCCTGTGTAGCAACACCAACTGGGCAACGACCTGTATGACAATGATAACAGTGACCCGCAGGTACTCCCATTTCTTTTTCAAAATTAGATTCTGGAATTTCTTTATTACAGTTAAGAGCAACCATAGCTCCAGTTCCAATTGCTATTGCATCAGCACCTAATGCCAAGCATTTTGCCATATCAGCGCCGTCTCTAACGCCACCAGCATAAATTAATGTTACTCTTCCAGTTTGTCCTACATCATCCAAAGCTCTTCTTGCTTCTCTAATTGCAGCAATACCTGGTATTCCTGTATTAGCAGCCGCTATGTGCGGACCTGCACCTGTTGAACCTTCCATTCCATCTAAATAGATTGAATCAGGATCACATTTTGCGGCCATACGAACATCATCATAAACTTTAGCAGCTCCAAGTTTTAATTGAATAGGCACCTTGTTTTTAGTTAATTCTCTTAGTTCTTGAACTTTTAAAGCTAGATCGTCTGGTCCCAACCAATCTGGGTGTCTAGCAGGTGATCTTTGATCAATTCCAGCAGGCAAAGATCTCATTTCAGCTACTTGGTCAGTAACTTTTTGACCCATCAAGTGACCACCCATGCCAACTTTTTGTCCTTGACCAATAAATACTTCTATTCCATCTGCAAGTTGCGCATGGTGAGGATTAAATCCGTATCTAGATTGAATACATTGATAATACCATTTTTCTGAATATCTTCTTTCATCAGGTATCATTCCACCTTCTCCGGAACATGTTGCGCTACCAGCCATGGTAGCCCCTCTTGCTAAAGCCGTTTTAGCTTCATACGAAAGAGCCCCAAAACTCATACCGGTAATATAAACAGGAATATCCAATTCAACTGGGTTTTCACATCTTGGACCTATTACAGTTTTTGTTTCACACTTTTCTCTGTAACCTTCAATTACAAATCTTGTTAAAGTTCCTGGCAAAAACACCAAGTCATCAAATGCTGGAATTTTCTTCATCAATGCCATTCCGCGCATTCTGTATCTTCCTAACTGAGCTTTAATATGAATATCGTCAATCACCTCAGGAGTAAAAATCGAATTGTAACCCAATAAACTTTTATTTCTTTGGCTAAAACTACTAACGTTATTTTTTCCGCTAGTTTTGTTTTTTTTCTTTGCCATTAAATAGCTCCTTTTTTCTCAGTTGGTTCTAAAGCATCATAGTTCCAAAGTTTTTTACCGGCTACTACTTTAGTCATTTTAGATGCGTCAAAATTATTTCCTATCTCAGCTATTTTAAGTTTTCTTTTCAACCAATCTATATCATTTTTTTCCATAGGAGCCTCTACGGCATCACTACCAAATGAACCAATTTTTCCACCTACATATATTGTTCCATCATACATAGAGTCTCCAAGGTTAATTCCAACGTCACCCAAAATAACAATTCTTCCTCTTTGCATCATAAAACCTGTAAACGCACCAGCATCACCACCAACAATTATTGATCCACCTTTTTGGTCAATTCCAGTTCTTGCCCCTACGCTTCCTTTGCAAACTAAATCACCACCTCTAATTGCTGCACCAAAACAAGATCCTGCATTTTTTTCTATAACGACTTTTCCTGCCATCATATTTTCTGCACAAGACCAACCAACTCGACCATTTATTCTCACTGTTGGGCCGTCTATAGATCCAACACCAAAATAACCTAAACTACCTTCAAAAATTAAATTTAATTTATTTAGTATTCCTACGCCTAAACTATGTTTTCCTTGTGGGTTCTTAATTACAATTGTTCCATACCCTTGACTCATCAAACCATCAATTTTTTGGTTAGCTTCTTTACAATCCATGTCTTTAACATCAAGCTCTGTTCTTTTATTAAAATCAACATCGTGAGCACCAAAATAGAAAAAATTTTTTCCTTCATCAGGATTAAAAAATTTTTGCTGCGTTCTACCTTTTAGAACTTCAGCATGCATGCCCATTGATTGAGCTTTTGTTTTTTTTTCTGAAGTTTTTAAATTTGCCATACTTTTACTTCACCATCATAAGGATCGTATGTTGTTATTTCTTGTGGAAGAATAGATCTAATTGCTATCTCTTCTGATCCCATAGCAACTAAATCATCCGACTCATATAACACTAATGGTTTTGCTGCCATTGTATCTTTTGCCATACCTAATGAATCCTTTGTTGCAACAAAATATGTAAAGACACCATCAAGTCCTGTTAAAGACTCTTTCATTCCTTCTTCTAAAGTTGCTCCGTTTCTCATTTTTTCAGCTAGAAAAACTGCAATCAATTCTGAGTCACACTCTGACATAAAACGCATACCTTTGTTTTCAAGTGCTCTTCTGTTATTCCAATAATTTGTTAATTGACCATTATGAACTACAGATACATCTTCAAATGGATAACCCCAAAAAGGATGAGCAGATTTAATATCAACACCTGATTCAGTTGCCATTCTTGCATGTCCTATACCATGCGTTCCTTTGACTTTGTTCAATCCATATCTTTCAGATACAGCAGTAGCGTCTCCAAGATCTTTTATTAGTTCAAGAGATTTTCCTAAAGAAAGGATTTCAACCATTTCTACACTTTCAATCTTTTTTGAAAATTCCATTAGATCTTTGTCGTATTTAATTTCATACCTAAAAGAGTAGGGAGTTAATCTTTCTTCATTAACAATTGTTGCACCTAATTCAGAGAGTTTATTGTCGACAAGTTTTTTTCTACTATCATAAACGCTTGAATCTTCATTGACTGATGAACTTCCCTCTCCTACGTTTTCCCCCACTTTGAATCTCATTATGAAGTTTTGTCCATCGTTATCAGCATAAAGAGCGTATCCAGTTGAGTCAGGGCCTCTATGTTTTAATGCCTGGAGCATGTTTTGAAGTTCAGATCCAATATTTACCGACTTACCTTTATGAATTAATCCTGCAATTCCACACATAAAATTTACTCTCTTTCTTTAAATATTATGGCAAACAATCCAAATATGTATCTAGATCCCATTGAGTTGTAGCACCTAAGAATTTTTCCCATTCATCATTTTTATACCAATGGAAAACTTTATACATTTCATCAGGCATTGCAGATTGAATAACTTTATCTTCGGCTAAACGATCTAAAGCTTCACCAAGGCTTAAAGGTAATTTTTTAACCTTTTTTCCTGCAGCTTGAGCTTCATACATACTTCTCGATTCAGGTTTTCCAGGATCAATATTATTTGTTATTCCGTCATCAAAACATTTTAACAATCCAGAACCCATTAAATATGGATTATGCATTGAATCAACTGATCTATATTCAAATCTTCCAGGAGCAGAAACTCTTAATCCACAAG
>Ga0187827_10000719_pt1 | contig 51045 bp, 47 predicted proteins | sample ETNtaG_39_FD_167969 | JGI IMG/M metagenome (GOLD analysis project Ga0187827, IMG submission 167969) | Marine microbial and viral communities from oxygen minimum zone, Eastern Pacific Ocean - ETNP2014_SV_150_PacBio MetaG (Illumina Assembly) | ecosystem: Environmental > Aquatic > Marine > Hypoxic...
GACTTCCTTTTCAACGATTCTTTCTACAGGTACTTCAACGACCTTCTCCACTACTTCACCACCACATGCCGCTAGCAATCCCATCGAAAAAAGTGATAGAGCACTAAGCAAAAAGTACTTTGCTACTTTAATGTTCATATGTCTTCTCCAATACAAGCGTATTACGTGTTATTCAACCGTTATCTCCGTTCAGGCCCCGTTATCCAATATAAACAAATACCGTTTTCGAAACCAAAACACCATCATGAAAGTTAACTTCGAACTTAAAGTATGTCAACACATTTACACAAGTGACAGAACAAGTATTTTTGAAATTTTCAGCGATGGGTTTTGTAAACAACTTACAAAGAGCTTACTGTAAGTTTTTACAATATAGGTCGCGACGGATAATATAGATCGCTATAGCCGTTGAACCAAAAGATAATCGATTCATTATCTATTGAACTGTCTTTATGTGTTTAATGGGTAAAAAAAAGGATAAATTAAAAACCGTACACATGGTTATGGTTAGGAAATGGACAAATAAGTGACGATAAATAGAAATAAGGGTATATCAGGGCATTCAACAAGCGGAATTGAAGGACCTGGTCGGCATTTAAAAAAAAGGTTGAGCCAAGGAGAAGTTCTGATTGGACCATTACTCGAAGAATATGCCAAGCCATCTTTGATCAAATTGTTCCAACATGCGGGTTTCGATTTTGTTTTTATCGAATATGAACACGGTTATTTCAGTTTATCCGATTTATCAACCACTATTCTTTCGGCGAGGGACAATGGTTTGCCAGTGATTGCAAAAACACCTCAAATTGAACGTATGGAGGTAGCCAAACTGTTGGAAGCTGGAGTTTCGGGGATCCAGTTACCTCGAACAGAAACAGTTGAACAGATTGAAACTTTGATTAGTTACATGAAGTTTCCGCCGTTGGGTACAAGGGCGATCGCACCAGGTTATGGAAATAGTGATTACCGTATGGTTGATGATTGGCAATCTTGGATGGATGAACAAGACAAGGAGACCACCGTAGTATTACATTTCGAAACAATAAAAGCCTACGACAATGCAGAAGAATTGGTTTCTGTGCCGGGTGTTGACATGGTTTATTGTGGTCCGGGGGACACTTCTGTTGAATTTGGTCGCCCAGGTGATTTCAATCACCCTGATGTGATTAAACCAATGGAGAATATATTAGAACTATGTAAAAAGTACAAAGTACCTTTTGGCACCACCCCTCTTGACGCTATTTCGGCTGGTAAATGGGCGCAAAAAGGAGCTACCTTTTTTGAAGCAGAATCAGAAGTTGGCTTTATAAGATCCGCTTCAAATGCCTTGATTAAGGATTACCGAAATAATATTTCGAAATTTGTGTGATTTTGGCTTCTGTGTTGGTGGGCCCTCCAGGACTCGAACCTGGGACCGGTCGGTTATGAGCCGACTGCTCTAACCACTGAGCTAAGGGCCCTATTCGTGATTGTGTAATTTACTTATAACTAGATTACCGTTGTTTGGAAGAAAAAATCAAATCGGAGCTATTTCCTGAAACAAATTAAACAAAAACTCGAGCAATCCAATTGGACCAATTATTACGGCAAACCCGAAACCTATTCCTACGATCCAGGATATGCCGATACCACTGAACACTTGGAGCTTTTTTTTATCAGGGCTCATCACTCGAAACAAAACCCAGGCAATTAAAGCTATGGTAATCCCTGTAAGTAAGGCCTGTTTCCAACCTGTTAAAACATAGACCAATACAAAAAGCGGGGTCGACAGAAACATTTCAGTCAGAGACTGTAGAATAGGAGTGTCATCAATTATCCTGGATGTTCCTGTGATTTGAAGAAAAAACAAATTTGTTGGTATAAGAATACTTACTAACAACGGAACTAAAATTCCATACAAAAACGAAAACATCACCAATGTACGGCCTATTGGGCTTCTTCCCATTAGCGATAGAGAAATTTTGGCTGATAGTAATGTTGCAACTCCCCCCCCCGCCAAAGCTGATGGTGAAATTTTTAAAAAACTAACTAAATCCGGTTTTTCAAGAACATACAGCCAGTTAGCTGCATCAATAGCAATAGGAATATTAACATAACTAATGACAAAAGCGGCTATGGTACCAAGAGGTACCAACATAATCGTTATGTATCGGCGACGGATAGCATCATCCCTGAATCGCTCAGCCTCTATCAGATCTCTGTTAGCAAAATTTTTTAAAAATTCCGACAATTTCCCGAAACCGGTCCAATGGGTTAAACTTGTATTGCTGCTTACCGATTTTGATTAAATTATATCCGATGACACAAGCATGATTTATATTTTCAGGGTATTAATACAGGAGTAAGTCGATGGAAATAACCGATGTCCGTATGGAGATATTTAAATGGCCGAGAGAAAAACCAATAACCAACGGGCTTTACACATATACCCACAACGTACTCAATATAATCGTAATTGAAACCGATGATAAATCTGTGACCGGAATAGGCCTTTCGGGTGGAATTGAAGTCACCCCAGAAGTGGCTAGTGTCGTTTGCGACCATTTCAAAAAAGTTTTGATTGGTATGGACCCTTTAGATAACGAAAAAATTTGGCATGAAATGTGGCGTCCTAAACTTGTAGGCCGAAGAGGTGTTACTACTAGGGTTATTTCGGGAATTGATATCGCATTGTGGGATATCAAAGGAAAACAAGCTGGTATGCCTTTGTATAAACTCCTTGGAGGATTTACTGACAAAGTAGACACTTATATTGCCGGAGGATATTACGAAGAGGGTAAAGGACTAGTTGAATTGGCGGAAGAAATGCGACAAAACATCGAGATTGGAGCTAGAGCAGTAAAAATAAAAGTCGGAGCGTTACCAATAAATGAAGACGTAGAAAGAGTGAAAATCTGCAGGGAAGCCATTGGTCCGGATGTTAAACTGATGGTAGACGCAAATAATGCATATAGGCATTACAAGGCAATCGAGTTTGCTCGTAAGACTGAAAAATATGATCTCTTTTGGTTTGAAGAACCTGTAGAACCAGATGATTACATTGGTCAACGGGAGATTACTAGGTCGACTTCTATCCCCATAGCTGCAGGTGAAAATGAATACACAAGATATGGATTCAGAGATATGATCAATCATCGGGCTGTAGATATACTTCAACCTGACGCGCTGATCATGGGAGGTGTTACTGAATTTATGAAAGTTGCAGCATTAGCACAAGCAAACGATTTAGATATAGCTCCCCACGGTTCCCAAGAAGTTCATATCCATTTACTTGCTGCAATCCCAAATGGTTTAATTCTTGAGTTTTATCGTGATACCGTTAACCCAATGTACGGTAAAATTTGGGAAAGTGAGCTAAAAATTGAAAATGGGTTTGTGTTTCCTCCAAATACCCCTGGACTAGGATTGGAACCGAAATGGGACACACTTGAACCTTTTAGGGTGAAAACAGATTAGTTTTTATTGAACTACACTTATTACTATATGTAAAAGATATTATGGAATTAGTTTACAAAACGGCAAAAAATGAATCAAAACTAAAGCGTGAAGCTATTATGGCTACGGTTGTAAAAACTTCTGGATCAACTCCTCAAAAACCAGGCGCTAGACTACTTGTTAAATCTGATGGTTCGGCTGTAGGAACATTGGGTGGTGGATGTGTGGAAGGAGATATATGGTTTTTGGCTAAAGAAATATTGAAATCGGGCCGCCCTGCTGAATTACGAGACTATGAATTGAATGAAGATCTGGCAGCTAAAGACGGACTTGTTTGTGGTGGAACGATGCACTTTTTAATTGACCCCATAAGAAACGATTCGTCTGAGTTCGTTGATTATATGTCTGAAGTAATTAATGCATATAACGGAGGAAAACCAGTTGCCCTAGCTCAACTATTGAACACACAACACAAACCATCAGTGGTTGGACAATCGTTGCTAATCAGGGAAGATGGAACTGTAAGTGGATCCCTGGGTTCTATCTCGACTGACCAAGATGCTGTAAAAAAAGCCAAGCATCTGTTAGCTTTAGGACGAAACAGTTATGTTAAAGCGGCAAATGGAGATGAATATTACATAGAGGCATATACTACTCCGCCCAATCTGGTTTTAGTAGGAGGAGGTCATATATCCAATGCCCTTGCCCCTCTAGCCAAAACCTTGGGGTTTAGGATTTTTGTTGTAGATGACAGAAAAGAATTTTCCAATAAAAACAGATTTCCCGAGGCTGATAAAACATTAGTTTCTGAATATAGTGATGGAATTAAGACTTTCGTCAAAAATGCCAACACATTCGTTATAGTGGCAACAAGAGGTCACCGTCATGATGATGATGCCGTAGCCGCTGCTCTTAGTACCCAAGCTAGCTATGTGGGGTTAGTCGGCTCAAAACGAAAAGCTATATTGATTTTTGAAAAGCTTATTTCAGAGGGATTTTCCGAAAAACAAATAAATAGTGTTCATTCGCCAATCGGTTTAAATATAGGTGCACGGACGCCAGAAGAAATTGCAGTGTCTATTATGTCTGAAATACTTTCATTTAGATTTGGAGGAGACGGAACATCTATGAAGTTAGATGACAGTTTAATGTCCAAATCAATAAAGAGAGGCATCAAAAAAAAAGCTGGTTCGTCAATTGCTATCGAGTAAAACTTGGTTATAAATGAAAACGCGGTTTACGGTGTTATCCTTGCTGCTGGATCTTCCAAAAGAATGGAAACACCAAAGGCATTATTGAATTGGTGCGGAAAAAGTTTGATCGACTATCAAGTGGATTCTCTGTTGACAGGAGGCTGCAATAGAGTTTGGGTGGTAACAGGAAAACACCACAAGGAAATTGTTTCGAATATTACTGTTTCGGAAAAAGTAAAAATCGTTTTCAATGTTGATCATTATTTAGGCAAAAGTACTTCAGTAAAAAAAGGCGTTCGATCGTTACCAAAAGACTTATTTGCTATGGTCTTGATCGCTGTCGACCAACCACGGCCTCCTTGGATAATCTCTAAGTTGATTAATGAACACAAAAGCAAAACACCATTAATTACGTCTCCAACTTTTCTAGGCCGTGGAGGACACCCACTTATTTTTGATTATCAGCTTATACCTGAGCTAAAAGAAATAAGTGAAAGTTCCTTTGGAATAAGAAAAATATTCACGGACCACAAAAGTGAAATATTATCAATACCATTTGATTCAAAAATAGTCCGGTTGGACATTAACACTCCGGAAGATTACTCTGAAGCGTTAGACCAGTACGGTTTGTAAACCCACTTTGAATTTATGAATAACTTTATGGTTAACAGAGCCATCGAATACCTCCAAAATAACGGGATCAACGGTTGGTTGATAGCCGATTACAATCAATCTAATCCTATTTTTGAGAGGATAACAGATAATGAAACCACTAATATAACCAGGCCGATTTGGATTTGGATAACTCCATTATCAGAGCCTCATATACTTGTTCACGAAGTGGATATTGTGCACTTGGATCCTCACCTTAACTTAGAAAGTTACGGCAGCAGAACACAAATGATTGACAAACTGAATAATTTCATAACAGTAAAAGAAGGCCATATTCCTTTGGTAACAATGGAATATTCGAATGAATTCCAACTACCTAAGATAAGTAAAGTTAGTGCTGGAGTTATCGAATTGATTGCATCCTTGGGTGCTGAAATTATTTCATCAGCAGATTTATTACAATATGTGACAGAAACTTGGAGTGAAGAACAGTTTAGATCCCATGTATATGCAGCGGAGAAATTAACAGAAATTGTCTCATCCACTTTTAATTTCATAGGAGATAACATTCGGTGGGCAATAACCGAACATGACGTTTCCGAACATGTAAAAGGCCTCATGGAAAGGTCTAACTTAGTTTCGACTCATGGGCCTGTTGTAGCATTTAACAAAAATTCTAGCCACCCCCATTACACTCCCGATCCCGAAACAGCCGCCGTAATACGGAAAGATGGATGGTTATTGATAGATGTATGGGGCAAAGAAAAAAGCTTTAAATCAAGTAATAATGTCTATGCCGATATAACTTGGGTTGCTGCAATAGGAGAAGGATTATCCGAGGAACACAAAAAGATTTTTAACATCATCATTGAAACTAGGGACTTAAGTTTTGATTTTATTAAGCAAAGATTAAACACTGGAGACATATTGCAGGGTTGGGAAGTCGACAACATTGCAAGAAAAAACATAAAAAAGTACAACTTAGAACGATTTTTTTTTCATAGATTAGGACATTCCCTTGGGACAAATGTACATTCAGATGGTGTCAATTTGGATGATTGGGAATCAAAAGACACACGGAAATTAATTAATGAAATTGGTTTCACCATTGAACCAGGAATCTATTTGGAAGATTTTGGTGTGAGATCAGAAATTAATGTATTTATTAATGATTTTGATCCTATAATTACTACGCCTAAACAAACCGAAATTGTACATATTAACACCTAAAATAATTTTTATATTATAACGTCTGAACCCACAAAATTAGCCATTTTTACAATTTCGGCATATTCACCCGTTTCAACTGGAATCCCGTTGATTGTCCTATCATCAAATGTATCCCATTCCGGATCACCTGGAACTAAAACTGATGATTTTATTGATTCACTGGGAGTTGAATGCATAGTTTTTATCATTTCATCCATCATTGATTTAAATTCATCTAATTTACGGAATCTCGAGATATCGATGGCCATGGTCCAAGCCATATTTTCTCCCCCTTTTAACTTGGCTCCGTATCCTCCTCCTGACAATATTCCGCAAAGTATATCGATAACCAAAGCCAAACCATAACCTTTGTGCGCACCTTGTTCAACGGTCCCACCTAACGGCGTTAATGACCATCCATCGTGTCTCGAATTAGGCGGTTCCAATACAGGGTCTCCTTCGGAATCAACTGCCCAACCGGATGGAATTTTCACACCAAGGCTTTTCGCCAAACCTATTTTTCCACTGGCTACAGTACTAGTGGCCATATCCAAAACAAAATCTCGTTCGCGACCAGCTGGAGCGGCAAATGCTATGGGATTTGTTCCTATTAATGGTTTTACGCCCAATGCTGGATGTACGCTTCTACTAGCGTTGGTCGCGGCAATACCGATCATACCATGTCTTAAGGCCATCATAGGATAATAACCAACCATACCAACATGATGACCATTATTAACCGCCACCATACCTATGCCAGATTTGGTTGCTTTATCTATTGAGATTTCCATAGCGGTATGAGCTCCAACAAAACCAAGCCCGTTACCGCAGGAAATAAGGGCTGTAGTATCTGATTCTGTAGAAACGGTGATCGACTGAGGAATAGTATATTTCCCCGATATAATAGCCTTGGCGTAGCCTGTCAATTTACCGACTCCGTGTGTATCTACTCCTCGGAGGCTAGCAGCGGTTAATACATCGGCAGTTATCTTTGAATGTTCATTCGGAACACCTAATTTGGATAATATGTCGACCATCTGATCATGTATCAACGTACATTTCAATCTAATGCTGTTCTGATCTTTAAGTTTCAGGTTTTCTAAACTCATTTTTTTACTCATTTCAACAATTCAGTATTATTCCACATATGATTAATAGGACCATTTCCTTCTCCCACCTGGTAGGAGGTTTTTATACCACTCCACACATAATGTTTTGCAAGCTTTAACGAGGTTTTTAAATTGTTACCCATAGCGATGTAGGCGGTTAAAGCAGACGCAAATGAACATCCTGTTCCATGTGTATTATTTGAATCAATCCTCTGTAACTTTTCATATGTGAATTTATGTCCATCGTAAAGTGTATCGATTGATTCGGGAGATGAAATGTCATGTCCACCTTTTATAATCACATTATCGACCCCAAAATTATGGATTTCTATTGCCGCCTTCCTTAACGATGAGTCTGAATTTATTTCTAGACCAGTTAAACGGGTTGCTTCTGGAATGTTAGGAGTTACAGCGAATGACAGAGGTAGCAATTCTTCAATATAAGTGGTCACCGCGTCGTCTTTAATCAAATGGTCTCCAGTAGTAGCAACCATTACTGGATCTACAATCAAATGCTTCCATCCGTATTTTTCGGCTTTATTTGCTACCAAGGTTATGATTTCTTTTGAAAACAACATACCAGTCTTAACTGCTACAGGCTTCATATCGCTGCAAACAGAGTCTATTTGTTTTTCTATGACACCAATATTCAATTCTTCTATAGCCGAAACTCCAATTGAATTTTGGGCTGTAATAGCTGTGATAACACTTGTCCCATAGGTACCAATAGATGAAAATGTTTTTATGTCGGCCTGTACACCTGCACCTCCTCCGGAATCTGATCCCGCTATAGACATAACTACCGGAATTGACATGTTAAAATCTCCCAAAGATATGTACCATGAAACTAACGGACAAAAATTTACGATTAAACATTAGTTAATTATTAGAATACCTTCTTAAATGGAAAAACCAAAATAATGGAAATCAAAGCAATTTTATTTGACGTGTTCGGAACCGTCGTCGATTGGCGTACATCGATTGCGAAAGAAGCACGCACATTTGGCGAAAAACACAATGTTTCTGGCGATTGGTTTCAATTCGCGGACCAATGGAGGCATGCATATAATTCTCAAATTCATGAAGTAAATAAGGGGAAGAGAAAATGGATATCAGTAGATGAAATACATAAAGAGAAACTTGTTTCTCTATTAAAGGAATATCGATTTCCGATTCTGAACGAGTCTGAAATATGTGAATTTAACAATGCTTGGCATAGGTTAAAACCTTGGCCGGATGCAGTTCCGGGGTTAACAAGGCTAAAATCGAAATACACAATTGCCACACTCTCCAACGGAAACATTTCCTTGCTTACTAACATGGCAAAAAATGCGGGGTTACCTTGGGATGCCATCCTTTCGTCTGAAATAGTAAAAAAATACAAACCAGATCCATCCGTTTATCAAAATGGAGCTAAATTTCTCGGCCAAAAACCATCACAAACCCTAATGGTTGCTGCACACAAATTTGATCTTATAGGCGCCTTGGCATCTGGATTACGTGCTGCTATGGTTGTTAGACCACGAGAATTTGGAAACAATAAAGCGGATTTGGAAAACGATCTTAAATGGGATTTTTATTCAACTGACTTTAACGATCTGGCAGACCAATTAAGCTGTTAGAAGACACACAGAGGAAAATTTTATGTCATGGAAATTTCAAAATGCTGCTCCTATCATAGGAACAATCACTGAAGGTAACTGCTGGACGGGTCGTCATATGCTTTATTCAAACGTATCGTTAAACAGGATTATGAAGTATGATCCCACCACCGGACTAGTAGACATATTTAAAGAGAATACTGAAGGCATCAACGGATTGAATTTTGACATCGAAGGAAATCTGTATGGCTGTGCAAGTGAAGGTAGAAAAATAGTTCGATTAGAAAATAACGGCAATATGACCACTATCGTAGAACGATTAGACGGACGACGGATAAATAGTCCAAATGATCTTGCCATCACACCAACTGGATCCATTTACTTTTCAGACAGAGTGGGCGATTCTTCCCCCAAAGTTGGAATAAACCATTCTTCTATAATTTCCGCCGAACCCACCGGCGACGGGGGATACAGATGTTTCCGACGAACTTACGACACAACGATGCCAAATGGATTGTTGTTTTCATTGGATTATAAGAATTTATATGTAGCCCAAAGTGATTTCCGAGCTAACGAAAAACGAGAACTTAGATCTTACCCAGTAAATAAAGATGGCTCATTAGGTCCCTACAACGTTCTGCATGATTTCGGACCTCATAGGGGTATAGATGGCATGACGTTAACTTCAGAAGGATTTATTGTTGCCTGCACTGGTTGGGAAATTTCTGGACCAGGGGGTATGATCACCATTTTTGATAAAAAAGGTAGGATCATTGAAACTCATCCGACACCTGCGGAAAGACCCACAAACTGTACTTTTGCAGATAATGATCTTTACGTCACATCTATTGATGGCCATCTTTTAGTGGCAAAAAATACCCAATTCACAGGCCATTTAATTTACCCTATCAGAAAAAAATAAAAATGGAGTACGGAAATTGAAAAACAATTGGAATTGGCAAATAGTAGCCGATCACTCGTCATTGACTGAGGGTCCTGTTTGGACTGGACAAGGTCTTTTGTTTAATGAGTGTTCTACGAGCATCACATACTATTGGGATCCTAAAACAGGGAAATGCCAAATTTGGAGGTCAAATACAGGCCAATCCAATGGTATGGTTTTCGACCGTAATGGAAGCCTATATGTTTGTGAAGGTTCGAATCATAGAGTGGTAAAAGTAGATATTAATTCCCCCGATAAGGAACCTGTGGTCATGTCAAACAATGATGATAACAAACAATTCAATATGCCAAATGATATAGCCGTTGACGCTAATGGACGAATATATTTTTCAGATCCAAATTATTCAGATTCGCCCAATAATAGAAAAAACGAATCCGTATATTTGATTGAACCTTCATTTGGCGGAAACCAGCAAACACATCAAGTGACTTTTGATACAAATAAACCTAATGGTTTACTACTTTCAATTGACCAGAAATTCTTGTACGTCGCCGAGAGTCCTCAAGATCCCAAATTACACCGGGAACTAAGAGCCTATCCGATACTCAGCAATGGCACTCTGGATGACTATGAGGTTTTACATGATTTTGGGCAAGGAAGAGGAATAGACGGAATGAGTTTGACGACTAACGGTACCATCATTGCGACTGCGGGTTCCTTGACAGATAGTGACTATGGTACGGGCTTTGCTGGTCCTGGCCCGATGATATATGAATTTGAACATTCAGGGAGGGTAATCAGGACCCATCCCTGCCCTTCTGATTCTCCAACTAATTGCACATTCGGAGGTCCTAAACTCGAAACATTATTTGTCACATGCGGTACAGGAAAGGTTTATAAAATTGATGATACGGGACTCACTGGGCAACTAGCGTTTCCCATGAAAAGCATACAGTAAAATGATTGGGTCACTATAATCTACTCCTGAAAGGCACTATTTCCGTCAAATGTTTCAGGTAATAACTTACGTCGCTTCATCCAGTCTGTAAATTCATTCCATTTTTTACTTTGTATCTTCCCGAATTCATCGGTTTCTGACCAAATAGGTACAAGCAAAACTAAACCTTTTTCTTCTATAACCCTATCAACTGAAGGTGGACTCATTGCAAACAATGCTTGAAGTGAACCGTCTGGGTCCGATATTGCATACTGATATCCGTTCGATAGTCCTCTTACGAACTTTTTGACTTTATCTTTTTCTTCCTTAAAAAATTGTTCTGACGTAACAATAACTAATTCGTAATAAGGTGGAACACCCCATTCATCGGGTTTAATAATTTCAATATCGTAGCCTTCATTTTCCATAACTATAGACTCATGCGTCCAATATGCACCGATTATGGCGTCGACTTCTCCGCTCAATAAAGTAGGAGCAAGTGACCAACCGACATCTATAAGTTCGACGTCTACTAGCGATAATCCATCAGACTCCAACATGGTGGCCAACATTGATCTGTTCCAATCTATACCTGGGTATCCTATTTTTTTACCGGCTAAATCAGACGGTCTTTTTATACCCGAATCTTTGAGGGTCATCATGGCATTAAGGGGACGGTTTACTATGCCTGCTACAGCCACGGCTGGAACTCCTTCGCTACGTGCTAACAAGAGATCAGGTTGGTAAAAAATCCCAAAATCATATTGTTGATCAGCAACTAAAGCTAAAACGGTGGTTGGATCAGATGGGGCATGAATGGATAAATTCAATCCTTCGTTAGTAAATGTGTTATGTTTAATTCCCGCATAAAGACCAGTGTGATTCGCGTTAGGGAACCAATCTAAAATTATAGAAACATCATTGTCAACACTAGAAGAATCGTCTTTTTTTAAAGGGTTATTTGTACAAGCACATAACGTGACAATAATTGCCATGGACAGTAAAAAATATTTTGAAACTTTAATCATTTAATGATCCTCCTATTTAAACCATTTTAACTAATTATCAGGGTATTTTCTTAGTAATATTTTTTCCATTATCACCGTTATTGTGTATAAGGTAAGGGCTAAAATGGACAAAACAAAAATTGCAGCAAAAATACGTTCAGTTTTAAATTGTGGTCCCGATAATTTAATCAACCATCCTAGACCCCCGCTTGAACCAATCCATTCTCCTATCACAGCTCCTATAACAGAAAGTACTGCCGCGACTTTTATACCAGAAAAGATCTGAGGTAAAGCGTTTGGCACATAAAATTTAAGATACAACTGAACTCTGTTCGCCCCGAGTGTTTTTAGCATGTCGGACATTTTTTTATCGCCGGACTTCAAACCATTAACCGTACTTATTACAACAGGAAAAAAGGTAAATAAAACCACAACAACGATTTTCGACGAAATGCCGGTGCCAACCCAAATAAGTATCAGCGGAGCTAGCGTAAAAATAGGAATAATTTGCGAAGTGATCACGAAAGGTAACAACGTTCTTTCGACGATGTCGGACCAAGATATTGCGATAGACAGTGAAAATGCCAAACCCAGTGAAACCAACAAACCTATTACTATTTCGCGTAATGTAATTTGAGCGTGGGTGTACAGTAATTCTTTGGTATTAAATAGCTCAACAAATATTTGACTTGGGGGAGGCAACAACCAATCAGGTACCGCAAATGAGTGAACGAGTATTTCCCATAATGTGAATGCCAATATTAGTAAAATAGTTGGAGGGGTCCATTTAAAAATAGTTCTCATTATTTTATTCTTTGGTAATCAGAGATAATATTTTTTTATATAAAATTACATAATCCTTACTGAAAATATCGTTGTGATTTCTTAAAGATTCTGCAACCACAATTTCAGAAAATATAGGATTAGTTTTTCCATTGATAATTATTATTCGATTAGATAACGCTATGGCTTCTTCAATATCGTGAGTAACGAGTAAAACTGTTCGTGAATGATTAGATAAAATATTTTTTAACCAAGTGCGTATCTCTATTCGGGTTATGGCATCTAAAGATGCAAAAGGTTCGTCCAAAAGTAAAATCTGATTGTTAGTTAGCATCGACCGTAAAAAAGAAACTCTTTGTTTCATTCCACCAGATAAGGTCGAAGGCATTTTGTTGATAGTGTGTAAAAGACCAAAATCTTCAAACAGTTTGATTACTTTTTGTTTGGATTTAGCATTGAGTTCACCATTAACTTCCAAACCCAAAATAGCGTTTTCAAAAGCCGTTCTCCAAGGTAACAGCGTATCTTCTTGATGCATGTAAGAAATCTGACCCAATCGCGTAGATTCTTCACCATTGATATATATTTTGCCGTCAGATGGATCGATCAAACCAGAAATAATATTCAAAAGAGTAGTTTTTCCACAGCCAGATGGCCCTATGAATGAAACAAATTCAGTTACGTCAATATCCAAATTTAAATCTTCCAAAGAGAATTCGGCCCCATACGAGAAACAAACATCTCTTAAGGATAAGCCGACAGGCAGTGGCATAATTTGCGATTTATTCAAATTATTTTCCAAACAATACTCACACAATCATAAAATATTAACATCACCCGTGCCAAAAAGGGGTTATAGCGAGTACAAGGACCTAACCATGATCTCCCTACGCTGGTATTATCCAGATCAGGTTCAAGGGTCGGAAACAAGTTCCCTCTCAGTCCGTACATATACGAACTCCCCAAAGGTTTTTACCGTTTTCAAAGACAAGTAATTAAAGTTTACGGATACATCTAGGCTTATATGTTAACACCGTCCCTAACTAATCGAATAACATTAATAGGCAATCTTTTTAAAATAACCAGAAGATAACTAAACTGATAAGTATGAATCACACTACGGGAAAACTCAAAAACGATGAAGTGTTTTGTGATATTTGCGGGGATACGATGGTCGAATTTCATTGTAAGTTAAAATGTGAGAAATGCGGATTTTTTAGAGATTGCTCGGATCCATAATCGTTGTGGTAAGCATTCTGAAAAAAAATATAGTTACAAGAAATATAATATTTGGGATTTTCCTATCGGCACTTGTTCTACTTGGGTGCTCCAAAAGCTACCTTACAGAAAGTGCTAAAACTCCATCTGAAATCGTTCAAATGGCTCAATTGGCCGTTGGTGAAGTACAAAATTTTACTTTCGAATTAGTGCACAAAAAAGGATACATAGATTTGGGTAATGGTTTAAATCTCATACATGCCCATGGCTACACTTCACAAAATGATTTCGAAATACATACGGAGTCTACTTTGGGGAGATCGTTAATTAAATCTGATGCAGTAGTGATTGGTGGTAGGACCTGGATTACCAACCCAATTACTGGGAAATGGAGTGAAATACCCTCGGATGATAGTCCGATCAATTTTCTAGATCCAACAGTTTTAATAAAAAATATCTTGAGTGATTTATCAAACCTTCAACTACTTGGAGAGGATGAATCCGTTTACGAAGTATCAGCAGAAACGTACTCTGATTCCTTTGAATCGTTGGTTGGATTGGTAAAAACCGGTAATAAAATAAAAATTGAAATGAAAATCAACAAATTATCAAATTACCTGGAACAAGTTACTATCAATGGCCAAATACAACTAAACGATGATGATGATTTTGAACGGGTAATATATTTTTCAAAGTATAACCAAGCAAAAATTTTGACCCCTCCTACAGAAAATGATTAGCGCATTCAAAAACAAAAACAAACCCTATTTTTACTTAGCCGCGTTATGTTTTGGAATTTTTATCGCTGCCGACGATCAGACTGTCATTGTGACAATTTTACCCGAAGTTCTAATCGATATGAATATAGGAATAAATGAATTAGATAAGGCATCTTGGGTTATAACAGGGTACCTCATAGGTTATACGGCTGTTCTCCCTTTTATGGGAAGTGTTTCCGACCGGATAGGCTGGAAAAATTGTTATACAATTTCTTTGTTAATCTTCGGCGTTGGTTCAGTCTTAGTGGGGATCAGCCCGTATTTTGTTACTTTATTTCCTCCGGGCACCGACTATGCGTATTGGGTTATGATATCCGCAAGGGTTTTCCAGGCCGTTGGTGGTGGAGCGATTATTCCAATTACTATCGCCTCCATATCAACAATATCTCCATCCATAAGCAAACCAATTGCTTATGGTATAGTAGGGGCCAGTGCCGAGGCCGGAGCTGTTATAGGTCCTCTGTGGGGCGGAGCGGTAACTCATTTCACCTCTTGGAGCTGGGTATTTTGGATTAATGTTCCACTTGTAATACTGACCGGTTGGTTAGCGATTATGTGTCCTTCTGGAAACACACAAAGCCGAAAAATTGACAGTATCAGTGCCGTATGCTTTGGATTATTTGTCGCTTCGATGACCATTGGTTTCACAAGAATTGGAACACCGGATATAACCATGTTTGCATGTCTTTTCATATCTGTATTGTTTTTGTTGGCTATCATTATTAGACATTTTATTGGCTTAGGTAATTTGTTTCCAAAAACGCTCTTGTCTATAAAAAAGTTCTTGTGGTCTAATTTGACTCATTTTTTTGTAGGGTCGGCACTAATAATTACAATGCTAACCGTGCCATTATCCTGCGCAACAATCTATGGTATGAACGCATTGGACAGTGGATTAGAACTATTGAAATTTACCGTTACGTTAGGTGTCTTTGCTTTAATTGGAGGAATTTCAACAAGACACTATGGGTCGTTGATACCATCCATGATTGGATTAATTGTCGCCGCTTTGGGATTATGGGCGATGTCAAGGTGGGATGCCAACACATTGATTTTATACAGATCGATACACTTAATGGGCGCGGGTGCCGGGTTTGGATTATTGATCGCTCCAATTACCCACAGTGCCTTAGTAAATGTTCAGGATGATATAAAAGGTTTAGCTTCTTCAATACTTACAACTTCGCGAATATTAGGAATGTTGGTTTGTTTAGCCATATTGACCTCAATTGGTACATTTCAATTTCATGAACTGGTTACAGGGATTCCGTCGTTCGCTTCAGATCCAGAAACGAATAAATTGATTGTTGACAAAACCACTGATGCTGTCATTGAGATTTTTTCTCTTTTTTTTACCTGGGGTGCTATCGCGTGTTTGGCCGCTGTTGTACCGGCAATTTTTATGTGTAAAAACAAAGTCAGGTAGTTTTATTCGAATTTCTTCTTTCAGCCTCGAGTCTCTCTAATTCATATGTCTGATAGTCTACATATTTCATAGAATCTGCGATTAATTTGTGCCCCGCTTTATCTCGGATGAGCGTATGCATTTTTTGACAAATACGTCTATAATCGGGGTGTCCTTGCCTAGAAGTCCTTAATTCAAGAAGGTGAAAAGCTTCCCTGATATTCATTTGCATCACGTATCGGATTTTAAAGGCAAAAGGTACCACATATTGAGCTACGTTTTCGCCACTAATCGAATTAACTGTATGGAACAATTCTTCACTCCGAGACATAACATTGTTCCATCGCTTAATTTCGCCAACTTCATCAATTAATTCGGGTGTAATATACCCATGATTTGTAGTCAAACGCTGCCATTCCACTGTCATCATTCGATGACGTTGTAAATCTCGAAAACTTCCATAATCAGATAAAATATCGAATCTATAATATGACCGCTCGGCACCTCTGCCAGGAATGTGCCGTCGATTCGACCGTTGACCAACATATTCTCTTATAATCCTATGGATTTCTTCCTTAGATAAGGTTTCTATAATACGTTTTATTTGGATTTCCGATATGGATGAATATTCGTATAAAGCTGCAGCCAATAAATTTTTTTCTGCATCTTTATCCCAATCTATTAAATTAACTTCTAGAGATGGTTCAGCTTCAACGTCAGTAATGGCACTAATTTTTTCCATATTAATCCGTTTGTTACGAAAATAATTAGACCATTTTATTCCTCTATCTTCTATATCAACTCTCTTCAGAAAAGAAGGGATTATTTTCCTCAATTCTTCAAGCAACATATCGGCACAATCTTGAACTTCCTGCAACGGGTGAGAATTCATTCGTATAATCATACGTTCATATGCTTGACCTGAAGCAAAAATGCCTACATTTGATTTTGTTGCTGCTGGCAAAATTCCTCTCGCTGCGTCGCAGGCCTTGGCACGCATGGTGGCGTTATACACTGATTGTGAGTCTCTGTCAGATTTAGGATATTTGTTTTGTAAAAAACTATAGATCTTTCTTACCAAAAATGAATAATCGACAAAGTTACTATCAAGGATTTTTGAATATTCATTTTTATTAGTTGAATTAAATACTTCGGGCGGAACATAATAAAGGAACTGATTTATCACATCTTTTTTATCATAGAATATATATCGAGTGGATTGTTCTAGGTAGGAAGTTAATCTACCCCTTTCTAGTATTTTTGTAAGCACATTGGAAGATTGTTCGCATGCGACATGAGCTGATCCTAATTGGGCCACTGAATCATCGCCATACTCTGAAAAAACCCTATCGTAAAGCCGTTCGGCCCGACTTGAATTGACTTCGCTTTCCGTTACGGTTTGCGAAAAAATACCTTCGGTTCCGGAATAAAATTCATCCAGAAATAATCTCCGGAGAGATTTTGTAGTCCGAGAATATCTAGCAAACAAAGCACCTTTAACAACTTCAGGTAAGTTATAGATCGCAAAAACTGGTCTATCAACGTTAGTGAAATATTGGTTTAAAATGCTTGTTTCTTTTTTTGTATAATCCTCAGTTGAATACATAAATGTAGATAGCAAATACGAAAAATGGTTTATTATTTCATCGGAATAAATTAATCGGATTTTCGATGTTTGTTTGAATTTCCTGCATTAGAATAGCAGCTTCAGCTCCGTCCCCTACCCTATGATCAGCGGAAATAGTTGCATTCATGATATCTCGTATTACTATTTGATCATTTTTGACAACGGGCTTCTTTTTTATGGACCCAACTGCTAATATTCCAGCCTGAGGCGGAACTATTATCGCAGCAAAGGTATCAGTCCCAAACATTCCCAAATTCGAGGTGCCGAAAGTTCCTTGTGTAAGTTCATCTTGAGTAAGAGTTCCACCTTGACCTCTAGCCCGAGAACCAATGTCCTTCGAAGACCTAGAAATTTCTATCAATGATAGATTCTGGCACCCCAAGATCGCAGGAACAATCAATCCTCCTTCTAATGCGATGGCTATTCCTATATTAATGTCTGTATGGCCCAGTAACTGCTCGTCCGAAAAAAAGGAATTCCATTTTGGGTATTTTACTAAGGCGTTTACGAGAGATTTAATTATTAAATCGTTGACCGAAATTCTATCCCCTTGATCTTTTATAACGTCATTCAGTTGGTTCCTAAATAACATGGCGTCAGTCATGTCTATTTCGTGCGTCACATAATAATGGGGTATTTCGGTTTTAGATCTAATAGTTACACGTGCGATTGCCTGGCGCATAGTAGTTACAGGAATATTTTTCGCATCGATATTGCGATTTGAGTCTATCATCAAACTATTTATTGAGGAAGACGGCACATATGAAAGCACGTCGTTCTTTGTAACTCTGCCAGCAGGCCCCGTACCAGAAACAAGGGCGATGTCTATGTTGTTTTCTCTTGCTAATTTACGGGCCATAGGTGAAGCTTTCACTCTGGTTCTACTTTGTCCCTCATGTTGAGGTTTGTTATCAGATTGGTCAAATTGAGTTTCTGAGTCATTGTTTTGTTTGGAGTTCAAGGATTCTAATGATGAAAGTGGTGGAGTTGAGATTGGTGTATTTTCAACCTTTTCTTCAAGAACTTCGGCTGCCTCAGATTTTCTCTCTTCGATTTCGGGTAGTTCATCATCCGGATTTCCTATAAATGCTATAAGAGTTCCAACATCAACCTTTTCACCAGAGTTTACAATTATTTTTTTTAATACACCACCTGCATATGTTTCCATCTCTACAACAGTTTTATCGGTTTCAATTTCCGCAATTTTATCTCCTTTTTCCAAAACATCTCCCTCTGATTTCAACCAATTTACTATGGTCCCCTCAGTCATATCTGCACCCATTGACGGCATTGTCACTTCTGTGATCAATATAAATTCTCCTTAAGTTGTAATTTTTATCGTATTTCTTGAATTCAAAAAATCAAACACCATAACCTTTTTCAAAAGCTTTGACTACAGATTGAACATCGACAAATGCTTTTTTTTCGAGATCATGATTATAAGGCCATGGAACATTGTCAGAACCTACTGTCACAATGGGACCATCCAACCAATCAACCGAATTTTCCGTAATTAAAGAGGCCACTTCTGACATTACACCTCCGGTTTTTCGTGCTGTGTCAACCAACACCACTCTGTTAGTTTTTCGAACTGAGTTGCTAATTGTAATTGTATCTATTGGGTTTAAAGAACGTAGGTCAACTAATTCCGCGTTTATACCATTTTTTTCAAGATAATTAGCCGTTTCTGAAATGATTTTTATACCGTGACCATAGGAAAATAACGATACATCCGATCCAGATTTAATCACATTAGCTTTACCTATAGGAACTTCATAATATTCGTTGGGTATTTCACCTTTTTTTGAATACAACATTGCAGGTTCAGCAACAAAGACCGGATTATCGTCTTTAATCGCACTTCTAATCAAACCCAAAGCATCGTACGGAGTAGAGGGACAAACACATTTCAATCCCGGCACTTCACACAACCAAGTTTCGAAGCTTTGAGAATGAGTTGCTGCAAGTTGAACGCCTGCACCAGTTGGGGCCCTTAAAACCATAGGCACATTAACCTGACCTCCGGACATGTACCTAATATTAGCCGCCATATTAACTATCTGGTCAAAACCTACTAATGAAAATGATATTGACATAAGTTCAATAACAGGTCGTAATCCTGCAATGGCAGCTCCGATACCTGCTCCTATAAACGTAGCTTCAGATATAGGCGTATCTTTTATTCTTTCGGGTCCATATTGATCCAAAAGACCATCTGTCACGGCATAGGCTCCACCGTAAGCACCAATATCCTCTCCCATAATAAACACGGAGGGATCGTTATCTAAAGCTTCTTGCAGCCCCAGTTTTATGGCATCTCTAAATAAAATATCAGGCATTTAATCTCTATAAATATCTTTATAAAGTTCACTCATCGGTGGGTTTGGACTGTTTTCAGCAAATTTAACAGCTTGATCAATCTGTTTATCTATCTTTGATTTAATGTCAGATATCTCCTGGTCGGTACTCATGTTTTGATTGATTAAATATTTAGGAAACGTTTCAACTGGATCTTTATTTCTCCAAGACTTAATTTCATCATTATCTCTATATTTCTGTCCATCAGCGTATGAATGTCCTACAAATCTGAAAGTTTTACACTCAATAAAATATGGAGAAGAATTCGAGCGTATTTTATCAATTGCGGCTCGCGTCGCTTCCCTGACGGCCAAAACGTCCATCCCATCTACTTCAGCGGCATCGATCCCATACGTACTAACACCAGGATAAAAATCTGTACCTCCGGCTCTAACTCTTTCTATAGATGACCCCATACCATATCCGTTATTTTCCAACACGAAAAGAATTGGTAGTTGCCAAACAGCTGCTAGGTTCAAAGTTTCATGATAAACACCTTGATTAGTAGCTCCGTCTCCAAAAAAACAGACGGTTATGCCTTCTTCATTTTTGTACTTTTGGGCCAAAGATAATCCAGCCGCAACCGGCAATTGTCCTGCAACAATAGCATGACCCCCCATAAATTTTTTTGAAACATCAAAAAGGTGCATCGAACCACCTTTCCCTTTTGACAATCCAGTAGATTTACCAAAAAGTTCCGCCATCGATCTATTAACGTCCAAACCTCTAGCTAATGCATGTCCATGGTCGCGGTAATGAGTTATTACATAATCATCTTTCGAAAGCTGAGACAGTACACCTACCCCAGTAGCTTCTTGCCCAATATACAAATGTAAGAACCCTCGGATGTTTCCTTGCGAATATTGTTCTCCACAAGTAATTTCAAACTGTCTAATCAAATACATTTGTTTAAATAAACCAAGCAAAGCATCTCTATCATGGAAGGAATTTCCACTAGAAGTGTTTTTTATTTTTTTTGATCTACGAGTTCTCGGCATATATCGGTGAATTGTTGTCAATGTTCTACCGTTGAATTACTAACCACGTAAAATCAATCAACAGCAAAAACGTTCTTATAATTCTACTTCATTTTTTTTGAAATCTTTGCCGCTTTAACCACATTTTTAAGTAGCATAGCAACCGTCATTGGACCCACACCACCAGGGACTGGTGTAATCAACGAAGCTACTTTGCTTACGTTTTCATAATCTACGTCACCTACAAGTTTAAACCCTTTTACCTTAGTTTCATCGGTTACACGATTAACGCCTACATCTATCACGCATGTACCTTTTTTTACCATAGTTTCACCAATAACCATCGGTTGACCCACAGCCGCTATCAATATGTCTGCCTGCTTTGTTTCATATTGAAGATCCTTCGTTCCAGTATGGCAAACCGTCACAGTAGCATTGCCGTCATTACCTCTCTTTAAGAGTAGTGCTGACAATGGAAGGCCCACGAGTTTGCTTCTTCCAACAATAACCACTTTTTTTCCAGAAGTCTGTATTCTTGCATCTTTCAAAAGACGCATAATACCTAACGGAGTCGCAGGTACAAACCTAGGAAAACCACCAAACAACAACCCTAAATTTTCCACCGTTAACCCATCGACGTCTTTCAACGGTGATATTGAAGCAATCACCGAATCTTCATTAATATGTGCGGGCAGGGGAAGTTGAACAATAATTCCATCATAAGTTTCATCGTTATTCAGACGGGTGATTAACTTGATCAAATCTAACTCAGTCGCGTCATTTGAAATCCTGAATATTTCTGGCACAATCCCTACTTTTTTACAGTTGATTTCTTTGTGGGTTACGTAGGATTTAGAAGCTGGATTCTCTCCGACTAACACGACAGCTAATGTTGGAGATTTATTCGTTTCATTAACATACTCGTCTACCTCCGTTTTGACCTCCAAGTGAACAGCTTCTGCTATAAGTTTCCCATCTAATATATCTGCTCTCAATAAATCGCTCCAATTTGTTACTGGTTTCCCTTGATTTTTATCGTAATCGAAAAGCGGCTTCATTTTGTTAACTAATAAAAAAACGGTCCCCGACCATCTATCATAAATACTTTAAACACTAAAATGAGACAGGAAATGATTTATACAGGAATAGATATAATAGAAATAGACAGAATAGCTGGTGTTCAAAACCGTTTTCCCAAACGATTTTTAGAAAAAATATACACCCCCGGTGAGATTTCTTATTGTCGCCAACGGGCTCCACAACTTGCAAGTAGATTCGCAGCAAAAGAAGCTACTATGAAGGCGCTAGGCACAGGTATTAGGGGAATACCGTGGAGGTCGATTGAGGTTATCCGTGAAAGAGGTGAAGCTCCTACCGTTTTGCTTCACGGGCCTGCAAAAAGAAAGGCTGAAGCGCTAGGTATCGTCAGATTTTCATTGAGTTTATCCCATTCTAAAAATATTGCAATAGCGTCAGTCATTGGGGAGACAACCCATTGAAAATCGTAACAACAAATACGATGGCAACTATTGAGTCCTTAGCAGGGCAAAAAGGGATAACTCCTAATATTCTTATCAAGAATGCAGGGTCCAGTATAGCCTCCTGGATCAAAAACGACACTATGGATACTAAAAGAAAAACATTGATGGTTTTGGTCGGTAAAGGCAAAAACGGATCAGATGGTCTAGTAGCAGCTAGTCAATTGGCAAAGACATTCAAAAAAGTAACAATTGTGATGCCTCTAAAAAGGATTGAAGACCCATATTCAAAAGCTCTAAACCGCACGGGTATCGAAATAATTAAAATAGTTAACAAAAGGGATGTGAGAAAATTCAAATTGGTCCTTAATGAAACTGATATTTTAATAGACGCCATTTTAGGTACAGGAATTACCAGAACCATTGGATCCCCTTTGAACGAAATAATACGTTTAGTAAACACGTCAAGAAGCAAAATTTTTTCTATAGACATGCCTTCAGGCATCGATCCAAATAGCGGCAAAAAAGATACCTACACCGTAAAGGCTCATACTACGCTAATGCTCGGGTACCCAAAACTTGGATGCGTAAATGGAATGAACCCTGTTGTTTGCGGAAACCTAGAAGTCATCGATATAGGATTACCCGGTGATTTAGATAAAACCGTCGATCACCTTTGGATAACAAAAACACTAGTGAAATCCATGTTATCCGAACGAGATCCCAAAGGTCACAAGGGGACATTCGGTACAGTAGGGATAGTAGCCGGGTCCCTTACCTACGTTGGAGCAGGATTACTTACCACACTAGGGGCATTGCACTCCGGGGTTGGAATGGTTACGGTGTTTACACCAGAATCACAAAAAAATGTTGTTGCAACAAACATTCCAGAAGCTGTTTTCGTGGGCCTTCCAGAAGAAATAACTAGCATGGAAATAGATCCGGAAAAAAGCTATAAACAATTTGAGGTTCATTCAAAAAAAAATAAATTTACGTCACTAGTAATTGGTCCGGGCCTGTCGACGTCAAAACAATCCCAAAGTTTTATAAGAAACATATTGGAAAACATTACAGACAATATTCCTGTAGTCGTGGACGCTGATGCTTTAAATACAATCGCCTTGAATAAAATCGAATTTACAGATTTGGGCTCAAAGAAGGATATAACTATTACACCACATGTAGGTGAGATGAGTCGCTTGTCGGGAATTTCAAAAGATACTATTGAGTCAAATCGTATCCAAGTAGCCACAGAGTATGCTCGTAAACAAGGAATCAACGTCGTATTAAAAGGTCCAGCCACAGTTATAGCCACCCACAGGGGAGAAGTTTTTATTTCTCCATGGATTAATTCTGGGCTTTCTAAAGCTGGCAGCGGAGATGTACTCGCTGGTTTAATAGCAGGGTTAAGTGCCCAAAAAGGATTTAGCAGTCTTCAGGCGTGCATAACTGGTGTTTATATACACGGACTGTCAGGTGAATACTCTCGAAAAAAATACGGAGCTCGTTCAATGAGGGTGCTCAATATAGTAAACGACCTTTCAAATGCCTTTCAAAACGTCGAAAATATGAATTAAAAAACGTTCTAAATCATGATATTTCACTGTTCATGGGATTAACAACGTGATTATGATTCTATAATTGTTATGTGAGTTTTTTACTAGCAATTGACATAGGTAACACTAACATTACAGTTGGCGTTTTTTTACGCGATAAAATAATCGCTGATTGGCGGTTATCTTCACGGATTAATAAAACTAGTGATGAATTCTCGTTGGAATTATCTAATTTTTTTACTTCAAACGATATTGATAAGACCAAAATCAATGAACTGTCATTGTGCTCTGTGGTTCCCACTTTAACCGACACAATTGTTGTTTCATTAAAAAGTTTAACCAATCAAGAACCTCTGATTGTAGGACCCGGTACCCGAACTGGAATACAAATTAATTACGATCGAACACAAGATGTTGGAGCTGATAGAATAGCCAACGCGGTTGCCGTAAATCACATATACGGAAATCCCGCAATTGTAATAGATATGGGTACGGCCACAGTATTTGACGTAATGATAAAGGGACCTAAATATATTGGTGGAGCCATTGCACCTGGTATACAGGTATCTGCTGAAGCTATTGCAAGAGAAACATCGCAGTTGCCAAAAGTAGAATTAGTGGCACCCTCATCTGTGATAGGTAAAAATACAATAGAGTCAATTCAATCGGGTTTTTTGTATGGTTTCGTACATATGATTGAAGGCATGACAAAAAGAATAAAAACCAAAATCCATAAAAATGAAAGAGATTTAGTTAAAGTTATAGCAACAGGTGGTTTAGCCCATATAATTACTCCTCACACAAACATTTTTTACGATGTCAACAAAGATTTAACCCTTCATGGTTTAAGGATAATTAAAGACATCAATCAAAAAGATAACGCAGTGAAATGAAACATAACACAACGTTTTTACCCCTTTTAGGACATAAGATCATATTAGGAGTAACTGGTTCTATTGCTTCTTACAAATCGGCGTACCTGGCCAGTGCTCTATCAAAAATCGGTGCGGAGGTGTTCGTAGTTATGACTCCTTCTGCCACTAAGTTCATCGGTCTGGAAACGTTTGAAGGATTAACTCACAATCCTGTTATATCAAACCTGTGGGACAATAAAACAAAAAGCAATATAGACCATGTTGATATCGGCCTCGAGGCCAGTTGTATGGTAATTGCTCCTGCAACCGCGAACACGATAGCAAAAATCGCCTATGGTGTTGCAGATAATCCAGTGACAGCCGCAGCTTTATCCTCAAGGGCTAATCTGCTAATTGCTCCCGCGATGGACGGAGAAATGTATGAAAAATCTTCCACAAAAAAAAATATTGAAGTGTTAACAAATACTGGGATCCATTTCGTAGGCCCAATACACGGGAGATTGGCTTCAGGTATCACCGGTAACGGTCGCCTGGCTGAGATTGATGAAATAGTTGATAACGTTAGGAAAATAATTGGATTGAGTGGTGATTTCAAAGGAAAGAAAGTTGTGGTAACAGCCGGCGGAACTCGAGAACCAATCGATCCGGTAAGATATATTACAAACAGATCAAGCGGTTTAATGGGACATTCAATAGCGGAAGCTGCCCGAGACCGTGGCGCAAATGTGACGTTGATAACTTCCTCTCAAATACTAAACGTTCCTTTCGGAATGGAAGTCATCAAAACATCCACGGTTGAATCTGTAAGGTTAAATGTGCTAAAAAACTGTGCTAATGCTGATTTACTCGTCATGGCGGCAGCTATATCTGATTACCGCCCTACCGTTATTTCAAACGAAAAAATCAAAAAAGATAAAAATCAGTTTATTCTCGAACTTAAAAAAATTGAAGATTGGCTAGGAGAAATAAAGAATTCCGACCTTGTTAAAATTGTTTTCGCCGCAGAAACTAGTGATACGTTGAAGAACGCTCAAGAAAAACTCTCAAATAAAGACGCTCCCTTCATAGTAGCCAACAACGTCCTAGAGAAAGACAGCGGATTCGAAAACTATACCAATCATGTTTCTTTTGTTTGGAAAGATGGCAAAGTGGAAGATTTGCCGACTTTGCCAAAGTTTAACGTAGCCCACGAAATACTTAACCGATCGATCAAATTATTATGATAGATTAAGTAAACTAACCTATAAGGGATAAATAACATGAGACTTTATTGGAAACAGAAAAAGAGTGGTTTAGATTTGATTGTTGAGGATACAGACGGCAACATATTTTCTGTTGGTGGAGTTAGGGATACAAAGCGAGGGATTGAAGCCCTCGCAAAAACCACTGGGTATGATCCAGGAAGATCTGTTAAAGGTTTATCTTCTATTGAAGAAGGCAAGGAATTTGTGGAAAACTTCCAACCTTGGAGGGAATTTTACCCAGCCGAAACCCTTAATATTCAATCTGACATCGTGACGTCAAACTGAAAATATGGTAGAAATACACCGGAAAACTCTCTCCGCACTTGAGTTATTCGACTCAGCCACAGTCCAAAATGCTCTGATAACTTTACAAGGGTATGTGGAAGCGAATATAGACTATACTGATCCATCAATACACAGAATGATAGATAGTAAACCATGTATCGTGGGAATAGCAGTAACATCCTCATGGACTCCTATAACTTTGGCAACAGTACAAATAACAGACAAAAATGAATTCTATGAAAATATTAAGAGTTTTAATTTGCCAGTTGTATCAGTATTAAAAGATGTCGATAACGAAAGTCATAGGGGAGCAATAATTGGGGATGGAATGGCTTATATAATGAAAGCCATGGGAGCAGTAGCAGCCGTAGTGGATGGTAACGCTAGAGACGTTCCAGGTATAAAGCAAGCAGGAATAGATTTATGGGCAACCGGAAGAGTGCCAGGGCATGGTCCGTTCAATATGATTGAACAAGGACAAGATCTAGTGATTAGTGGTTTATTAATAAGGACGGGAGACGTCCTTGTTTGTGATGGAGATGGTATTACTAGAATCGAACCTAGACTTCTAAATGACGTAATTAGGGCTTGCCAAGAAGTTAGAGCAAAAGAAGCAAAAATCCACAAGTACTTTTCGTCTCCAGATTTTGATTCCGATGCCTGGGAATCATGGAAAAACACCAACTAAGCATTTCCTAACTTTCAATTACTACTTCTGATCGAAATATTAGCGAATCGGCTACATTTTCAACAACGTGTTCTACATTTGATGTCCCCGCAGCGGCCAAAACGTCGTTCAATACTAGGTTAAGATTGTTCCAATCTCCTGTTCCAGAGAAAATATTTAGTTGCTTCAAAGGCCTACCCATTCCTACACCTGCTTGGCTTTTAGCTTTCCTTACTGAACTAATTGCATCGCAGGCAATTGAAAAAGAATTTTTGTTATCTGGTTGGGCTACTATGTCTAATTCATTCATTTGAGGCCATTTTGATAAGTGAATGGAATCTGTGGATGTTTCTAATTTATATACCCAACTCCATATTTCATCCGTTATTGTAGGAACAAAGGGTGCAAACAATCTTAATAATATGTTCAGCGATAACCTCAAAGTGGTAACGGCAGAGCTCCTACCTTTTATATCATTATCATCTCTGGATCGGTTTTTTACAAGTTCGATATAGTTATCCGTAAAACTACCCCAGAAAAAATTTTCTACTTCTTGTAAAGCTAGTGAAAATTCATAACGTTCGAAAGCATTTGTCGCTTTATCTACGGTGATTTTGAGATCATTGATAAACGCTTTATCTAATTCGTAAGTTGTTTCTCCAACCGGACTGGTTTGAGATAGGACGAATTTAGCTGCGTTATACAATTTAGTCACAAGCTTAGTCCCAACTTTGAAAATCTTTTCATCATTCGTTGCGTCTGATCCCAATCGAAATGATGCTGCCCAATAACGAACGGCATCAGAACCAAATCTGTCTAAAATATCAGTAGGCACAACCACATTGCCTCGTGATTTTGACATTTTTTTTCTATCAGGATCAAGAACCCAACCAGATATAACTACACTTTTCCATGGAATATTTTTGTGGTGGATGAAGGATTTTACTATGGTATAAAAAGCCCAAGTTCTAATTATTTCATGGCTTTGGGGTCTAATATCCATTGGAAATATGTTGTTCATTTCATCGTCGTGATCCAACCATTTCCCAACTATTTGTGGAGTTAATGATGACGTAAACCACGTATCTAGAATATCTGTTTCACCGATGAAACCTCCAGGTTTGTTTCGATCCATTTCAGTGTACCTATTTGGAACGTCAATGGATGGATCCACGGGTAAAGCGTCGTCTGTAACACGTATAGGTCTATCGTAATCAACTTTTCCGTCCACATCTATCGGGTACCAAACTGGTATTGGAACACCAAAAAAACGCTGTCTCGAAATACACCAATCGACATTCAAATTGTCTGTCCAATTTTCGAATCGTTTCAGCATAAATTTGGGGTACCATTTGATACGATTGCCCATAGTTATTAATTCTTCGCGTTTATCCATAGTTTTTACAAACCATTGACGAGAAGCTAAGTATTCTATAGGGCTATCACCTTTTTCAAAAAATCTTACTGGATGAACTATTTCTTTAGGTTCCGATTGGAGAGGTTCACTATTGCCGGTAGCTGAATTATTTTTGTCTCTCAAGAGAACTATGAGCTCTTTTTTGGCAGCAGCAGTTCGTTTGTTAACTAGTTTTTGGTAATTAATATTTGCAATTTCAGGGTGTATGCTTTCCCATCCTGCTTCTCCAAATTTAACATTTAAAAATTTCCCATCTTTTGATAACACTTGCCTTAATCTAAGAGAATGTTCTCTCCACCAATGTACGTCCGTTTGATCTCCAAAGGTACATACCATCAGTATTCCAGTTCCCTTATTTGGATCAGCCAATTCACTCGGGAATATAGGTACTTTAGAAAAAAATACAGGTGTCAATGCCTCTTTACCAAAATAGTTTTTATAACGTTCATCATTTGGATGGGCGGCAACCCCCACGCACGCAGCTAATAATTCGGGCCGAGTCGTTGAAATAACAAAGCTGTCTTTAATATCACTTTCATCTAATACGGCAAATTCAATTTCGTGGTAGGCCCCTTTTACTTCCCTGTCTTCTATCTCTGCTTGAGCCACAGCTGTCTGAAAATCTACATCCCACATTGTGGGAGATTCATTTTGGTAGATTTCATTCTTATCAAAAAGATCATTAAAACTTCGTTGAGCAATTCGGCGGCTTTTTTTATCTATAGTTGAATATTCATCCGTCCAATCAATAGAAAAAGCCATCCGATCAAACAAATTTTTAAAAGCAACCTCGTCTAGAGCCGTTATTTGATGACATAAATCAATAAAATTTTGTCTACTAATTACAAGTTGGTGATCCTTTTTCAGATTTTGATTTTTTCTTTCAATGTCAACATTGAGGTCGGCAATATACGGAATGCCAGGTTCAGCCCGAACATTGAAGTAATTTTGTACCCTTCTTTCAGTAGGTAAACCGTTATCATCCCATCCCATTGGATAAATTACATTCCAGCCAGCCATTCGCTTATATCGAGCCAAAAGATCTTGGTGAGTATAGCTAAAAACATGACCTACATGTAAGGATCCTGAAACGGTTGGCGGTGGTGAATCGATTGCGAATGAACGTTTTCGGATGGCCTCTCGATCTCTTTTGTGGATCTTTAAACTTTCCCAACGTTTTGACCAATATTTTTCACGGTCATCTGTGTCAAATCTTTTTGGGATTTTGTCAAACTGTATCGAATTAAATCGTTTTTTCTTATCTAGTGATTCGTTCATTTTATCGGAGTATATTGCGATTTTCCTATTATTCGCGATTTAAAAATTTATTTGATAGCCGCCTCATATGGCTGTTCTGAATTTTTGAAAGACGTTTTAGTCCTCTACGGGTATCGCTAGCGAGTTTTTCGGGTTCAGAAGAGGAGATACGTAACTTAAATAACCAATAAGTAAAAATATTGTCTTCAATCAGAAAATGATCTTGGCCGTTTAGTCCGTTGTTTATTCCAGTATCTATAGTAAAATCCATCCAAAGCTCGTCTTGGGTTTTACCATACAACTCTACGTAAAGTTCATCACAAAATGTTTCATTTGGGTGTTTACTGTTAGCAATCAAACGTTTAAAAACATTTTCTTGAATATCAATAACCAAAGCTCGTTCGACAGTCACTCCATAAAAAAAAGAAAGAACTGCTCTATATTTTTCCAAACCAACATGCCGTTTAAATTGGATTTCATTGAACCCACCAATTGGATCCGAAAGTGCAAGCCAAGATTGTAGTTTGTCTGAGATTTTCCCACATTCTTTAAATGAAATGTTTTCAGCCAACAACTTCCAATCCAGGGCTTCTCCAAAAATAAGGTAATTTGATCGGTTAGAGTTGGTTTGTGTTTTTGGTAGTGGGCATTGAGCGATTTTTTTCAAAATGGAAATTTGCCAATCTTTTGGATCATTTAAAGGATAATTGTCCAGATAACTTCGTAACACATCCTCTTGCCCAAGGACCCAACTTACGTGGTTTGAGTTGGTATTGTGACCTGATTTATTAGTAATTAACAAAGTAATGACACCATCGTTATACTTAAAGGTTCCATATTATCTCTGTTTCTTCGAAAGCCTTTCGAGCCGTCTTCTTTCTTGCCGGGACAAATTACTAGAATTAATATCTTTTTCTTTACCGAAATTTTTTGGCGTAGATGAGGGCTTTAAGTAGGCTGAAGACATTACAGACTTTTTTTTCGTATAGCCCCTAACAAGGCCTGATGATGATCCATGCCCCGATGTTACTGGTAATTCAACAGCTACTCTAAATATTGTTCTGGCGACGCCAGAACCTATCCTATCGTTTAATTCATTAAACATTTGATAAGCCATGCGCTTATATTGAATTAGTGGGTCTCTTTGGCCTGCTGCTTCAAGGCCAATACCTTGCCGCATGTTATCCATAATTGTCAAATGATCTACCCAATGTTGATCAATTATCCTTATTAAAACTGCCTTCTCAAATTGCAGAAGCAGGTCTTCTCCAAATTCTTCTTCTATTCCTTCATACGACGCTTTCATAAACGATTCCAACTCGTCTACAATTTCGTCTGATCTCATACTTTTTAATTGTTTTTCGTCTGGTAATCCAGAAGTAATTGGAAATATTCTTAATAAATCTCTATAAAAATTGTCAATGTCCCATTCTTCTGTATCCATGGAAAGATGCGTAGAAACTACAATGCCAATTTCCTTTTTTACGAAACCTAGAATCAAATCCTCTAAACCTTCTCCACCTAAAACCTGGTCTCTCATTTTGTATATCAAATCTCGTTGGACGTTTACGACATCATCATAATCAACCAAGTATTTCCTTATCTCAAAATTCTGACCTTCCACTTTCCCTTGTGCACTTTCAACTGATCTGGTAATCATATTATTTTCAATTGGTATCTGTTCATCCCACTTCAAAACGCTCATGGCCTTTTTTATCCTTTCACCTCCAAATCTTTTTACAATATCATCTTCCGTAGATAAAAAAAATTGAGTTTCACCAGCATCTCCCTGGCGAGCAGACCTTCCTCTTAATTGATTGTCAATCCTTCTTGCTTCGTGCCGTTCGGTTCCTAACACAAAAAGTCCTCCCTTATTTATAACCTCATCATGGTCTCGCTGCCAATCTGAATCCGACATATTCAAAGTTTCTGGATTACCCCCTAAAATTATGTCGGTTCCACGTCCAGCCATGTTTGTTGCGACTGTTACAGCCCCTAATCGACCTGCTTGCGCTATAACTGATGCTTCTGCTTCATGTTGTTTAGCGTTAAGGATATTATGTTTAATTCCGCTCCTATTCAAAAAAGATGATAAATGTTCCGATTTATCTATGCTCGTAGTTCCAACTAAAACAGGTCTGGATTCAGAATTCAGTTCCTTTATCTTATTAACAATGGCATCCCATTTGCTATCTTCATTCATGAAAATTAAATCGCGTCGATCACGACGTTGGGATGGTTTATTAGTTGGTATTTCCACCACCTCTAATCCATAAATCTTTTCAAACTCTTCAGCTTCTGTAACAGCAGTACCAGTCATTCCAGACAATTTATCGTACATTCTAAAATAATTTTGCAAAGTGATAGTCGCGTAAGTAACTGACTCCTTTTGGATAGGTAAATTTTCTTTTGCTTCGAGAGCTTGATGTAAGCCATCAGAAAATCTTCTTCCTTGCATTAGGCGTCCTGTGAATTCATCAACAATTATCAATTCTTTGTTTTGAACTACATATTCACGGTTTTTTTGGTATACATTTTCTGCTCTAACAGCATTCTCAGCAAAGTGAGACATCACTTCATTTTCTGGGTCGTAAAGATTGTTCACTCCAAGGGATTTTTCTATTTTAGAGATACCAGTATCACTTAAAATAATATTTTTTCGCTTCTCCTCGATTTCGAAATCTATGTTATTTTCAAGAGACTTAGCAATTCTGGCATATTTCTTATATTCGCTACTTTGTTCTTTTGCAGGACCGGATATTATCAATGGTGTTCTCGCCTCATCTATTAATATGTTGTCCACTTCATCAACTATGGCGAAGGATGTTCCTTTTTGGACTCGCTGGTCTATAAAATCGGCCATGTTATCCCTCAAATAATCAAATCCAAATTCGTTGTTGGTCCCATAAACAACGTCACAAGCGTACGCTTCCCTTCGGGTACATTCCTTAAGGTTTTCACCTGCTACCGCCGCGAATATGTCAGGGTTTCCATCTAAATTACTGTCTTTTTCCATTGCCGAGAAATTCAATGATTTTTGATTTTGCAAACAGGAAACAGATAATCCAAGGAAATCGTAAACTGAACCCATCCATGATGCGTCCCGTTTTGCCAAATAATCATTCACTGTAACTATATGAACGCTGTTTCCGTTTAAAGAATTGAGATAGGCTGGCAAGGTAGCAACTAATGTTTTCCCTTCGCCAGTTCTCATTTCCGATATTTTTCCGTGGTTGAGTACGATACCTCCAACTATTTGCACATCGAAATGCCGCATGTTGAGTACTCGTTTAGACGCTTCTCGTACTGCAGCAAAAGCCTCGGGTAACAACTCATCGGTGGTTTCTCCATCTTTCAACCTGTTCTTGAAAAACTGGGTTAGTTCCTTCAGTTCATCATTAGAAAGGGATTTATACTGGTCCTCTAGAATATTTATAGATTCCAGAATAGGGTTTAATTTTCTAAGAGTTTTTTCGTTAGAATCTCCTATTAACTTAGAAATTATGTTAAACATCCCATTATCTCTTTTTAACTGTTTTGATCAGCGACCAAAAAGTGCACCAACGGATTTACCCTCATGAATTCTTTTAATAGCTTCACCAAACAAAGGAGCAATCGAAATTACTTTGAATTTATCTGATGATTTTTTTAACAAGAAAGGAACAGTGTCAGTTATAACGAATTCTTTGATGTCATCGATTTGATCCAGCATTGTCAAAGCTTCACCTGGTAGCACGCCATGTGTTGCAACCGCAAAAATTTCTTGTACTCCCAATTGAGATAACATCTTCGAAGCAGCTACCATGGAACCACCAGTATTGATCTCATCATCAAACAAGATGGCTTCGCGTCCATTAACGTCACCTATAACGCTCAAACTTTCAACATGATCTCTGTTACCTATTCGACGTTTTTCAATAATGGCTAAAGGGGCATCCATTCGAAGAGCGAAGTCTCTTGCCTTTTTTGATATGCCAATATCTGTGGCAACCACTACAGGTTTCTGGATTTGTTTTTTGTTGAAATAATCTATCAATAATGGCATGGCGGTTAACTCATCCACTGGAACCTTGAAAAAACCTTGTACCTGACCGGCATGTAAATCCATCATCAAAACCCTATCGGTTCCGGCCGTTTCAAGTAAGTCTGCTATAAGTCTTCCCGTAATGGGTACTCTAGGTTGATCTTTTTTATCAGTCCTAGCGTAGCTGTAGTAAGGAATAACAGCAGTTATTCGACCAGCTGACGCTCTTTTTGCAGCATCAATCATAATCAACAGTTCCATAATATGATCGTTAACAGGATAACTAGTTGATTGCACTATAAAAACATCTTTTTGCCGAACGTTTTCCAATATCCTAACGAACGTGTTATCGTTATTAAATTTAAAAACCTCAATTTTGCCAGCGGATTGCCCGATGTAACTACAAATATCGTCAACGAGATCTTCGTTCGAGTTTCCAGAAAATATAACCGGATCTCCGTATGCTCCTATCATTAATTCCCCTTAAATATTGGTTTTCGTTTTTCGCGTAAAGCAGCTAGGCCCTCTTTGTGGTCCTCGGATGAAAGAGTAATAGCTTCTGCTGTAGCCGCCATCCGTAAAGACGACTCTAGATCCATTGTTACTGAGTCTCTCATTAACATTTTTGATAAACGAATAGCTATAGGCGGACCTTTGGCTATCATCATGGCCAATTTTTTTGAATCTGCTTCAAGTTCATTATCATTCGAAATAGAATCAACTAAACCACAATCAAGTGCCTCATCAGCTTCCATCCAATCACCTGTTAAAATCATTTTGGCAGATTTCCCATAACCCATTAGTCTTTGGTACAACCAAATGCCACCATATCCTGGCACAAGGCCGAGGTTAACATATGATGATCTAAATTTAGCTCTTCTAGTGGCTAGACGAATATCACAAGCACAGGCAATGTCGAATCCAGCCCCAATTGCAACCCCTTGAATGGCGGCTATATGAGGTTTTTCAGACCTGTAAATCGTAGAAATTATATTATGCGATCGTTTAAAACTTTGACGCAAAACATCTATCCCTTGATCTTCATTTAATTTATGTGGACCTGATTTACTTCCTCCAATCATTTCATTGATGTCCGCCCCAGAACAAAATGCATCCCCCTGCCCTCTCATGACAACAACCTTTACATTATTGTCATCATTAACCCTAAAAAGAGCTTTTTCTAAAGATTCCAACATACAATTGCTCAAGGCGTTTAGTTTAGAAGGCCGATTCAAGGTCAAGTACGCAATACCTGATTTAATGTCCCTATCAAATAATACCGTACCGGTTTCTTTGGGTCTGTTCGATTTAACCATTTGAATATATTAGTTCCAAAAACAATTTTACAGCAGTCAGTTTTATAGGTCAGTAGAAATTAATCTTGTAACAATTCATAGGACTTATTTTTGAATCCAACAATTACTCTATCGTGTCCTAATAGAATAGGCCTGCGTATGAGTCTAGGTTCTTTTACCATTAATGAAATTAGTTCGGAATCTTCGAGTTTATACCTATCAGGTTTATATTTACGAGCACTCGGACTCGACCAAGAAAATATTTCATCAACACTCGAATAAAGTAATATTTTTTCCAATTCCTCCCTAGTGATTCTATTTTTAAATATATCGAGTTCTTCATAATTTACTCGATATTCATCAAGAGCCATCCTAGCTCTTCGACATGTAGTTCAACGTGCCCAGCAATAAAATTTATAATTCCGAATGTTCATTTATATTTAGTCTACTTGATAATAATGCAAATTTATGTTTTCTGTGGTCTACAAAGTTTTGTGATATTAGTATCATTATCATGTTATATTCTTTGATGATTTTCATACAAACTTATTTCATTTAAAAAAAATAATCAAACCTCTTCACATTAGTAAACATACAAAACTATTTAAGAGTCAGAATTATTTCTCTATCATAAGATTACGTTTATAATTTCTATCAGAAATGAAAAAAAAACAACAGTTTTTTAAGGAATTTCATGGATATTTATTTAGCAAATCCACGGGGATTTTGTGCAGGCGTGGACCTTGCAATTAACATAGTAAATTTGGCAATAAAAAAATATGGCCCTCCCATTTACATAAAGCATCAAATAGTGCATAACTCGGTCGTTGTAGATGATGTCGAATCACGTGGTGCCATAACAGTAAACACCGTAGATGAAATACCAATCGGATCCGTTGTTGTTTTTTCAGCCCACGGATCTCCTCCGTCAGATTATGAAAAAGCAAAAAAACGTAACCTTACAATTTTAGACGCCACATGTCCTCTAGTTACAAAAGTACATAATGAAGCGAAAAAATATTCTACGGAAGGTAAAAAAGTAATACTTGTAGGCCATAAAAACCATCAAGAAGTAATTGGTACGTCAGGACAAGCAGAACTTGATCTTATAGATGACAAACGACCGACCATTCCAAGTTATAAAAAAGAATCTGAAATTGTAATTTTAACTCAAACAACATTATCTGTGAGAGATACGTCAAATGCTATAAAGAAGGTTAAAAATAGTTATCCGAACGTAACCGTGCGCAATGATATTTGTTATGCTACGACAAACCGTCAATCCGCTGTAGAATCACTTAAAAATAGCGTTGATTTGATACTTGTCATTGGTGCCAATAACAGTTCCAACTGCAACCGCCTCAAAGAAACTGCCATTGCTGCCGGAAAACCAGCATATCTCATTAGTAGCCCAGAAGAAATAAAAAGCGAATGGTTAGATGGAATAAAAAAAATCGGAATAACTTCAGGAGCTTCGACACCTGAATCCCAGGTAAATAATATAGTAAGCTTCTTATCTCCCGAAAATGTACACCAAGATTTAAAAGTACGGGAAGATGTTTCATTCAGCATCCCTAGGCAACTGAGGTTTTTAGTTGACAAATAAATTTATTTTAAAAGAAACGTTTTCAACATTTAATTATAAAATTACCTTTTTTCTTTGAACATTAACCCCGATCATAAAATCCTTTTAATTGTCATTGACGGTTTAGGTTTTTCTAGAAACATTTCCGAAAACATTCTCGCCGATGTTTGGCAATCATTGGACGAATCTTCAAAAAATATAATTAATATGAAATGTAAAGAATTTGTCAATAGGAATCATTTAATATCACCCATAATCGCGGAATTTGTTGATTCGTCATTAGAAATTAATACCGCACTGGAAATTATAAGACAATCAAAAGCAATTCGATCGGCGTTTTCGAATGAAATGTCTAATGAAATCAGGTCCAAGATTCGATTGGTTTCTGAAAAATATCAATATATTCCATGGGCGAGTAAAAACGAATTTTTAGAAGATATACGAAATAAACATTACACGCGTCCAACACATGCCGCTGGTGTTTGGGTCGGTTATGAAGATATGGATCCTATCGTCCAAGGAAACTCTGAAACGGGTCATCAACAAATAGGTAATTTAGCTATTGCTCCACAAATACCGATGTTCATCAGTCAATCAATAAAAAATAAAAGCTTCTATTCAAATACACAGTTAACCAAAACGATAGATCATGCAACAAATTTTGGGAAAAATATCAACATTTCATTTATGTTGTCTGGGAAAACGGGTCAGGATGGACACATACATTCTTCGTGGAACCACTTGGAAGCCTTATTAGAATTGCTTTTTATAGAAAAAAAAATTCCACCGAAAAAAGTCCAAATTCACGCCGTCCTTGATGGCAGAGATTCATCACCTTTTGGGTCTGTGAATAATACAAGCTCGATAGGTAACTACTTGGATCTATTAAAAGAATTGTTAAATAATTACGAAGCCGAACAATGCTTGGCTTGGGTAATAGGTCGCTCAATCGCCATGGACCGTGACTATAGAGAAGATCTTGCTAAAACTAACTACGAATTAATTACTAAAGGGATAGGCAATCTCGTAAATAATTTTAATGAATTAAAAGCACATATAATAAAATGCCACGAATTGGGAATGACTGATCAAGATATCCCGCCAATAGTTGTTTCTAATGAATATCACAGGCTCCCGGTAATTAAAACAGGAGACTCTTTTATTAATCTCAATTTTCGATCTGATAGACAAAGATCTATCACCGGAACACTGGCTAATGCCAAAAATTTCTTAATTAGCGAAAGTAAAAAACATGGAACCGTTTGGAAAATGGATTGGATGCGTAAGGATCTTCATCTAGAGATATGTACTTTAACTGAATATCATCCATCCTTTGAACGGGATTACAGTGTTACCGTAGCTTTTCCGATAAAACCTCATATAAATAATTTTTTTTCACAATGGGATACTTTTAAAAACAAAGGTAAATATCTTTTAGTATCGGAAAGCGTGAAAGCTCCACACATGGGTTATTTCATACGGGGGCGAAGAGAGAAACCAACATCTGATAATGAATCATCATACATAATACAGTCATATGGCAAAAATGAAGGGATTTTAACCGATACAGACTTTTACAAAACACCGTTTATGCGTAATTCGGAAATCTCGTCCTATGTTACATGTCAAATCAATGCACATAAATACAACCTTATAGTCTGTAATTTGGCCAGCCCTGATATGATAGGCCATTTACTACCTAAACGATACGATGAGGCACTCGTAGCTTACGAATCTACAGCAAATGCAATAAACACTATGGTGTCATCTGCGTTGAATGAAAGTTTCACGGTAATCATCACATCGGATCATGGTAACATCGAAGAAAACACGCCAACCCACACTTCCAATGATGTTCTTACTACCGTCATAACACACTTAGATGTAAAAAACTCAAACAAATCGCCTTATACTATAAATTTATTTGACATAGCCCCAACGATAATTGAGTTAATGGGATCAAAATCAAATCACATCGTCGGAGATTTTGACAATAAACAATTTATTGGAAAACCTTTTATCCAACATTCATAAAACCTATTTCAATGGTTTTTACGAAGATAACTAAGTATTTCCTGCATAACTTTACAATCTATTTCATTATATTGTTCAATCAATCCCATCACTTTAAAATCAATCATATATCCACCTTCTTCACGTGCCATTGAGTTTGCCCTCCAAGCACCAATCATCGCCCCCATTCCATCTGCTGGTCCTGATCCCCAAGTTGTTGTGAGAAAGCCATGGCGCTTTAATGCTCTTGCAATTTGTTTCAATCCCAAACCGTATGCCCCTTTTACAACCACTGGTTCTGCATCAAATACATTTTTAAATAAATCAAACCAATTAACGTTGGGCCAACTACGTTCAGGATGTCTTTTTCTCGCATTGTCATATGCTGTTTCTATATGGACTGGTTCGGCTCCACTCCAGTGATAAACCATCGATTTCTTTCCTTCAGATACTATGTTCATGTATGAGAACCAATCGTCTAATATTTTGAGTTCTGATTCCTTATCAAGCCATTTAACAGTAAATTGTTTGAAATACCATGACCCTCCATCGTAATAGCCACAACCTATTTGAAATATTAAAGATTGACCTCCAGATTTTGGGAATTTTTCAAAATCATCGTCTAAATCCGAAACAGTTTCAAAATCTACAAAAAATTCAAAAAAACCTGAATTCCTCCAAACTTCTTCACCAGACCGAATCTTTTTTGGTCGAACAACGTCATCAACATCCATTCTATTTATTTTGATTATTTCATCGACAAGAATTCCGTGTTTTCCGGAAATCCCTAGAACATTCGAATCTAATCTTGGATCGTCAAGCGCAGTTATTCCGGCTTGATGTCCTTTCCTGCGTTTCGCTGGGGAAATATGTGAAACCCTAGTTAGGTCTTTTAATTTCCACGAAATGATAGATTTAGCTTTATCCCAACCAGAATTTACGTTCCCAGTATCGGGGTACAATTCGATCCTGTCAGGTTTTGGAAATATCTTCCAATCGCCACCATTTACTTGGACATCCTTTCTCCAACGAATAGATTCATCAGTTAATTTTTCAAGTGAATTACCTTTAGTAATATCTCCCATGACATTAATTACGCCTAATTTATCGGTTGCACTGTTACCTCGAAGTTTTCCTTGTCGCCATTTTCGACCAGCTACATAAGTAAACTTCGGCGTGTAGCCCTGTAGACGCCCCATCGCTCTATTGTAAATATCTAGCTGAACCATATAAGGCTTTTGTTTGCTGCTTAACAAATCGCCTTTTTTCAAATCTAGTGTGGAGAATTTTATGTCCACTATTCTGTACATTTTGAGAACATCTGGATCTTTAAGATCGATACCTGATTGGTTCTCTATATCAAAAGCATTAGGAAATAATTCTTTCGCTTGTAAAAGAACGTCTAGCCGAATCATTAAATCGGCCAATCCATATGTACAATTTTCTGGGTTCCTCAGAACCGCCTGTGTGATTACTTCAACTCCATTTTCCATAGCTGAAACAGTTTCCTTGGCCTTTTCTAGACTCCGCGCAACTCGGAAATCACCAATGGTTTTTACTTCTGCATACTCTTTAAGGTTTTCAATATAAACGTCTTCAAACTCATTCCCTTTCTGAAAAATAAAAGTGGTCCAATCGTACATTGGATCATACGATGGGGTCATTTTATCTGGTAAAAAACCTGCTTCTTTCCCATGGAGATCAAGCCAATCTAAAACAGGGTCATTTATCGAATATGAACGTGTTCTAGAAGCGGAAATCCAGGATTTCCAATCGTCCACAGATTTTGGCAATACTTTGTCCCCATTATCGTTCAGTAGTAGTTTTGTTTCATCAAAATTAGTCATAGAGCAAATCTTTCCAACGAAACTCCTTTAATGGACCTTGAAACATTTTCATCATCAACTAAGTTGGAAGCCTCTATACCTGCAACAACTGATTGCATGATTCCCTTCCCGCCTCCGCCACTAAGGATAATTATTGGAACACCTGACCCGATAAAATCAATTATAGGCATGCCATCTGGTGATGTTGGTCTAAAGCATACTGTTTGATCTTTCACTTTTGATGTGATCATATCTGGTAGCATTTCCGTCGCCCGTTTCAATAGTATATTTTTCGCTTTCTTCGTTTTTTTCCTATTAAAACCTACTTCAGAAACCGTAGCGGCTACCCAAACGTCCCCATCTTTTTTATATATCAGGGAGGATAAACCGTGCAAATGATGATTGAATGTTCCAGAAATTGGTGGGGTCATACGTAAAATTTCTCCTTTTGAAGGAAAAATGGGAACGTTCATTCCTATTTTTTTGCAAAAATTACCTGTCCATGGTCCCAACGAAATTATCGTTGTATCAGAAAATATGTTCCCATTTGATGTTATTATTTTTGGACAATTATTGTTCATTTCCAGGTTTTTTATTTCGGCTTTTTTGAAAACTACTCCGATATTTTTTGCGTATTCAATTAAACCCAATTGATATTTATGAGTGTTCACGAAAATTGGTCCATTTATTAATACAGCCCCATATTGGGTGGTCATGTAACGCGGATCAATTGTTTTTATTAAATGTGAATAAACAATTTCAGAGTCAAATCCCTGAGATGTCCAAACTTTTGCACTCTTTTCAAGCAATTTAAATTCCTTCTCAGAATAAATAAATCGAAGAGTCGGTTTGTAATCAAGTTGGACGTCTATACCACTCCCATCCTGTATTTCAGGTACGAACTTAATAAAACTGTCATAAGACTGTTTTATTAGGTCCTTTTCTTCCCTACGACTACTACCATTAACCACCATGTCATGGGCCTTTAACTGACTAAAGTATTTTCCTTTTTTTGAATTTACAGATGAAGTTTCCAGTAAAGGATCAACGCGCCCTAACGCCCATGATGAAGCTTCCATCGATGGAAAATTCCTGTCCACCACCGTAACTGAGAAGCCTTTTTTCTTAATCATTATCGAAGCAACCAAACCAAACACTCCAGCCCCTAGTACACTAATATCTGCGTTGTTTGTCATATATGCGGTTCCATTATTCCAAAATCATTTGCTTTTACATTTGTTTATTCATTTTATTTATATTGTATTAAAAGGCGATATAATTACGTGTAATCATGGATTTTAATAAAAATCTGAAAATATGTGTTATCGGTTGTGGTTCTATCGGTACGGAGATAGCCTTCGCTGTTTGCTCAGGCAGGGTACCCAATATGACCGTTCGATCAATTTTCGACATTGACAAGGCAAGGACAAGAAAATTACTGTCTGTATTAAACGAGGACATAATAATATCAGATTCAATTACAGAAATAATAAATGATGAAAAAATTGATCTAGTTGTTGAATGCGTTTCTCCATCCTTTGTCTCTAACAATGGCATAGAAATTCTTCAATCAGGAATTTCTATGTTAATTCTAAGTTCTGGCGCATTGATCGACAAAAACTTTTATGAAAAAGTAAATCAAGCGTGTAATTTGAAAGATGTGCAAGTTTACATACCGTCTGGAGCTGTAGGTGGAATTGACACAATCAAAGCAGTAAAAACCCTACTAAAAACTGTTACGATAGTAACAACAAAGCCGCCGAAAGCACTTTTAGGTGCCCCTGGTTTCAAAGAATACGAAAATTCTATTATTGATGAAAAATTTACGGTATTTGAAGGTTCTGCGATAGAAGCCGTAAATTTGTTTCCTTCAAATCTTAACGTGTCCGCAACGATTAGTATAGTCGGGGTTGGTCCAGAACGGACTAGGGTTAAAGTAATAGCTGATCCAAATGCGTCCGATAATATACATGAAATTTACGTAACTAGTGAAGCTGGTGATTTTATGTTTAAGTTTCAAAACAAACCTCATAAAACTAATAAAAAAACCAGTTATTTAGCAATATTAGCTGCTATCGAAACTTTACGGTCTATATCTGAATCTAAAATATTAATTGGGACGTAAACGGAATACGTAGGACTCTACTTAAAAATTAATCGTGCCATCAGTTCTGTTTGTTCATGTATAGGTAAATGGCCAGCTTCAGGAATTTCTATCTCATTAGCGTGTTTCCAGATGGTTTTTAATGCTTTTGAAGATTTCCTAACGGCTCCAAAAGTTTTTTTTCCAAATACAATATCGACATCTATATTGATGTTGGCATATCTGGAAGGATCTGGTATTTCTGTCATCATTTGTAGATACCTGTAGGCAGAATCGTGATTTACGTCCTGAAATGATTCAGTGTAATCAATGTCACTGGATTTGTTTCGGCTAACCATTAAGTTTGACAAGAACCTTCCAACCTTTGTGTCGAGGGTCCCGCGATACGCTCCTTTACCAAGTTTACCCAGTAAAAATACTCGTAAGTACATCGGAAAGAATATAACGGGGTCAATGATTACAATTCTGTCTGCGGTTAGCATTTTCCTTACCAACATTTCTAACCCTAAAACAGCGCCTAAGCAATTACCGACAATAACTATAGGTCTCCGGACATCCGTTATATTGATGATGTCAGCCGTCTCTTCAGTCACGCACTCTATTGTCCATTCCTTTGGAGGTTCAGACTGTCCATAACCCGGCAAATCAGGGAGTATTACGGAAGCATTTTCTGGTACCAATGGTTTCAATGGGTCAAACGTTCGGTGATCTGCACCCCAACCGTGAAGACCTATATAAGTTACATGCTTGGCATCATTTTCAATGGGATCAATTGACATTTATTCGACCCAAACAATCCCGAATGTTTTTATAGAGGTTTTAGTCAATATTTTTTGTTTGAGAGTCAAAATCATACTTGTTTATGGATCGCCCCTTCCACTCAACTGATTTCCTTTTCACTCTTACGTATGAGCTTAGCGCAGCCATCAATACAGACGCTGTCGCAAGAGGGTAGAATAAAGCGGCCAAAAAACTAATTCTTATTTTTATAACCGACATCAGCCACGAGATACAAATGAAACCAGTGCTAAGAGCTGCCATTTGGACATTTTCTTGGGGAACATTAATTCCAGCCAACGACAAAATCAGAACTGCTATCGGAGACCACATCGTGTTCAAAAGTAATAACCAGAAAAAAAACATAAGAATGGATCTATTATGAAAAACTGGCATTATACTTCGTCCATGCCCTTTGATTGATTCAAAAAATCCCCTATACCCGGAAGTAATCACTCTTCCAGCTCCAGCACCAACAAACCACTTAACTCCAGATTTCTGAACCGCTCTGGCTAATTCAAAATCGTCAAGGGGTGTTCCTTTAAACGCCTTATGACCACCTATGAAAAAATATGTGTCTTTGTCTATTAACAAAAATTGTCCAAACCCAACCGAAAGAAAAGATATTTTTGTCCGATATGCAAGAATTAAAGGTAACCAGGAGTTTAGGGACCAACCCGCGAAAGACCATATAAATTTGTCGGTGATACTCGAAGTGTTACGACTTGGGAAAAGGGTCATAAATTTGCAGTTTTTTTTCTGGATATCTTGAATCGCGTCACGAATTAATGCTGAATCGTATGTTACATCAGCATCACAAAAAAGTAGAAATTTTCCACTAGCATAACTCACCAATTGGTGGCACGCCCAATTTTTCCCAACCCAACCCTCCGGCAACGGTTTTCCACTAATCGCAACTATTTTTTTATATTTTGATTGTAATTCTGATAGTACTTTACCGGTTTCATCCTCTGAACAGTCGTCAAGGGTTACAATTTCGATGTTTTTATAACTTTGATTGACAATAGATGTTACACATTCAACTATTTTCAGCTCCTCGTTTCTGCACGGTATTAAAACTGAAACTAATGGACCCTGTGTCAGGTCAGAGCGGCGCAACCTCTTAATATGGGGAAAGTTTGTGATAGTAACTATTAGGAAATACGAAGAAACAAACAAGCTAAAAATTAACGTTACGAAATATACCTCACCCATTTATTTTCGTCTCCAATCCAAAGTTACCGGTAGTTGAATCTTAACATGTTTAACATGTTTTATTAATCTTTTTAATAATCAAATTTATAAAACAATACGTTGAAACAAAGATCGTAAACGTGGATCGTAGTGCAATCTAAAAGAATTTTTTTGTTTTTCGGATTATACTTTAATTAGATTCCTGTTAAAAAGATTAATCAGAATAAACCTTTTTATGATGGACTTATTTGTATGACAATTTTAGAGGTTTTGTAAATTGACAATATTGATTCACGAAAATCCACCTAATTTAAAAAACACAATATTTGTTGCGGCTTGGGCTGGTTGGCCAGATGCTGCAAGAGTAGCAACAAGGGCGGTCCGAGAAATAATAACTCAGACTGGTGCAAAGAAATTCGCTTCAATAGATCCAGAAGAGTTTTATGATTTTTCTCAAAATCGCCCAACCGTAAAGAATGGAGCAAACGGAAAAAGAGAAATTAAATGGCCCGCTAACGATTTTTATTACGTAAAAACAAACAAAGATTTAAGAGATTTAGTTCTTTTTATAGGGGTCGAACCAAATTATAAATGGAAGACCTATGTTGAACTTATATTTGAAACAGCTAATTCAGTTAATACAGAATTATTTTTAACCCTCGGGGCACTTCTTGATTCGGTACCACACACTCGGGCACCAAGAGTGACTGGTAATACCACTTCATCTGATTTATCTGATTTATTTGGTGTGAATTATGGTTTACCATCTTATGAAGGTCCATCCGGTCTTACATCTGTATTAGGCAGTAAATTTGATGAAGCCAATATAATGTGTGCTTCGATATGGGGGCACGCTCCTCATTATCTTCAAATTGCCCATAATCCCACACTAACCCACGCAGTGTTAAGTGAATTGAAACAATTCATCAAAGTTGAACTAGATCTTCAACAACTTGAAGGTGAATCCGATGAATTTAGATCAAATCTAGAGCGCGCATTAGAGGATCAAAAAGAAATCGAAGGATATGTAAGAAAATTAGAAGAAAGGTTCGATTCGGAAGAAAAATTCAAAGGAGCACCAGAACCCGCTGAGTTAGTAAAAGATCTGGAAGACTTCTTAAAGCAACAACGAGAATCTGGAGGATTGTGATCTGTTTGGAGATAGATATTTGTTAATTTTTAACAGCTTGACATGAATACTGTAACAATCATAGGACTTGGATATATTGGTTCTTCAATAGGTTTCGCATTGAGAACAAAATACGGGTCTAAAATTAAAATAACTGGATACGATAGTGACCAGTCAGCTCAAAATAACGCAAAAAAGGTTGGGGCAGTTACCCATACGGCCTGGAATTTATCTAATGCCGTAAAAGATGCTGAACTCGTGATTGTTTCAACACCTCCTGGTGTTATTGAAGAAATATTTGCTTCAATCGCGGGCCACATAGATCCTTCTTGTGTAGTTACTGACACAGCTGTAACAAAACGAAAAATAGTTGAATGGGCTGAAAACCATCTTCCTGGTCAATTCGTAGGTGGAAATCCGTTAGTTGGAGGTTTACAAGGTAATAACGAAGAACCGTCGGGGTATATTTTTTCTTCAGCTAGTTGGGCACTTGTAACCCCAAAAAAAACACCTGGTCGAGTTATAAAAAAGGTTACTGACCTATTAGATGACCTAGGGGCTAACCCATTTTTTTTAGATCCTGTTGAACACGATTCTTTTACTGCTGCGACCGTTGGATTACCAACCATTCTTTCGGCTACTCTAATGAACATAATATCTCAATCTCCATCTTGGCATGAAATGAGTAAATTTTCTGGTCCCAACCTCGATATGGTCACAAAACCAGCTGCATCAGATCCCGCCATATCTATAGGTTCTATATCAACAAATAATGATATGTTGATCGACTGGATTAATAGGTCTATAGACTCATTGATCTCAATTAAAAGTCAATTACTCCCTGAACGAATGACAGATGACAACGAACCATTGATAAACGTGTTTGTTCAAGCATGGGAAGAAAGAGCACGGCTTGACATAGGTGTAGCTGATAGGCGGAAAAATACTCAGGATCGACCTGAAATACCAACTGCTAGCGAAGGAATGATGTCTATTTTCTTCGGGAACCGGTTCGCACGAATAATTGGCGGATCCAACAAAAAAAAGGATAAAAACAAGGTCGAATACGATAGAAAACGCTTAAGGTGAGTCAATCCTATTCAAATATCCTCGTAAATCCAACTACTACGTTAAGGGGTGTCATTACACCACCTGGTGATAAGTCAATATCACACCGTTCGATACTAATTAATTCTGTTGCTAATGGTTCTGCTCATATAAAAGGATTTGTACCAAGTGATGACTGCATGTCCTCAGTTAATTTGGTTAGGGCGTTGGGATGCTTTGTAGATGTGAAAAAAACAAATGACAGAGTGGACGTAGTTGTAAAAGGAGTCGGTATGTTTGGGTATGATGAACCCAACGATGTACTTGACGCAGGTAACAGCGGCACAACTGCTCGATTAATGTCAGGTTTACTCGCTAGTAGAAACATAACAACTATAATTACTGGTGATAAATCATTACGAAGCCGACCAATGGGGCGAATAGTGAAACCATTAAGGGAAATGGGATCACTAGTGTTAGGAAGGAACGAAGGACTTAATTTACCTCTTGTTTTTGCCGGCGGATCTCTCAAAGGAATTTCATACGTAATGCCGGTATCTTCAGCGCAATTGAAATCGGCCTTGTTGCTAGCGGCACTAAGAGCAAACGATAAATCAACAATTATTCAACCAAATATTTCTAGAAACCATACTGAAACACTTTTGCAATCTATGGGAGCATCTGTCGATGTGACTGGTAATTCAATTTCAGTCACACCGGGGGAATTGAACTCTGTCGACGTCACTATACCAGGCGATATAAGTAGTGCCGCTTTTTGGCTTGTGGCAGCCTCGTGTCACAAAAACGCCGAATTATTAGTAAAAAATGTTGGGATAAATGAGTCTCGAGCAGGTGTGATAACGGTCTTGAAATCAATGAATGCAAACATTCTAGTCGAAAATATACGTGTAGTCGCTGGAGAAAAAGTGGCTGACATAACTATAAAATCTTCATCACTAAAAGGTACCGTTATAGAAGGAAACATTATCCCATTACTTATCGATGAAATTCCGATTATCTGCGTCGCAGCAGCTATGGCTGAAGGGACTACTATAGTAAAGGACGCTTCAGAACTCAGGGTAAAGGAGACAGATAGAATAAAAATGACTACGGAATGGTTGACCAAAGCTGGTGTGAACTGTGAGGAGACAGATGACGGAATAATCATTGAAGGTTCTGGCACGATTAATGGAGGGTTCTACAATAGTGGATCCGATCATAGAATAGCAATGAGCTTGGCTGTTGCAGGCCTCATAGCGAATAGTCCCTTAACTGTTTCCCATCATGAGTCTGCTAACATCTCGTATCCAGGGTTTTGGGAAACCATAACCAAACTAACTAATTAAAAGCTGAACTAGGGAACCATTATATTTGACTTATTTTAATCCTTTGTTAGTGGTAATATCTGGACCATCAGGAGTCGGCAAGGATGTGCTGATTGAAAAAATTAACTCAATTGGAGAAAATTACCATTTCACCATCACAACGACCACACGACCAATCAGACTGGGCGAAAAAAATGGAGTTAACCACAATTTTGTTACTAAAGTTGAATTTGAAAAAATGAAAAATGAAAATAAATTCCTTGAGTGGGCAAAAGTTTACGGTAATTTTTATGCTGTACCAAAAAAGCAAATAATAAACGCTATAAAAATGAGAAAACATGTATTGGTTCGAGTTGATATGCAAGGAGCTAATAGAATTAGATCAATCGTTAAGGATTCGCTTCACATTTTCATTTTACCTCCTTCTATAAAAACTCTTAGAAATCACTTACTGCAAAGAGGAGTTAACGATGATGCTGATATGGAACGCCGCTTATCGGAAGCTAGAAAAGAAATGGACTGCAGCTCAGATTTTGATTATTCGGTTATAAATATTGAAAACCAATTGGAACATACTGCCCATATACTAAATAGAATTATAGAAAAAGAATCCCAAAAGCTTCCACCAAGAAAAATTTTTTTAGATTAACAAAAGAATGAAAAAAATAGTAATAGCACCGGATGGGTTTAAGGAAAGTCGATCGGCTTTCGAAATTGCTGTTGCCATGCAATCAGGTGTAAAAAAAGTTTGGCCTCAGTCAGAAACTATTTTATTGCCTGTCGCCGATGGAGGGCATGGAACGTTAGAAACACTAGTAAACAACTCTGACGGATGCATAATGACGACCGAGGTTGTCGATCCTATTGGTAGGAAGATAAAAGCTGAATGGGGCGCCTTGGGAGATGGCAAAACTGCCGTCATAGAATTAGCTAGGGCCTCGGGATTAGATTTGTTATCTAAATCCGAACGTAACCCTCAATTAACATCAACCCGTGGCGTAGGACAATTATTTAAATCTGCGCTAGATGAAGGTTTCACAGAATTTATAGTAGGTGTAGGAGGTTCATCTACTAACGATGGAGGGTCTGGTATGATCATGGAACTTGGTGTTAAATTGCTCGATGAAACCGGAAATAGTATTGGCGACGGAGGCAGTGAGTTAAGTAGGTTAACATCGTTAGATGTTTCAAATTTTGACGAGCGGGTAAAAAATTCATCGGTTACTGTCGCTTGTGACGTGACCAATCCTTTGTGTGGGCACCATGGGGCATCAGCAATATTTGGCCCTCAAAAAGGTGCCTCCCCCAGCATGGTAATTGAACTAGATAGGGCTCTTTCAAACTATTCTAAGATTATAGAAAAGTACCTCGGTATAAATGTATCAGATTATCCAGGATCTGGCGCTTCGGGTGGAATAGGTGCCGCGTTCATGGCTTTTTTTAACGCTAAATTGAGAATCGGGGCAGATATTATACTGGACTTCCTAGACATAAATTCAACGTTGAATGGTGCTGATCTAGTGATCGTTGGGGAAGGGCAGTTTGACAGATCCACCGTTTTCAACAAGGCTCCGGTATCTGTTGCTAGTAGGGCAAAAGAAAGAGGTATTCCTGTGATAGGCATTGGAGGTTCTCTCGGTGTTGGATTCGAAGAGGTTCACAACCACGGTATAGATTGCGTTTTTAGTTTAGTAAACCGCCCTATGAGCTTAAATGACGCCTTAAAAAACACCGATCGCCTCGTTGAAATTGCAACCGAAGAAGCTTGCAGAGCTATCGACATCGGTATGAAGAGTAGTTAATTAATAATTATGGATAGGACTTTTTTAAATTCTGTTTATACCTTATGGAGGTGATTGTGAAAACACCATTAGACGTAGTAGTAATTGGATCAGGGCTTATTGGCTTATCTACGGCGATGTCTCTAGTAACAAGAAACCCTGACATTCGTTTAACCGTGATCGAAAAAGATAGCGAAATTAGCAGCCAACAGTCGGGCCTCAATTCAGGTGTCATTCATTCAGGTATTTACTATAAACCAGGTTCTATGAAATCAAAATTTTGTGTCGAAGGTAGGTCCTCTATGACGAAGTTTTGTCAAGAAAATGACATTCCTGTATGGACCTGCGGAAAATTGATTGTTGCATCTTCTCCAAAAGATTTTTCCAGATTGAAAAATCTTTATGAGCGTGGAAAGGCCAATAACGTAGAAGGGCTACGATTGGTAGAAAAACAAGAAATACACAGGAAATAGAACCACACGTCAGGTGTGACAAAGGTCTATATGCTCCAAAGACCGGAATAGTCGATTACCGAGAAGTATCAAAAAAATACTCGGAAAAAATAATAAACCACGGTGCTCAAATAAAGTTAAACACAAAAGTGATCAAGGCATCTGGAAAAAATTCTAATACAATTCTTGAAACTTCCAAAGGGCCTATCGAATCCCGATACGTGATCAATTGCGCTGGACTTCATTCGGACATAGTAGCTAATTATATGGGCGTAAAAACTGGACTGAGAATCATTCCATTTAGAGGCGAATATTACACCTTGAAAAAGGAAAGGGGATATCTGGTTAAGGGATTGATATACCCTACCCCTGATCCAGAATTACCTTTTTTGGGTGTGCATCTCACCCAAACAATGAAAGGTTGGGTAGAAGCGGGTCCTAATGCAGTTTTGGCTATGAAACGCGAAGGATACAAAAAAACAGATTTTTCACTTTCTGACGTATTGAGCTACTCGCTATACCCTGGCTTTTGGAAAATGTCAACTAAAATGTGGCGAACG
>Ga0187827_10000720_pt1 | contig 51012 bp, 43 predicted proteins | sample ETNtaG_39_FD_167969 | JGI IMG/M metagenome (GOLD analysis project Ga0187827, IMG submission 167969) | Marine microbial and viral communities from oxygen minimum zone, Eastern Pacific Ocean - ETNP2014_SV_150_PacBio MetaG (Illumina Assembly) | ecosystem: Environmental > Aquatic > Marine > Hypoxic...
AGATAATAAAGTTTGTATCTGGACTGGAGAAAAGGATACAATAAATGCGGAAGATATAGGGCAGTTTTCGGGCTGGCAGCGGGAAAGACAGCGCTGGGAATTCCTGGGAGCATTGGGAAGTCGGGATCTGGATCAGGCAATCGCCCTGGGTAAAACCATTATTACCCAAAATGAAACATTGATTTCACTATTGTATCCCCTGACCTGCTTATTCCAGGAAATGCTTTTTGTTAAAATGAATCATGGAACTTTTCAGGGATCCCGTGGTTATATGCCCATATCACCGTCAGTGAGAAAGCGAATTCCTCAATTCTCTCGAGGTTTTACGAAAGAGAAATTAAAATCAGCGCTGACTTATCTGGGTGAAATTGACAAAAGACAAAAAACAGCATACATTTCAGATGAGACAGAGCTCGTCCATTTTATCAGCCATGTCATTGGATAAACGACATTCCCCCTTTGTTTATACCGATGAGCAATTAATCGCTAGATTCCAGGCTGGTGATGAACAGGCCTATGTAGAATTGGTCAATCGTTATCGGGACCGTTTAATGAATTTTGTTTTTCAGTTCTTAGGTGATACGGAACAGTCCGAAGATGTCGTCCAGGACACCATGCTGAAACTATATGAAAAAAAACATTACTACCGGGAGATTGCCAAATTTTCGACCTGGATCTATACGATCGCCAGAAACCTGGCTAATACAGAACTCAGGAAAAGAAAACGCAGAAAAGTAACCGTACTCAGTCAAATGACCCGTGATGAACGGGAGTATGAATTACCGGCTGTTCAACCGGAGACCGGGCAGGAAGTTGAAAGCCAATATGCTGCAAAACGAATCCAGATCGCTATCCATGCATTACCGGAACATTTTAAAACAGTGATTATTTTGCGGGATATACAGGAACTTTCCTATGAGGATATCAGTTCCATTGTTGGCGTTCCGCTGGGAACCGTGAAATCAAGAATTAACAGAGCTCGTTTGCAACTGCAGGCTGATTTAAAAGATTTAAGATGAAAAGGAGTACACATATTCAATGAATCGCTACGAATTTGAAGATCTGATCTCAGACTACATTGAAAACTCCCTTTCTTTATCAAAAAGGAAGGAGTTTGAGAACTATCTGACAGAAGATCCGGAAGCACAATCTCTGGTCGATCATGTTCATTCTACCATGGATCAACTAAGAAATATACAACAGGTGAAGGTGTCAGACCGTTTCAATGAACGTTTGATGAGCCGCATTAAAAATGAAAAACTGCCCCACAGATTAAAACCTGTTTCAGGACAAAAGACGTTCATGGGTTTTACGCCTGTATATGCATCTTTAATGACCGGGCTTACGATTGCATTGTTATTTGTGAGTATGCAGTTATTTTCCCCTGATATGGATACCTCCACCAGCCAGAATCAGTTTTATGCGAATGATCCTGTGCCTACTCTCTCCAGCCCGGCTACACCTCGAGTCAATCCGAAACCACAGGACCTGGCAGAAGCAGAAGAGGATAGCCTGGATGAAAATTCTGCAAATTTGCCTAAAAAAGATTATACAAAACGGATCCATCTTGTAAACGATTAAGCCCGTTTAAACAGGTTTTAATCCCCGTCCAAACATCTTAATTTTGCTGACGAGGAAAGTAATTTTATGTTTTCGCATATTAACCTGGCAAATTTTACCAAAGCATTGATTGCTTTTTGTCTTGCTGTTTTCATTTTTGCACTTTTATCCAATACCAGTAATCCCTCAGTAGAGATCCTGCGGTATGTTGTCTTGGCTGGAGTGATCTTACTTTTACTGTTTTACAATTATACTCTGGACGAAAATAGCTTTGAAAATAGTCTGAGCGTATCGGCCTCTGAAACGGATCATCCCGAAGTACAATCCAGCACACAATTGTCCCCTGCAAAAGGATTGTATGATGAACTCCAGATACTGGTGCGATCAACTGTGAAAGCGATGGATCAGAGTTTTGAAACTGCTGTTTATATGATTGATCCTGAAATTCAGGTTTTTACACTCCAGTATTCCGATGTAGAGGGGTTTGCAAATACAATTCCTTCTAAGAATGAGATTGTCTCAAGATTATTGCATACGGAAGGTAAAGCCATCTGCCACCAGAAAGATGTTCCCGATGCTTGGAATGAATTATTTGATGCAAGAAGCTGGCGGGGGAGCGAGTGTGTGGTGATCAGTGTGATCAGCCTGCACGATAATATAGTTGGCTTTGTCATGACCCGGATCAATCATTTTAGTGATATTACTGAAAAAGATAAGGCTGTACTGGGGGAACTAGGTCGTTTTGTTTCCTATGGTTTGAAAAATCTGGATTTTCTCGAAATCCAGACAAATAAGGTTGACGGAAAACAGCGAATTCTAGACCTATTGTCAGAGCTGAGTTTTAAATCAGAGGAATCCGAAGCATTAGAAATGTTCAAATCTTTGTTGATCTTCTCTTTTCAGTTTGATTGCCTTACGATATCCACAAAACTGGATAAGGGGCAGAATTGCGTCGTGAAACTGACGGAAGGCATCAATAAAGATCTACAAATCGGTAGTGAATACAATGTTAATGGTTCTCTCCATGGCTTGCCAATGACCAATGGCGAAATTATTCATACCGTGAATTGGAAGAAAGATTATCCAAATTTAGGCCGCTACACTACCGGTGCTGATGATGACCCTGGTTTTGGTGCTGTCCTGGGCGTACCCATTGTTATTGACAATGAAAATTTAGGGTCAATTGTGCTGGAGAGACTCAATCCTAATGCATTTACGGACCGAGATAGAGAAAACTTAATCCTGATAGGTAAAGTGATGGGCACTGCCATGTACTGGATACAGGAATTCGATAAAATTTATCAGGATGCTTCCCATGACGGTTTATCTAAACTGCTTAATCATCAAACATTCAAAGAACGGTTTCAGGATGAAATACTTAGGGCGGAAAGATTCCAGCAGTATATGACGGTTATGATGTTTGATTTGGACAAATTTAAACGGATCAACGATACTTATGGACACCCCTACGGAGACTATGTTATCCAAACAGTTTCCGGCATATTAAAAGAAAATGTCCGTGCAATTGACTTGGTTGCCCGGTACGGCGGAGAGGAATTTGTGGTTATTCTGATCAATACAGCGGCGGAGAATGCCATGCCCGTGGGCAAGCGCATTGTAAAAAATATTGCTGATTACCCTTACAGTATGGATGGGCAGGATGTAAAAATGACCATCAGCGCCGGTATGTCAGAATACCCTACACATCATAAAACCATGAAAGAGCTGATCGATCTTGCGGACCAGGCCATGTATCATGTAAAAAAACAGGGAGGGAATAATATTATTCTTTTTGAGTCAATTATACATAATGTAGAAAAGACAGAATGAGAAAAATTATCTTTTATTTCGCAGCGGGTTGTCTTTTTTTATCCGGACTGGCAGGAAATATTCCTGAAGAAGACCAGGAATTAGCTCTGCATCATTTCATGCAGGGTGAGTTCCTGGTGAACCAGGGCAATTACGCTTTAGCAATTCTGGAATTTCAAGACGCCCTGGATCTGGATCCCAATGCACCCACCATTCATGTATCCATCGCTGATGCCTACCACAGGCTGGGTAAAAATAAGCGGGCGGAAAATCATTTACAGGTCGCCATAGAACTCAATCCCGATGAGGTGGAAGCATACGAAATACTGGGAAAGATCTATATTTTGCAAAAACGACTGCCTCAGGCAGAAGCAGCATTCAGAGAACTCACCCGTCTGGATCCAGATAATATTGATCATCTTTATGCACTGGCTGACCTTGCCCGGCTGCTGAAACAATGGGACATAGCCATTGATTATTATTTGGAAGCCTACCGGGTCAATTCCATGGCTGTTAAAGGTCTGGAACAGGCGCTGCAGATCTCCCTGGCAACCAATAAATTTGAACGGGCAGAAGAAATCTGTGACCTACTTCTAGAAGAAGAACCTGAAAATGAAAAATACTTAGAGACTTTACGGGACTTGGCTCTATTCGACAATGATTTTGAAAAAGCACTCAAAACAATACAGATACTGGAAACTACCAGAGGGTCGACCATTGAACTGTTGATCCAAAAAAGTGCTTTATATGAAGAATTAGATGACTCGGAAAATGCGCTCAAGGAAATTTTGAAGGCGTTTGGTAGAGATAGTTTGAACAGTGATTTGTTAAACCGACTGGTGAATTTACTGCTTAACGATAAACAAATTGACCGCGCCGAGAATTATAATCAGCTTTTGATAGAAAAATTTCCAGATGATGTCCGGGGATTTATCAATACAGGATTCCTGGCCTTGAACAGAAATAAACCTGAAGATGCTATCGTAGCACTATCTTCCTGTGTGGAAAAATTTCCCAATGAATTTACCGTGCACTATCTTCTGGGCACCTCTTATTATCAGGTAAAGGATTACGGCAATGCCGAAGTATATCTTTTACAAGCGTTAGGTATTTTCCCTGATTCCCGGAACACAAAACATAATCTGGCCCTTATTTATGATCAAATCGGAGAGTGGTCTAAATCGGATGAATTATACCTTGACCTTGTTGCTACGGACAGCACCGATGCCCAGGCATTTAACAACTACGCCTATAGTCTTGCGGACCGCAACGAGGATTTTGAGCTGGCACTGGAATTGGCAAAAAATGCAATCCGCTTGGTTCCTAAATCTGCGCCTTATCTGGACACCATCGGCTGGATTTATTATAAATTAAATGATTATGAAAAGGCGATTGAATTTATTCGCGAATCCTTAAGCATTGATTCCAGCAACCCGGTGATTCAAGACCATTTGAACGCAGTAATCAAGGCCAAATCAATGCATGTGGTAGATAAAGGTATTCAACAGGCTGGAATTACAGATACCACAAAGGCCACTTTACCGTTTAAAGAATAATCAATGGCAAAGCCATTTCTTTTGCTGTTGTTTGTCGCGAGCGGTTGCGTGGCTCCAATGAAACCTGCCAGTCCGGAAACGGTTTCTCCAGCGCTAAGAAAGTACGGATCACTGCTAGAATCTTATATCTCCTGCACCGGCAACGGAAAAATTGATTCCAGAGGTTTCTTCTCCGGAGAACTAACATTTAAGTATATGTCGCAGCATGATAGTTCCTTTTTGCAATTCAAAGATATTCTTGGCAGAAAGGCACTGTTAATGTGGTTTACTCCCCATAATGTATTTGCCTGGAACCTCATTGAAAATAAACAGTATGATTATGAACAAATCCTGGAATTTTTTCCTTTTCTCTATATTGTTGAACCAAAAGACATCACAAAATTCTTGTGGGGGGTTCAACCGGATATCGCTAAGCCTGTCTCAGATGATCCATCCAGGGATTTGATGGATCTGTCTTTACAGTTTGAAACAGGGGAATTGGATCAAATTCCATTCTCCTTGATTTCAGCCACATTCAAAGATTTGAATATGAATCAGTCTATAAAAATCAATATTCAAAAAAGAATGCATCATACAACCGCTGTGAACCTGGAGAGAGTTTGGGGTTTGATCCAAAGTTGAGATGAAGATATCGATCGTTATTCCTGTTTTCAATGAAAACGAATCTTTGCCCGATCTGAAAGTAGAATTGGATAAAAATCTGTCTGCCTACCCCGATTGGGAAGTGATATTTGTTGATGACGGATCCTCTGATGGTTCAACAGAGTACCTGGCAGATCTTTGCGCTCAGGATTCGCACTATAAATTGATTCAGTTTTATCGGAATTATGGAAAATCTGCCGCATTATCTGAGGGATTCAAATTAGCAGATGGGGATTATATCATTACCATGGATGCAGATTTACAGGATGACCCGGCAGAGATCTCGAATTTAGTTGGAAAACTGGAAGAGGGATGGGACCTGGTTTCCGGCTGGAAAAAGATTCGCCATGATCCAATTGGAAAAACGCTTCCTTCAAAACTGTTCAATTTTATCACCAGAGTAATGACTGGCGTAAAAATCCATGATTTCAATTGTGGTTTAAAGGGCTATAAAAAATCCGTTGTGAAATCCATTGAGGTTTTTGGCGGCCGCCACCGCTACATACCGGCTCTGGCAGGGCAGCGAAAATTCACGATAACCGAAATCACCGTCAATCATCGGGCTCGCCAGTTTGGGGAAACAAAATACGGCGGCTCCAGGCTGTTCCATGGTTTTTTTGACCTGATTACCATTTTATTTCTTAATCGATATGACCAGCAGCCCCTGCATCTTTTTGGATTTTTTGGGTTAATCTCGCTGCATTTGGGCCTGATAGTAGAATGTGTAGTCCTCTATTATAAATACGGACTGGGTGAACCATTTGCGAAACATATGGCCCTTTTAATGTTTGGTATCATGCTGATTGTGATCGGGATACAGTTTTTCTCTATGGGACTGCTGGGTGAGTTGATGGCGCGAACCGCACAGGGGCAGGAAAACAGAATTAGAAAAATCACTCACACTGGCTGAAGTCCCTTCCCATGTCCGGGGTCTCACCTATCATCAGTATTATTACACCCACGTTCAATCGTGCTGATGAAATTGATCTTTTACTGGAGTCAATTAACAACCAGACTATAGATTATTCCTTGTTTGAGATGATTATTGCGGATGATGGATCTACAGATTCAACAGGAGATCTCATCGCAGGCTGGCAGCAGAAGACCGATTTCGAACTGAAATATTTCACTCAGGATAACCTGGGTCCCGGGTCAGCCAGAAACCTAGGTCTGAAAGAGGCGGCGGGAGAACTATTTGTATTCATTGACTCAGATTGTGAAGCCCATCAGACCTGGCTAGAAACAATTTATGCTGCTTATCAGAATAATGAATTTGACGCCTGCGGAGGGCCAGACAGCGCCAAGGATGATTTTACACCGATCCAGAAAGCGATTGATTTTTCCATGACATCTTTTTTAACAACAGGAGGCATGCGGGGTCATAGTGAAAAAATGATGGCCAAATTTTATCCCAGGTCCCATAATATGGCCATGAGAAGGTCCGTGTATGACAAAGTGGGGGGCTTTGGGCCCCTTCGTCATGGCCAGGACATTGAATTGAGCCACCGCATTCACAAAAGTGGAGCAAGAGTCAAATTCTTAAAAAATGCCGTTGTTTATCACCGCAGGCGGACCACGCTGAAAAAATTCTTCCGCCAGGTATTTAACTGGGGCGTTGCCAGGATAAATCTCGGTAAAATCGATAAATCCATGTTGGAACCCATTCACTTTTTACCTGCTGCAGCTACGCTCCTAGCCATTTTGGTGATAATGGGAAGTTTGGTGAATCCGCCCGTATTTTTCCCAATTTTCCTATTCGGAATTACAAGTCTTTTATTAATGTCAATCATTGCTGTCTATCAATCAAAGAGTATTAAAGTTGGTTTCTATACATCTCTTACTATTCCTTTCCAGATTTTTGGCTATGGATTGGGATTTATTATTCAATTTATAAAGCGATATATTTTTGGAATGGGTGAATGGCGAGGATTTTCTAAGCGGTATTATCATTGACTAAACGATTATTGACAATAAAGTCTTTTCAAACTGTATTACATTTGCTTTGTTGAAAAATGATGTCAAAATATTTTATCATACCATTATAGTTTTATGAAACAGCGGTTAATTTTTGTGGCGTGGAACCAGATTTCACGACGCAGTGCTGAACTGAGCAAACGAATAGGTGCAGAATATATCAATCTTGGACGGGTTGACAGGCCAACATTAAAAAGATTATTCAATTTGGTAGTTAATTTTTTCAGGACTTATTCATTATTTCGGGATAGAAGACCGGAGGTAATCTTTACATTCCACGCCCATCCCTTGATAACCCTGTCAGCTGCAATATATAAGAAATTCAACCGATGCCAAGTTGTAGCGGACCTTCATTCTGCCGCTTACCTTGATCATTATCGATTTCCGTTGAAATCCCTGAATCGATGGGTTTGGAAAAAGGCTGATATCCTCCTAATACACAATCGAATGTCCCAGAATTATTTCAATCAAAATATCCCCGGGTATTCGGGAAAATTATTTGTCTTGGAAGACCCCATACCAGCGGTTCCTGTACATATCAGGGAAAAAAAATTGTATGGCGTTAAAGGGAAATTCGTAGGCATACTGGTCAGCCGGTTTTCCGATGATGAACCGGTGCTTCCATTCCTTGAACAAACCAAGGGAGTAAACAATATTTACATATATGTGACTGGAAATTATACAAAAGCTCGTATAACTCCTGATCAAGCGGAAGGTGAAAACTACAGGCTGACTGGTTTTTTGGACGATGATAAATATTGGGAATTGTTAGCCGGTGCGGATTTTATTATTGCCCTGACCACACGTGAGTATACACTACTGTCTGCTGGCTATGAAGCGTTGGCCCTGGAAAAACCGCTGCTAATATCGGATACCGATACACTTCGGGAATATTTTCAGGAAAACGTTGAATACCTGGATAGGCTGACCGGTGATATCGGTAAGTCGATGGAAAATATTATTGTTAATTTAGATGATTATCAGAGGAAAATGTTCCAGTTAAAGCAGGTCAAAAACGCAGAATGGGACACTAAAATTACCGGCCTGATAAATAAAATTGTTTAGTTCCGACTATTATTTAATTTTTATTCGACATGTTTTACACCCTGACCAATAGTACCACGAAAAGCATCACGCAGACCTTTAATAAACGCTTTTATCTGTCCGTTTTTAATGGAAACGAGAAATAATTTAATATAGCTGAAAATAATGTATCTTTTTGAATGGTAGCGGTTACGCATATACCATAAATTTCTTGTTTTATGATAAATTGAAAAACTTGAGTTTATTATATTAGTTCCTGACCACCTATGATATATCCAGTAATTAACAATTTTTAATAATTTATAACCGGAAGCACGTACTCTGATCATTAGGTCGCGGTCTTCCTCGGTACAGAAGAAATCATCATTGAAATATCCAGTTTTCTGAAGAACTTTTAATCTTACTGCTATTGCCACACCATGGAGCATTAGGACTTCTTCCAGGATAAGGTCATTTTCCGTACGCAGAATATTCCTGTCCCAGCTTCCAGAATAAGGAGGGTATAAAAAGCGATATCCCAGTTGTTTCAATCCTTTAGAATCCACAATCAGATCTTTTTGCTCGCCTGTTCCATTTTTATTGTTCACAATTCGGGGAGATACAACAGCAACATTATCATTGATCTGTAAAGCCGATAAATATGCTTCTATTACTCCTGGTTGAATAATTAAGGTATCATTATTGAGCAGGAGGGCGTACTGATAACCCATTTCAACTGCCTTCCGCAGACCAAAATTCATTCCACCGGCGAATCCGCGATTGTTATCCAGTGCCAAAATATTCTTAATCTGCGGGAATTTTTTTGATAGAATACTTATTGACCCGTCGCTGGATCCATTATCAACAATGAAAATATCATCAGGGTTGGGACCTGCCCGCAGGACAGAACTGGTACAGGCGGCAGTATCATCGCTGCCGTTCCAATTCAATATGATAATTGCCATTAAATTAGATTTATTTACATCAATAGGGACATTCATAATTAATTGCTAGACAATTCCGAGGTAGCACCAAATGCAAATAAAATTAGGCTCAAATCTGAAGGCGAGGGAAGATGATATTGTTTTTTTTCTCAATCTGAATTCTCACTCGAGAAAAATTCCCTTATCATAAAATTATATTGCTGGATTCAAGTAGTAAGTGCCTGCCTGTAGGTAGACAAGCAACGTTGTATAATTCCCTAATAAAATTCAAAAATTATTACTTTCTTCTTTTTCTAACCATTTATCTAATATTTGAGCATTCTTATCTTTTTCTGATAATCTTGGATTCTTAATTGGCCATTTAATTCCAATCTTAGAATCATTCCATAAAATGCCTGATTCACATTTACTATTATATGTACCGGTACATTTATACTGAATTTCAACAATATCCGATAAAGCACAAAACCCACGTGCAAAGCCAGCAGGTGCCCAAATTTGAGTTTTATCATCTTCAGAAATTTCCATTCCAACCCACTCACCAATAGTTTTTGATTTTTTTCGTATATCAACAGCGACTAAAAATGCCTTACCTCTTGTTACTCTCATTAGTTTTCCCATAGGAGGGTCCCATTGAAAATGTAGTCCTCTTAAGGTTCCATAACATGAACGTGAATGATTATCTTGAACAAATTCCTCATTCAAACCCAAATCATTAAAAATATCTTTTCTGTAAACTTCAACAAAGAAACCTCTATCATCCTCATAGATACTTGGTAAAAACACTAATACATCAGGAATATTTGTTTCTTGCACTTCCATTATTTTATTCCTTTACCACTTTTTTAAATACTTTGATATTAAAGTATCTATTATTATTAAAATTAAACTTTTCACCAAAATTGCTTGATAATTCTTTTAATATCGTCTCAATATTTCCTCTATAATTTATTCCTAAAATATTTTTAGACTTTTCTGCACTAACCTTATAGTTACGAAAATCAGTTACATTATTTATATCAACATCAATTTTTTTACCCAGTTTCCCTGAAAAATAATCAAGAACTTGGTCAGCAACAGTACCAATGGTGTAATTACCTGAAGCTACATTGAAAATTCCATTAATGCTCATATCTGCCTGAATAGAACGAAGATAACAAGTCACAGCGTCTTCTATCGCCAATAATGGCCTCCAAATGGTTGGATTGTTTACAACAATTTTATTTTTTGTCATTGCTGCCATAAACATAGTATTTACTAATAAATCAAATCTCATTCTAGGGCTATATCCAGACACAGTACCCTGCCTAAGGCAAATAACAGAAAAATTCTCATCCATAAGTTGCAGTACACCTGTTTCACCTTGTAGTTTGGAAACGCCGTATGGGTATTGACATGTGACAGAAGATGATTCATCATACAATTCGTTTTGTGTATAACCATATACAGAACATGAATCAGCAAATATAAATTTCTTTACTCCAGCTTTCTTGGCAATATAAGCCAAATATGATGGCGCTGAAGCATTTGATATATAATTATCTTTCGGTGAAAATTCAGCCATTGGGTCATTGGATAACCCAGCTAAAAATATGACTTGATCATAATCCGCTAATTCTGATTCTTTTATATCTAAAACATCTTTTTTTACTTTTTCAATTTCATCAGGCAAATAATCGCCAAACCAAAAGAGATCAAATACAGTAATTTCATAATTATGTTCCAATAAAGATGGTATTAACCTACTGCCGATATATCCGGCGCCACCAACAATGCAAAGTTTCATATCTATTCCCTTAGGTTGTCATTGATTTAAGTTTTTCTATATTTAATGAAGTGTCTTTGGGTGCGTGGAAAGAAACATCTTTTCGATAAAGATCACCTACATTTTTTTTACCAAGTTTTATCGCCAATTCTTTCACAGATTTTCTCTTTGTACCTACATGAATAATACCCTTTATATCTTTCATATTTGAAAGTTTGAAAATAATAGGAGCAATTACATCTACAGAATCCCGTGATGTATATTGATCTACGAATGCTTTATCATAAGGGAAAATTGATTCGCAAAAAGATGTTCTTATAATTAATGAGTTAGAATATAATCTTACAGCACATTCCCCACCGAGTTTAGACCAGGCATAATGGTTTTGTGGTAGGAGTTCATCATTTTCTTTATAATTGCCTTTGTTGCCTTTAAAAACATAATCAGTAGATATATATATAAGTTTTATATTAAATGTTGAGCAGATTAATACAATATTAGAAGTCCCAATGATATTTACATTTATTGCTTTCATCGGATCTTGATCAATTAAAGGTGGTGATGTGAATGCACCTGCATGGATTATAATTTCAGGAGGTGATGAATTAATGTAATCAAGCATTTGTTTATAGTTGGTAATATCAAATTCTTCATGATTTGGAACTAATATTTCTGGATTTATCTTGAGGATTTCTTTCCCCAACAACCCGCTTCCACCTGTTAGTAGTATTTTATTCATATAATAGTCAACTTTTATAAACTTTGGTTTATTACTTTTTTTTTATGATCAATTATATTGCTGGATTCAAGTAGTAAATGCAACATTATATGATTCTCTAAAAAATACCTGATTAGGCGTTTTAAACCCCAGCCTTTTTTTGGTTGCTTTTTCAATCTTTTCAAGGCATGGATTCATTTTGCATCCGTTATTGTTCTAAAATCCCTGTTTTTGGAAAAGTACTGGCGGTTAAGACCATTGGTGCTTCCAATTGTACCTTTTTCCCGGGCAGAATACGTATGGGCAAAATAAAAGTCACAAGATTCAATAAAAATTTCTGTTCGTAAATTATAGACTTAAATATATCTAAAGTCGAAATGATGCAAAAACGGAAATCTAATAATAATCCGCTGTTGGTAACTGGTCCTCACAGATCCGGTACAACCTGGGTCGGAAAAATTCTTTCTGCTGCTCCTTGTACCGGCTATATCCATGAACCATTTAATATTGCAAACAACAGGTATTATTTTACCAAAGAATTTGACCACTGGTTTTTATATATCAATGACCGTAATGCACACCAATATTATTCCAGCATTAAAAAAACTATCGGTTTTAAACTCAGTTTTCCAAACCTTCCAGAATTTGATATAATACAATTGGGCAAGTATTTCTTAAGATTATTGCAATTCCAATACTATAGTCTTTTTCATTACCGGCCGATCATTAAAGATCCAATTGCGTTTTTTTCTGCCAGTTGGCTTGCGAAAAATATGAAATGTGACGTTTTGGTTATGATGCGTCATCCTGCTTCCTTTATCGCCAGTTTAAAAAAGAAGCAATGGTATTTTAATTTTATTATTCTACGTGCACAGGATGATCTTATGGATCAGTTATCGCCTTTTAGAGATGAAATTGAGCAATTTTCAAGAGGGAACAACGATATTATCGAGCAGGGAATTTTATTATGGCGTATTTTTGCATACAAGACCGATCAGTATAAATACCAGCATCCTGACTGGATGGTGGTAAAGCATGAGGATTTGATCGCCGAACCGACGGAAAAGTTTAAAAAAGTATTCAATCATTATGGTCTCGATTACTCTAATAAAGTGGATCGTTTTCTGAATAAAACTGTTTCGGAAAGAAATCCTCAGGAAGTGACCAAAACAGTAAACATCTATCGGGATACAAGTTCCATTGGTAAACTGTGGAAAAAGAGGCTGTCCAGTGATGAGATAGTAAAAATAAGAGATGGAGTCGCTGATTATTATTACCAGTTTTATGGAGATAGTGACTGGCAGACTCCGAAATGAATCATCAGGGTATGAAAAATACTTTTGATCCAATTATTGTAACCGGAATGCATAGGTCCGGGACAACTTTGGTTACGAGACTGCTGGAGGGTTGTAATGTTTATTTTGGCTTGTACAAAGATGTTAATAATGAGGCAACCTTTTTCCTGAAAAGGAATGAAGCAATACTGAAATTTCTCGGATTTGATTGGTCGCGCATACAGGAATTCTCTTATTCTCTGGATGAATTTGACAGGTCCCGAGAATTAACGGGAAAGTTGAATTCTGATATCAATGGATTGCCAATAATTGTATATTTGGGATTAGTTGATTACATTAAGTTTAAATCTCTAAAAAATATTGACTATCCCTGGGGATGGAAGGATCCCCGCAATACAATCCTGCTGCCTTTGTGGCTCAAATTATTTCCGAATGCTAAAATTCTTAATATTGTTCGAAACGGTGTTGATGTTGCCAGCAGCCTTGTTACTCGTGAGAAAAAAAGAACTCGTAGATTAAGTACCAAGAATAAAAGGTATGGTATTGCAAGGCTGTATAATAGATTAGATTATTTCCTAGTTGCAAAACAATATCAGGCAGACCCAGTTGTTTCACTCAACGATGATTTGGGAATCAGTGATGCTTTCCAAATCTGGGCCGATTATGTCTGTCATTTCCAGGAACTAATAAAACAGAATGAAATCTCTGTACTTACTGTTCAATTTGAAAAACTGGTATCTAATGCCGAAGACACACTTTCAGAAATTCTGAGATATCTAGAAATTGAAATTGATTATGATCAGGTAGGAAAGGTGGTCCATTCAATTAATAAAAGCCGTGGTATGGCATTCCTGAACAATGATCGCTTAGTTGAGTTTTACCATTCGGTACGTAACCACCCGCTCATGCATAGTCATGGCTACCATAAAATTCTGTGATCACTAGAAGGTCAGGAACGGCTGCAATAAAAACAATATGAGTATCCGGGACAAAACCAAAGCTTTCATTAAAAATTTTGTTATTTATGGCTTGGGCAACATAGCCAATAAGATCATTACAGTTGTCCTGATTCCAGTAACTACTAGATACCTATTGGTAATGGAAGTTGGACTTCTGGCTTTGCTGGAAATGCTTGAATTATTTCTGACAACAATACTGATGATGGGCGTTGGTAATGCAGTCTGGCGGTACTTGGGACGGGACACTGAAGAAAACGACAGAACAATTATTTTCAGTGCTTACATCGGCAGGCTGGCTATTAATATTTTAATCGTTGCCGTACTGATTATTTTTAGTGATCTAATCACACGGTTTCTCAATATACCGCCGGAATACTTAAATCTAGTCATATTAATAATCGTGAACAGTCTGCTGGTGGCCGCTTCAAATTTCGTACTCAGTCTATGGCGTTATTTTGATCACAGTCTTCAGTTCAGCATTTATTCAACCGCCCGGTTTTTTCTGATTGTATCCTTTTCGCTGTATTTTGTCATCGTCCTGGATCTAAGAGTTCTTGGAATAGTGTATGCTAAACTAATTGTAAATGGTTTGGGCTTCTTATACTCAATCTTATATGTATTTATTAAATACCGCTCTACTATTTCTCCCTCCGTTTATTTAAAACTCCAGCGATACGGTTTTTATTTCATATTGCTGGCTCTGGTAACACCAATCCTAAATACGGCAAACCGATTATTCATCAACCATTTTTTAACCCTCGATGAAGTGGCGATATTCTCAATTGCATTTAAATTTGGGATGCTGATAAATATTTTACTCGTCACTCCCATGCAACTGGCCTGGCTGCCAATGATGTACAAATTGGGGACCGATACCAAGTCGACCCGATATTACCGTGATTTTGCCTATTACTATACAATTATAGCATCTTTGGTTTTCATCCTGATAGCGATTTTTCGTGAACAATTACTCTTAGCTTTGACCACTGCTGACTACCTGACCGGTGCAAAGTACATTCCCATGGTGGCCGCCGCCTACTTAATCAATGGTTATCGTCATTTTTTCATGTCGGGGTCAGCGATAAAGGACAAAACATCATTCCTTGGTTATGCTTCTATCATGACCATTATTATTAACTTGCTTTTGAATAATTGGCTGATCGGCAGTTTTGGAATATGGGGAGCCGTTGTCACAACATTATTGTCTTATATTGTATTATCAGTAACAATTCTGATGGCTTCACAAACAATTATCAAAGTTAACTGGGGCTGGCCAAAAATATCAGGTGTAATGCTTTGCATGGTAATATTCATACTTATCCACGAATATATTATCAGCAGCAATTTCCTGCCGAACTGGACACTCAAGTCTATTATTTTTATCGGTTACATTTTAGCTCTACGATTAACAGGATTGATCAGTCAAAAAGAAATCAGAGGTCTGATTGAATTAATGGATAAAATAATGTCCCGCTTAGCTATTAAAAATTCCAATTAGATGAGATTCTTTGTGGAAAAATTAACCAGTTCAAAAAATTTCAGTATATCCATTCTTTTGGTGGCAGTAGCACTGATGTTGTACAAAATGATATTTTTAGGTCAAATAACTCCATCAGGTGATTCGGTGGCTCGTGAACCCATTAATCAGTGGAACTCGAATTATAAAACTGAGCATAATGAAATACCAGCCTGGAGTTCTATTTTATTTAGTGGAATGCCCACACTGGGCAGTTACATCGTATCAAATTACGGCCCCCTAAATACAACAATATTAAAACTTTTTAATAAAGGATTTACATACTGGATTCTTTTTGTTATCGCCGGTTTAGGTGTATACTTTTTTCTAAAAAAATTAAAAACTGGAGAATTAGCCGCATTATTCGGTGGCCTTGTTTATGCAATAACCCCATACCAATTCGGTTTAATAAATGCGAGTCATGGAAACAAAATAATTTCACTGGCTTATTTCCCGTGGATTTTACTGGCCGTTTACAATTTATTTTACGAACAGAAAGTATTTAATATTTTAGCATTAGCACTTGCTGCAGCTCTCCAGTTATGGTCTAACCATCCTCAAATGGTTTATTATTCATGGATGGTTATAGTATTTTTCTGGATATGGAACCATATCGCTGACAGGATCACTAACAAAGAACCTAAAGCCGCCTTTGTAAAATCAACCCTTTTTATGATGGCTGGCTTAATACTGGCACTGGTCATTGTCTCTGATCCTTATGCATCTGTTTTTGAATTTCAGCAACACTCGGATCGTGGTGCTCCATCTGTCTTGGACAAAACTGCTCAAACTCAAACAGGGGTCAAATGGGATTATGCGACGCAGTGGTCTTTCGAGCCTTATGAAACTATTTCTTTCATTTATCCATACTATTACGGTATGCAGAATTATCCATCCCGGGATATTAAAAGTACAGCTTATTGGGGTGGTATGCAGTTCACCCAGTCAACGCATTATTTTGGAATTCTAGTATTTTTACTAGCTATTTTAGGATCACTGGTAAAGAAACCTGATAATTTTCAAATCTTTCTGTGGGTTTCTTCAACTCTAATTCTACTTGTGGGTTTTGGTCGTCACTTTCCGGTTCTCTTTTCACCTTTATTTTACTGGGCACCATTTTTCTCAAAATTCCGTGTTCCTTCCATGATTTATGCTTTTTTGCCCTTCACTTTTGGACTTCTAGCAGCAACTGGGCTAGATAATATCTTAGAATTGATGAAGGGTAAAAAAATCGACCAGAAAATTATCAAGCGTGTTATAATTGTATTTGGCAGTTTTATCGGGCTAACAATTTTTTACATGATGTTTGGAAATTCAATTCTAACATTTATCAGGCCTGGTGAGACTACACAATATAATCCCAGACTATTAGCACAGATTCAAGCTATCAGACAGGAATTATTTGAAAAAGGAATTCTGCTTGCTCTATTTGTCTCAGGGTGTGGATTTGTAGCGATCTGGTTGGGCATTAAACGAAAGATTACTCCGTTAATTGCAGGCTGGGCAATAATTATTCTTACTATATGTGACCTTTGGGTAGTGAATAATGAATTTATGAATTTGAAAGACTCTAAGAGCATTAACAAACAATTTCAACCTAATGCAGTAACTAATTTTTTGACGGCCGATGAAAATCTTTTCAGGATTTTCCCAGCAGATGGACTTAATACAAACTGGTACGGGTATTTTGGCCTTTCCAGCATTGGCGGCTATCGACCGGTAAAACTACGGAATTACCAAGATCTCATGGATGCGCAAGGATTCAGACGTCCCCAAATTTTAAATATGCTGAATGTTAAATATGTTCTAACTCAAAAAAAGATTAATAATCCTGATTTTATTCCCGTAAAGGATGTGCCGGGAATTTTTAAAAATACAAAAGTGCTGCCAAGGGCTTGGATCATCAGTGATGTCAAATCTGTCCCAACCCAAAAAGAATCTTTAATGGAAACGCTGTTGAATGGATTTGATCCGTCCCGGTCTGCCGTAGTAATGAATTATAATGATGAAGCGATCCCTGAAAACGGGAATGGACAAGTGACGGTAACATCAAAAACAGCAAACAGAATTGAACTTACGTCCCAATCTGAAACGGGTGGACTTCTGGTTTTATCTGAGATTTATTATAAACCGGGATGGAAGGCATTTGTCAATGATGAAGAAACAACTATTTACCAGACCAATCATGTTTTAAGGTCGGTACGGGTTCCAGCGGGTCAATCTAAAGTTGTGTTTGAATATGACACAAAATTGTGGATAAGTACCCGTATCTTATCCAAGGCTACATTCTTTGCTGTTCTATTTGGGCTCGGGTTCCTCTTTTGGAGAGAAGCAATGAAGCAGCCAGATCACAAATGAATTTATATCGACATACGGGAAACATCAAATCCGGACTTTTTATTCTGGGCATTATTCTTATCATCGGGCTTTTGACCTATACCCGCCACCTGATCGACGAATTGAGAGAGGACAATCGCGAAATTGTTCGCCTTTATGCAGAAATAATCGCCAACACGGTGCAGGATGAAAATGATACCAATCTTGATTTTGTATTCGATAATATTATCAGAAAAGTTCAATTCCCTGTTATCCAGACCGACCCGCAGCACGTGCCGCAGATGTGGAAGAATCTGCCGGAATCCATCCGGGACAGCACCCAGCGAACTAAGTTTATGTCCACCATGGATAAGGTGAATGAACCGATTCCCCTGATTTATAAAGATGAGACTATCAGCGCACTTACCTTTGGCTATTTACACTATGGTGATTCAACCCTGGTCCATAAACTCCAGTGGTGGACCTACATTGAATTGACCGCAATTGCTGTATTCATCTTCCTGGGTTTCACTGGATTCACCTTTATCCGTAACAATGAAAAACGCCATATCTGGGTGGGTATGGCCCGGGAGACTGCCCATCAATTAGGAACCCCGGTCTCGGCCCTGCTGGGCTGGGTGGACTGGCTGAAGGAGCACCCGGAAAAAACTCTTGAATTAATCCCGGAAATGGAAGCAGACCTCAAAAGGCTGGAACAGATCGGCCGCCGCTTCAGCAAAATGGGCTCTGAGCCGGAAATGGAAAATTTTGATTTGTCTGAGAGAGTTACGCGTGTTGTGGATTATTTAAACAGGCGCCTGCCAACCCTTGGTAAAAAAGTTGAGCTGGTAAATGATATTCACCCCGGAATTATGATTACCGCCAATGGTTCACTCCTGGCATGGTCAATCGAAAATATTATTCGCAATGGTATTGATGCTATAGATCGTAGCGACGGCAAGATCACTATTTCATTAAAAGAAGATGAAATCGGTGTGAAAATCCAAATTAAGGATAATGGTCGGGGCATACCCAAGAAAGACTGGAAAAATGTCTTTCGTCCCGGGTTCAGCACCAAAAAGTCCGGATGGGGGCTTGGACTTTCCCTGTCCATGCGCATTGTACAGGATATCCATAAGGGGAAATTGCAGATCCGTGATTCAATCCGGAATGAAGGTACAACCTTCGAAATCAGTCTTTAATATCGGTTTTCTACTGGATAACTTCCGCTTCAAATTATAAAGGAAAATTAGTGGACTTCTTATACGCAGCAGCACAACCCGGGCAGACAGGAGGTGGAATTATAACATTTCTGCCCTTTATCCTGATCATGTTCATTATCTATTTCTTGATGATACGTCCCCAGACAAAACGTCAAAAAGAGAAACAAACCATGAGGGATAACCTTAAAAAAGGAGACAAAGTGATCACCATGGGGGGCATCCACGGCACCATTCAGGGATTCAAAGAGAATGGGAAACTGGTCATAGTAAAAGTCGATAGAAATACGAACATCAATCTAAGTAAGACCGCAATCGCCGGTCTTGCCCAGCATGTAACAGACGAGGATCTGGAACAACCTGCCTGATGGCTGTACTTGATATCGTCCATTACGGAGACCCCATTCTTCGTAAAAAATGCGTACCTGTAAAGGATTTCTCGATACTGGGAAACCTTTTGGATGATATGTTTGATACCATGTATGAGGCAGAAGGCATTGGCTTGGCGGCAAACCAGGTCAACTTGAATTTGAGTTTGTTCATTATTGATATCACCCATACAGAGGAGGCTGATGAACCAAATATTTTCATTAATCCTGAGATCACTGCAAAGGCTGGAGATGAAAATATTTATCCAGAAGGCTGTTTGTCTTTTCCTGGCATCACCCTGGATGTAGTTCGGCCGGAACAAATCTCTGTGAAATATCAAACCCCGGATGAAATATGGCATGAAGATGAATATACCGGATTACTCTCCAGGGCTGTCCAGCACGAGATGGACCATTTAAGGGGAATTTATATCATAGACCGTGTCAGCCAACTGGATAAAATGAAATATAAGCAAGAATTAACGGATATTGAATCGAACTCCAAAAAACAGTCCGCTTACCGCACCCGTGGTGCGAAGAGGTTTGTTCTGTAATTATTTCTCTATTTTCTCCATAAAAGGTCAATGATGCGCATTGTATTTATGGGCAATCCCGCTTTTGCGATCCCAACACTCAAAACCATTCTCACCAGTACTCATGAGTTGGCGGCCGTTGTGTCAAACCCTCCAAAGCCAATGGGCCGCGGTCAGCAGCTGCGCCATACTGCAGTGGGCTCCTATGCTGTTGAACATGATTTAAGTGTTATACCTGTGGAGGACACAAACAGTGATTCCTTTATCACAAAATTAAAAACATTAAATCCAGATATTTTTGTAGTAGTGGCTTATAAAATACTTCCAGACCCGGTGATCAAAATTCCGCCGTACGGAGCCATTAATCTTCACGCATCTTTACTGCCCAGATATCGCGGAGCAGCACCAATACAATGGGCATTAATGAATGGTGAACCGGTGACAGGAGTTTCAATCTTCCAGATTGCTTCAAAAGTGGATACTGGCGCCATCTTGAAGCAAAAAGAAATCCCAATTTTAGCAGATGATAATTATTTATCCCTGTCAACAAGATTATGTGAAACAGGTGCCGGTATGATCATTGACACATTAAATGAGCTGGAATCAGGAAAATCAGTAGCAAAAATGCAGGATTCGTCCCAGGCTTCCCGGGCACCAAAAATTTCCAAAAAAATAACTGTTATAAACTGGTCCTGGCCCGCAGAAAAAATCCACAACTGGGTCAGAGGACTGGCTCCACATCCAGGCATGATAACTATAATTAACAGCAAGCAACTTCGTATTTACAAAACATCCATTCGGGAAACTTCCGTAAAGTCCAGACCGGGAACTGTGGTGTTTAAATCCAAAAATGAATTGCAGGTTTCCACCGGGGATGGGGCCCTTGCGTTAATCGAGATTCAGCTGGAAGGGAAGAAAAGGATGGCCATGGAACTTTTTCTGCGCGGGTTTCCCATAGAAGAAGGTGATGTGCTTGGATAATGGTCCAGGATTATCGCTACGCATCTGTTGAGATCTTATTTCAATTTGAATCTAAAAACCTGCGGCTTCACTCTGTTCGCAATCATTATTTTTCAGATTCATCCTTACCACCGAGTAATAAACTTAGAATAACGGCGCTAACCAACCATATTACAAGACTGCGGGGCAGGCTGGATCATATCATTGAACATGTTTCCGGCAGGAAAATAAAGCAAATGGATGTAAGACTGCGCTGTATTTTACGTGTTGCTGTTTTTGAGACTATTTTCGATGAGACCATACCGGAATATGCCGCAGTGAATTCTGCCGTTGATCTGACGGACAATTTATTGAACCGCAAAGCAGCCGGGTTCACAAATGCGGTCCTAAGAAAGATGCTGAGACTAAGTCGATCCGAACCCGGGTGGCTGAAACTGCTTAGCCGAAATAATAAATGGCATTCAATGCCGGGTTGGATATTGCGGAAATGGACCAAGCGATTTAAGCCGGCAGACCTGGAAAACTTAATAATAGCCATGAATGAAAATCCGCCTATTCATATTCGATTCAATCCAAAAAGAATTGATATTGATGATGTTGTTACCGGCTTAAAGAATGATAAAATTGAAACTGAAATTTTAAATACCATTAATTATTTTCTAAAGATCGATACCGGTGCGGCAAGGATATTGTCAACCGAGCTATTTCAGGAAGGATTGATCTCCATTCAAGATCCGGCAGCGGGGGCTGTTGTGGAACTTCTGAATCCTGTCGAAGGTGAAATTATTTTAGATGTCTGTGCAGCTCCGGGAACCAAGTCCCTTTTGATGGCTGAAAAATCAGGTAAAAACGGCAAAATACTTGCATCAGATATTGATCCGGAAAGAGTGAAAATGGGGCAAAAAGATACAGGAAGACACGGCTTAAGGAATATTGAATGGTCTGTACGGGATGCCAGGACTGATATTTCTCAAAATGCAGATAAAATACTCATCGATGCACCCTGCACGGGAACTGGAGTTATGGCCCGTAAACCTGACATACGGTGGCGCAGGAAAAAAGAGGATATAGATCAATTTGTAAAGCTGCAGTCTGATCTATTGCACCATGCAGCCAACTATTTGAATCCAAGTGGAGAACTTGTTTATGCAACCTGTTCTTTGGAACCAGAAGAAAATTGGAGTGTGGTTGAACGATTCCTTAATTTAAATGCTGATTTTATGTTGGTCCCGGGCTGTTCTCATTTGCCAAAGACTTGGATCAATGAAAGAGGATGCCTGCAGACATTTCCACATCTTCATGGTGTAGATGGTATGTTCGCTGCCAAAATCAAAAAAATATGATAAAAAATGTAATTAGCTATCTCAGTGTATTTACCCTGTTTTCACTGGGGATTATTATTCTCATCGATATGGTCATCATGCCCGCCTATGTCCGCCGGGGGGAAGGGCGTTATATGGTGAATGTTATTGGGAAAAGTTTGAAACATTCAAAAAAAATATTGTCGTCAGAAGGATACAAAAATCTGGTCTCGGACACCCTCTATACTGGCCTATACGAACCAGGAACAATTGTTGATCAATACCCGGCTCCCAATACCCGGGTCAAGGAAGGAAGGACCGTACGCCTTAAAATTGCACACCCTGAAAAAATGGTTGCCATCCCCGATTTGATCGGCAGATCCCTCCGCAGTGCAGAATTGGCCCTGCATCAAAATGGCCTTGAGGTGGATACCGTATACCAGGAATATAATTCTGATGTACCCTCCGGGAATGTCACTTGGCAGTATCCCAAAGGTGGGGACTACCTTAACCGCGGGATGGGTGTGCACCTGACCATCAGCCTCGGGGTACCACCAAACTTTTTTCAAGTACCCAATGTGTTTGGATTGAGCAAGAAGAAAGCCGAAAAGGATCTGTTAAAGGCCGGATTTAAAATAGGTAAAATCTATTATCGCCAAAATGAAGATTTAATCCCTTATACGGTCCTGGACCAATCCATCCCCGCTGAAACTGTGTTGGAAGAACCGGCAACGGTCGATTTGACAGTGAGCGTTTTGGATATGCAGGATATCTTCAATCAAATGATTGACAAGTGAACTCAGTTCCCCGTAACGAAATTTCCAGAAAAACCATCCATTTATTCGCCTCCGTGATTCCGTTGGGGTATTATCTAGTGATTCCGGATCGATGGCTGGTGGTAAAAATATTGTTTCTATGCAGTGTGTTTTCTATTGCGATTGAGGTAGGCAGGAAGAGACTGCCAAGGCTGGAATTATTTTTTAATCGCTGGTTTTATTTCATGCTTCGAAAACATGAATCTAGAGGGAAAACAACCGGAGCCACCTGGTTGCTGATCGGTTCCTGTATAACCATAGGATTATTTCCCAAAGAAATAGCTGTTCCTGCGCTTTTATTTTTAACTGTAGGAGATACCTTCGCAGCAATTGTCGGCATAACCTTCCCCATGGGCAGGATCAGAGAAAAAACCATCAGCGGCGGGTTAGCGGGCATGATTTTATCTTTGGCAGTCATTCTGCCGATCATGCAAAATATTGATGCTGGAATACTGATCTTGGGTGGGTTTGCAGCAATGCTCATCGAATTATCACCAATCCCACTTAACGATAATTTGACCATACCGGTATTATCTGGATTTGTCATGCTGTCGGGATCGCAACTGTTGTGAATCTGCTTGCGCCTTCTGTACTCTGGATACTTGCAGCAATTGCAATCCCCATCGTTATCCATTTTTTCACCCGGCTACGATTGAATAAAGTGGAATTCAGTACTCTGCAGTTCATTAAACAGCTGGAAACCAGTTCCATTCGCAAAGTTCAGATCCAGCAAATCATATTACTACTGTTGCGTATTCTGGCCATTACTGCTTTGGTATTGATGCTTGCGCAGCCTGTTACGCAGGGATTGATGCCCGGCTGGCTAGCAGCCGAACAGCGGGCCCGGCTGGTTGTTGTGATCGATAATTCTGCGAGTATGAATGGAAAAATAGATGGAGAATCTTTATTAGAACGTGCTAAATCAGGAGCAATCTCACTATTGCCCTTTTTCCATGATAATACTCAGGCCACTGTGGTACAAACATGCCCTGAGAAAACCATTTTTACAGGGTCACCCCATGATCCGCTTCTACCTTCCCTGATCAAAGATATAGAAGCCTCATATGAATTTGATGATATCTGGACCGTGATCGATTCCCTAGTCACGGATCCCACCATCGATGAGTTGGTAAAGGAATGTGTTGTTTTCAGTAACCTGATGCACAGACCCGATAGTGCATTTCTGGCCAAAAACTTTCGTGATGATTGGAAGTTTTATTTTATCAATCCCGGGGAAATATATGATAACCTCTCTATTCAGTCAGTATCATCTATCAATCGAATAAAAACTCCCAATGAACTGGTCAAACTCAATGCGCGCATTAAAAATTCTGGAAACCTGCCCAAACCAAATGTGCCTGTGGAATTATTATTTGATAATCATCGTGTGGGGCAGGTGGTGGCCGAATTTACCCCAGCCCGGGAAAAGGAGTTCATATTTCAGGCTTACCCTGGCAGAAAGGGCATCGTCCGGGCCAGGGTCACTTTGCCGGAGGATGATTATACTGCTGATAACAACTGGTTTATTTCCATGCCCGTTATGGAACAAATTAAATGCGGGCTTATCGCCAGCACCCAGGAAGAATTAACAATTCTGGAAATGGTCTTTCGTTCCATTGACCCGACCAATCAATTTTTATTTGTTGAGTCACGCCTCCAGCCGGATATTAATCGGCTTTTCATCGATGAACTGGATGTAGCGGTAATCCATAATCCGCAAAATATATCGGAAGAGGCCATTACTGCCTTGGATCAATTTTTAAAGAATGGAGGAGGATTAATTTGGTTTCAGGGGGGTGGGGATCCAGAGGTATTCAATGACATTCTGGCAACGCACTTGGGTTTTCCAGTAATTGAGGAATTAAAAAATATAGGGACGGGATTTTTCGAAATTAATTACCGAACATCCAATTCGGACCTGCTGGCCAATCTGCAGGTCAGGAACATTCAAAAAGAATTACCGGAAATATTTTCTTATATCAATGCGAAGACAATGCGAAAACATAAAGTGCACCTGTCCCTAAATACGGGCGATCCATTTTTACTGGAATTTTCAAAAGGGAGCGGCACTGTTTTTTATTTCACGTCCCTGCTTGATTTAAGGTGGAATGATCTGCCGGTTCGCGGCCTCCTGATTCCGCTGGTTTACCGGTTATTGATATTGACCGGCACGGATGAGATTAATACAGCCCCCGTGGCTGTAGGAAGCACGAAATGGATTTATATTGAGCAGGATTACATTCGTAGCACTTGGGAGGTAGAATCACCTTCCGGACAAAAGACCCTTATTGTGCCAGATTTCAACAGGGAGGGTATCCTGATTCCAGCCACGGATGAGTTGGGTATATACCGGGTCTTTGCCAATGGGGAACTGTTCACATCATTTCCCACAAGATTGTATTATAAAGAATATATTCAGGAGGAATTGTCTCAAGAGAATCTGGATCAAATGATTTCTGAAGATAATACACAATGGCTGGATCTGGAAGCAGACTTTGCTGCTCTCTTTTCGGAAATTCGGCAGGGAAAAGCGCTTTGGAAAACATTTTTATTGATTGCGATTGCCTTGCTTTTACTGGAATCGATCCTGGGAAGGCCTAATCCCTCGAAAATGAAGTCGCCAGACAACCATGAGTGAAAAACAGGCGGTAGATCGAGAAAAAGCACTCTTGATTGGTGTGATCCGACCCGGAATAACGGAAAATATTGTCCATGAGCACCTGGATGAACTTGAGTTGCTGGCTGATACTGCCGGGGCAGAGGTGGTCGGCAGGGTTACACAAAAAGTTTCTAGAATAAATGCTGCAACATTTCTTGGGAAGGGTAAGGCCCAGCAGGTCATTGATCAAGCGGCGACATTGGGGGTCAGTCTCATATTATTTGATGATGAACTCAGTCCAGCTCAGATCAAGAATTACCATCAGATGTCTCAAGGGACTAAAATACTGGACCGCAGCGGCCTGATTCTGAATATTTTTCAGAAGCATGCCCGTACTAAAGAAGCTCGAACCCAGGTGGACTTGGCCTATCTGGAATATTTGCTACCTAGGCTGACCCGTCAGTGGACTCACCTGGAACGGCAAATGGGCGGTATTGGAACCCGGGCCGGTATGGGAGAAACCCAGATCGAGGTTGACCGCCGCCTCATCCGGACCCGCATTGCAAACCTGAAAAAAGAACTGGGACGGATTGAAAAGGAACGGGCTACCCAGGGTGCAGGAAGAAAAAGGGAATATCGCGTTGCCCTGGTAGGCTATACCAATGCGGGAAAATCCACATTATTTAATGCACTGACCGGTGCAGATGTATATATAAAAAATCAGCTATTCGCTACACTAGATACTACAATACGCAGGGTTGAACTGGATAGTTCACACTCCATTTTACTTAGTGACACCGTGGGCTTTATCCGGAAACTGCCCCACAACCTTGTTGCTTCCTTCAAGAGCACTTTAAAAGAAGTTCTTGAAGCGGATCTGATCCTGAAGGTTTTTGATATTTCTTCACCGCAAATTGATGATCATATCCAAACGATTAATGATGTTTTGCGGGAACTGGGTGCATCCGGAGTCCAGGATATCATAGTAATGAATAAAGTTGACCTTATCTCGGATCTGAACCTGATCGGAAAACGGCAGCGTCATTTCCCGGACGCGGTTCCCATATCCGCTTTGCAACACCTGCGTTTATCAGAGTTAAAAAACCGCATCCTGACCGCCATGGAAAAAAATTACAAAACCATTGAACTTCTGCTGCCTTACGACCAGGGGCGTATCATACATCAAGCCCAGGAGGGTGTGGAGGTTTTAAACCGTGAATACGAGGCGGAAGGAATAAAATTAAAAATTCGGGGCAGCCAATCCAGGATCCAGAAAATATTGAGGGCCACTGCGGAGCACTAGGGCTCCATCTTTATCCCTTTTCGTTATCATTAATGGCACTGTTCACCTTCCGTTCTAAGTATTGTTTGAAGAAAACATTTAAAAACGGTATCAATCTCAGTTTATTTGGTATGTATACTGTTGATTTATCCTTTTCTATTGCATGAATAATTTCTTCTACACACTCTTCAAGGCTAACTGATTCCTGGGTATGCTTTCGTGACGATTCTTCTTTCGGCTTCGCATCAGAGCCAAAGGCATTGCTTCTTAGATTTGTACCCCGTATCCAGCTTAAGACCGCTTCCAGGATAGTGATCTCACCCTTTAACTCCATAGAGAGCGTGGCCAGAAATCCATGCAGGGCATGTTTTGAGGCAACATAACCCGAGTGGTTGGGAAAGCCCATGAGGGCTTGGGCTGTGGAACAACTGACAATTTTTCCCCGGGTTTTCTTTAAATAGGGCAAGGCAGCATGACAGCAGTTGACGGCGCCCATGTAGTTGGTATTCATTAATTCGTGAAAAAATTCTATATCGGTTATCTCCTCAAACCTGGCCCACATACTGATACCGGCATTCAATATTAAGCCGTCAATCCGGCCATAGGCTGCAACGGTGTCCTGGATCAGGGTACGGCACTGTTCCAAAGCGGTAATATCAGTTTGAACGGCCAGGGCGGACCCGCCTGCAGATTCTATGGCTTGGCACACCCGGTCAAGTTCTTCTTTCCTACGGGCGGCACAGACCACCTGCGCTCCTTTTTGCGCCAGGTTTTTTGAAAGCTGTTCACCAATACCGGAGGAAGCACCGGTAATGATGAATGTCTTTTTATTTACAATCAATCCAGGATCGTCTAGGGAGACGGTGCTGGTTTAACCATAAAAAATATTATTGCGTACACCAAAAATATTTTCCGGGTCATGGGAATTTTTAATCTGTTTCAACAGATCAATACTTGCCGGAGAAAGAGTATCGGACATGAAATCTTTGCGTAATTTGCCCACACCATGATGATGAGATATAGATCCACCACTTTCCATGATCGCCTCACGCATGGAATGTTCAATGCCGTGGAAAAGGTCTATGGCATTTTTGACTCCTTTCACACTGATGGCAAACATAAAATAAATACAGACGCCAGTATGGTAGATCTGGGGTATGCGGTAGGAGATATAGGGTTTTCCCGGAATTTCATGTTTATCATGAAGTTCATGTAACCTATTTGATGCTGCTTCACAGACGGGATGAATTTTACTCCATGGCACTGATGTTTCCATCGTTTCTCCAATAATGTGATAATCACTCATAAAGTCTCTGATGTAGGCGATAGCAAAGGTCAGCATATATCCCCGTTTGCCATTCTCCGCTCCAGCAACCAAACCATTGTATTTTTTTGTTAATTTTTCAACATGTTTCTGCTGGTACTCCACCTCTTCTCGTGATCCTTCCATTTTGAAGGAAGTGCCTACCATTTGATAGGGGTCGAAGCCCTTTACATCCAGAACCCAGAATTTTTCAATCTTCTTCAACCATGTTTCCATTCCCTGGGGTCTTGCCTTCAAGGCCTGTCCAAAACGAAACTGGGCATTGTCCATCAAGCGGGCACTGGCTGGTACAGAATCGCTTTGAGATAGGTCATACATGAAATCAACTCCAGTCTTCCAGTTCTTGAAAATAGCAGAATTATAGGTCTGGACTTCAGGAAGTTTATGCAATTTCAAGGTAGCCTTTGTAATGATGCCAAAATTTCCTTCTGATCCGAGCAGCATATTCTGTGGTTTAACACCAATAGACGCCCGGGTAAGGGGCTTGACCTGTTCAATCACACCCTGGGGCGTTATCATGGTTACATTCTCTATAATATCCTCAATGTTGCCGTAACGATTTTTCTTCATACCACTGGCATTGGTAGAGATCCAGCCGCCCAGAGTGGATAATTCGATACTGTCCGGTTCATGCCCTACAGTAAATCCTTTTTCCTGCAGCAGCTCTTCAAGCCGTCCGCCAGTGATACCAGCCTGGACGCAGATACGCCTGTTTTCTTCATCAATAGATTCAATTGCAGCCATACGCCGGGTATCAACGGCCACAATCATGCGCTGCTCATTCTCCGGGACCTTTAGGGCGTTGCTAACGCTAGTTCCTCCCCCATAAGGAATCAGGCAGACGTCATACTGCATCGCCAGTTGAATCAATCTGCGAACTTCTTCTTCTGATTCAATAAAGAAGACCATATCTACCATTTTATTTACCCGTGAATACAAGATTTTGTATACTTCATCTGTGGTTTGACCTTGACTGTGCAAAAGACGCTCATCATCTCCAAAAGAGTACCGATCTTCCGGAAATTCTGATTTGACTACCTCTACAAATTCTATGTTAATATTGGCTTCCCTAACCGGTTTGTTTTCCACTTCCTGAAGTGTATCATTGGGATCTACAGTAATGTCCAACATCTCCTCCACATAAGGAATAAAATCAGGCATTTCAACACCGCAAATATCGTAGCGGTCACCAGCCATGGTTACTGAACGATCCTCGTTGAGTACAAATCTGGAATCTTTGTAGCCCCATTTATGACCCCAGTTGGTATCATTGACAGCAAAGAATTTTTCTATTTTTGACTTATCTGTTTCACTCATAAAGATTTTTAACCTTTTCTGTAATGCGTCGTTCCAGTTCCATGGTCATTTCCTGGGCAGCATTGGCCAGATCATTATCTCCAGGATTATCAGTATCCAGGAAAGAACCGGGGTACAAAGGCTCAAGAATGTAGACACGAATTGCGGCTGGACGCATAAAAATTTTATCCTTGGGCCACGATTTGTGGGAACCGTGGATCACCGCCGGCAGGATGGGTATATCCAAGTTCAGGGCAAAGGAGGCAGCCCCTTTTTTGAAGGAATTCATTACCCCGGGAGCGCCGCGGGTGCCTTCGGGAAAGAAAATAAGGTTACGGTGCTGATAATCCATGAAAGTCTTGCATAATGTGAGAGTGTCTTCGATGGAAAATTGACGAATCCCACCTACTTTGCGGTCTATAGGAATCAGGTTCATGACCGTATTGACCAGATTACGCTTGACCCAGCTGTCGAACCAGTAGTCCTTGGCCGCCAGCATGCCAAAGTAGTTAAAGCTTTTCTCGGCGGCAGCTGACAATAACGCCACATCCATGTGGCTGTTATGATTGCTGCAGAAAATAAAAGATGTTTTGGGGATGTTTTCCTGGCCAAATACCTTCAGAGGAGTATAAATCGTGAAAACAACCCTGCTGTAGAAATAGAATAGTGTTTTCCAGATTCGAAAGAAAAATGGCTGTTTCCCGACCAAATACGAATATTTGGGATTATCGAGTACATTCATTTTACAATTTATCTGCGGCCGTATTTCGCGTGGGCGCTTTCCCAGTCACCAGAGATAATGGCCGACAACAGGGAAATTTCAAGGCATAAACTGCTGGCGCAAATAATTTCAGCGAATTTTTTTGATGAATCTTTCCCCTGGGTGCAGCCCAGCATTTCCAGGTTTTGACGCTGTTGTTTCAGGCGGGTACCGCCGCCAACAGTCCCTACGGTGAGGGATGGAGTTGTCAAAGATACATGAAGGTCCGTACCATCATTAAACCCCTTGATCTGGGTATAACCCAGGGAATTTTCCGCCACACAGGCTACATCCTGGCCCGTGGCCAGGTAGATAGCGGTGAGCGCATTGGAAATGTGTAGCTGGATGCCCTGATTGCCCGCAAAACTGGAAGCATATGGGCCAAACTCCTGCATGGCTCGAAAATCCTTGGCCGCTGTATTCAGGATCCGTTTCAGGACTTGTGATGTTAGGACCGTTTCAGCAATAACATAGTGCCCCCGGCCTTTCAAAATTGTTTTTGCAGATGCTTTCTTGTCACTGGCAAAGTTGCTGTCCAGAAGATAATGAAACGATGTTTCATTTTTGATATATTCACATGCAGCCTTGGTGGCAATAGTAACCATATTCTGACCTGCGGCATTTGCGGTGGAAAAAATAAAATCCAGTACAACATACTTGCTGATATTGTAGATTTCAATGCGCAATAATTTCCCATGGTTGGTGGTGCTTTCAGCAACGTCTCTGATCTCACCTAAATGATCGTCTATCCAGCTGTTAAACCTAGTAGCTTTGTCAATATCTGGAAATGTAAAAAAGGGTGCCCTGGAAATTTCCTGCCGTACATGGCGGACCCGGATACCCCCGCTGGCTCTTGTGGCGTACATACCGCGGTTCATAGACATGGCCAGGGTGCCTTCTACGGTGCAGATAGGGACACAGAATTCACCCTGGGCGTATTTACCATCCAGCAGGAGTGGACCTACGACCGCCATGGGTAGATTAAGAAACCCGACATGGTTTTCGATGATCCCTTTTAAATCTACCGATTCATCCCGCAGATTATCATCCAAGTCAATATTGGCATACTTTTTCACCCATTCTTTTCGGGCCTTTGTATCTTCAGGATGATAGCCCCTTGGAATAGACGAATTGCGTCCATTATTCGCTTTAGACATAGTATATATTCCTGTGAATTTGAATAGCAGAAAATTGCGGACAGGGTGTTTTTCAGGACCGATCTTTGTGTATAAGAACGGTGGGTGCCTCCCACAAACAGCAAACTTCCTTTACTTAGACATTATGCATAAGAAGGCCTGTTTTTTGCTTATGGAGTACAGCTCCCAATAAGTATTACTGTAGATCTTGAAAATACAGATCCTGCCCGCAAACCTATTAATAATCTAGAAGAAGTTATATCGAATCACTCTCTTGATACACAAATTAATTTTTTTTAAAGAAGCAATCTATTTTCCGGCTCAGACCAGGTTTTATTATGATTTATCTTTATTTTTTTTTATTTCAGTATAGGTTTCATAATAGGCTTCTCCGGTTTCCTTGATATTGGACAGGATGCTGTTTTTGTTCTTGCCAGATGTTGACTTGAATGCACCCTGAATAATGGTGTCAACCAAATCCTGGATATAGGCCAGCATACTACCCAGCTGTTTTGAGAAATCTTTACTCATCCAGGTATTTTATCGCTGTATTTAATCTGGTGGTGGGCAGATTACAGACAAAATTTTCACAGATATAAATTGTAGGTTTATTATCAAGCATACCTTGCTCTTTTGTCCAGGGCGCAACTCGGTCCAGATCGTTTTTTTGGTCCGTATCCTTGAATAAAATAATACGATTTGGAATATAGATGGAACGAATCTTATTCAGTATTATCCGAGTGTTATCGGCGCTACCCTGGCCAACAATTACAATTTCTTTTGCCTCCCGGGAGTCAAACATGAATGCGCTAAGCATGTGGGCGAATCCGGTTGGGGATTGTTTTGCGCCGTCCGTAAAAGCGCGTAATGTATTATCAGCCAGCTCCAGCCATCTGGGATCACCGGTAAACCGGTTGATGCGCACCAGGTTCATAGCGGCCACAGAATTCCCGGAGGGAATGGCGCCGTCATAACTGTCTTTGGCACGGACCATGAGCTTTTCAGCCTTATTGGATCCAATAAAAAAACCGCCGCCATCCTGATCCAAAAAATCAGTTGCCATGATGCTTGTGAGATTTACCGCTTCCTGCAAATAATCAACTCGAAAGGTCGCTTCATATAGATTTAACAGACCCCAGGTCATAAAGGCATAATCATCTAAATGAGGAGGAAGGCCGGCAATGCCCCGACGGTAGCGCTTCTTAAGACGCCCATCTTCACCGCGCAGTGTTTTCAGCACAAACCGTGCTGCCCGCTCTGCCGCAGCCGTGTACTCCGGTTTATCCAGAACCTGGCCGCCCAGGGCCAGAGCTGCAATCATGAGGCCATTCCAGTCTGTGAGCACTTTATCGTCTTTCAAGGGATGAATCCTTTTTTCCCGAACTTGAAATAATTTGTCGCGCTGAACTGCGATGAATTCATCAAATTCACCGAGGGACATGCCGGCCCTCTTTGCTAATTTTTCTACCTCGCCAGGGTAGTGGGGGATATTATTGCCGCTGGTTTTGCCGCTGGCCTCATCATGAAAATTGCCTGAGGTTCTGAAGCCGTAGATGCCGGACAGGGTTTCTCCGGCCTCCTGGCCTAGTATTTCTATAAACTCATCCATGTTCCAGACGTAGAATTTCCCTTCCTCTCCTTCACTGTCCGCGTCCTCGGCCGAATAAAAACCGCCCTCCTTATCGGTCATGTCCCGGAGCACATAGGTAAAGATCTCTTCCGCTACCCGCGAATACTGCTCATCCCGGGTATACTGATAAGCTTCCAGATAGGCCATGGCCAGCATGGCCTGATCGTAAAGCATTTTTTCGAAATGGGGCAAAAACCAGCGTTTATCGGTGGAATAGCGGTGAAAACCAAGGCCGATGTGGTCATACATGCCGCCCCGGCGCATATGTTGCAGGGTGGTTTTTGCCATCTTCAATGCAGTGGTGTCATGGTACAACTTGCTGTAGCGCAGCAGAAAAATAAGATTGTGGGGTGATGGAAATTTTGGCGCCCGGCCAAAACCGCCAAAATCAGGATCATAGCGGCTGGCGTATTGACTGAAAGCTTCGCGGATCATGTCCTCTTCCCAGGCTTCCTTCATGGAACTGGAATTTGCTTTTTCCAGATACTGGCGAACCCTTTCAGTGGTTTTCAGGATCTCGCCCTGTTTGCTGGCCCAGGCATTGGCCAGGGAAGGAATCAGCTGCAGCATACCGGGCCGCTTGCCGCGGCCGTTTTTGGGGAAATAGGTCCCGGCGAAAAAAGGTTCTTTATCCGGTGTCATTACAATGGTTAAAGGCCAGCCACCGCGTCCGGTCATGGCCTGGCAGACAGACATATACAGGTGGTCCACTTCCGGCATTTCCTCCCGGTCCACCTTGATGCTGATAAAATGCTCGTTCATAAGTGCGGCAACAGTGGAATCCTCGAAAGATTCGTGTTCCATCACGTGGCACCAGTGGCAGGTTGAATACCCGATAGAGAGAAAAATGGGCTTATTTTCCTTTTTGGCCTTTAAAAAAGCTTCTTTCCCCCAGGGATACCAATCCACAGGATTGGAGGCATGCTGCAGGAGATAAGGGCTCTGGGACTGGGCCAGCCGGTTCTGATGTTCTTTATTTTGGTCCATGGTATCTGCTTTCCCTGAACAAGCCCAGGTGATTAGAATTGTGAAAAATAATGCTAGGTGAATTTTTTTAAGAAACATAATGGACAAGTATGAAAGTTAGATAGGATTAAAGGCGTTTGATACCAAAGATTTAAAGAGCAGGAAGTAACAATATTCCTTTAACCATTGCCGGATCTCCGTATAAGTTCACTGCTTATGATCTATATATCCGGTATCATGATTTACCTGCTGGCCCTGGTGGCTGTGGGATTTTACAAGATTCGCTCAGTGAAAAACAGCGAGGATTTCATGGTGGCGGGGCGGACCCTGCCCTGGTATATCCTGGTGGGAACGCTGCTGGCGACGTGGATGGGCAGCGGATCCCTCTTCAGCGGAGCCGGGCTTGGCTACCGCAATGGTCTGGCTGGACTGTGGTCCAGCGGTGGCGCCTGGCTGGGGATTGCCCTGATCTACTTTATCACTCGCAGGATTCGCAATTTTGGCAAGGTCACCGTTCCAGATATATTCGAAGCCCGCTATGGGCGGGCGGCAGCAGTGCTGGCCACAGTCACTACGGTCATTGCCTATACCACCATTGTTTCCTACCAGTTTCGCGGTGGTGGCAAAGTGCTGTCCATGGTCTCTGACGGCATGATCAGCCTGGAAGCCGGCATTATTATCACCGCTGTCTTTGCCATCTCCTATACAGTGCTGGCGGGAATGTTTTCTGTTGTGTACACCGACGTGGTAAACGGTGTGCTCATGACTGTGGGCACCCTGGGGGCGCTTTTGTTTCTCATTTTTCGTGTAGGTGGCCTGGGCGAGATCGCTGCGGTGGCCGAGTCAGCTGGGAAATGGCAACTGTTCGGCAACTGGGCGGCGGAGCGCACAGGGGATATTTCCGGACCCATCATTGCCATCAGTTTCTTCGTGCCCACCATGTTGCTGCTCATGGGCGATGCCAACATGTACCAGCGTATTTTCAGTGCCAGGGACGGGGGCTCGGCGAAGAAGGCGGTTTTTTTCTGGATTATTGGCGTCATCGTGCTGGAATCTGCGATCTCCATGCTGGGACTCACTGGCGCTGTAGCCGCTGCCAAGGGGCTTATTCCGGACCTGGTCGCCGATGCACAGGGTGCACTTGTAAATCCCACGGAAGGGGCCTTGCTGGAAGCCCGGCAGGCAGGTAGTGAATCGGTGATCCCGGCCATTGTCCGTTTTGCAGGTCTGCCTGTGGTCCTGGGGCTGATTCTGGTCTCCACCATGATGGCCATTATTGTATCCACTGCAGATTCTTTTTTGCTGATCCCGGCCACGAATCTGACCCGGGATGTATACCAGCGCTACATCCATCCGGGTGCAGATGAAAAACAGGTGCTGTTGATCAGCCGGAGCCTGGTCCTGGTCCTGGGTATTATTGCCTTTCTGCTGGTCAGCCAGTTTAAAACAGTGCTGAATGCAGCTTTTACCGCGTACAACATCTATGGCACCTCTATTACGCCGGCGCTGATGGCAGCATTCCTGTGGAAAAGGGCCACTGCTGTTGGTGCCCTGGCTTCCATTGTTACTGGGACTTCCGTAACACTGATCTGGACCTATGTACTGCCGGACTGGAGTGGATTTACAAGCATGCATCCTTTTTTGCAGGAGTTGACCTATCCGGCAGCAGGACTGTCGATCCTGGCACTGGTTGCGGGCAGCCTGCTCACCCCTGCACCGCCCAGAAAAGCCTGGGAGCAATTTTTCAACGATGAGGATTAGTAAATTCAAGCCCCACATTCGTGGGGTTTTTTGTTTGTGGGGTGATGGGTAGATTTATTTAATGATTAACCGCATTACAGCACTGTTGCTATATGTTTGTGTCGTTTTATGCAATCCTACTAATCCAAATTATAGTCTCCCACTGGATTTCCCGCAAATAGCAGTTAGTATAAATAATAATCCGGATTCTGGTTATATTTTTTTAAGTACCTATACAAATGAGCAACCAATAATAAATAATTATTTAATGATTTTAGATAATTTGGGAGAACCAATATTTTTTAGAAAAACTAATGGGTATGCACATGATTTTAAAGTTCAGCCGAGTGGTCATTTATCTTACATAGAAGCATTGTCTCCCAATTCACAAAAAACTGCATATATAATGAATAATCATTATGCCATAATAGATAGTTTTACTTCAGAGAATTATTGGATGGATAATCATGAATTTCAATTACTGTTGAATGGGAACGCCCTACTGGGCGCCAGAGCGTATCGTACTGTAGACTTAAGTCAAATTATTGAAGGAGGTTCACCTGTTGCACAAGTTGAGGATTATATTATTCAAGAAATTGACCAAAATAAAAATATTGTTTTTGAGTGGAATAGTGCTGATTACTTTGAACTAACGGACGCTCCACATATAGATCTTACAAGTCAACACATTTACTATGTTCATGCTAACGCAATTGAAATAGATACAGATGGAAATATATTACTTTCATCTAGACACATGGACGAAATAACCAAAATTGATCGACAGACTGGAGATATTATATGGAGATTAGGTGGTGTTAATAATGAATTTACTTTTTTAAATGATAGTCTAGATTTTCAACACTCAATCCCTACCCCATTCTGCTATCAACATGATATACGCAGATTAAGAAATGGAAATATCACTATCTATGATAATGGGAATTATAAACATCCAAAATATTCAAGAATGGTTGAGTATCACCTAGATGAATTAAATATGACAGCAACTCTAACTTGGGAATATCGAGACAGTTTATTTAACCACAGTCCTTGGATGGGTAATGTTCAAAGGTTACAGAACGAGAATATAATTGGTGCATGGAATATGACAGATTTTCCAACTACAATAATCGAAGTGGGTCAAGATTGTACGAAAACATTTGAATTATCAATTGAAGAGTACTTCGATGATAATAATAATAAAAGAGGTGTGTGGATCTATAGAGCATTTAGGTTTGACTGGGAAGGAACGGCTGATAAACCGTACCTGTGGGAAAATACTTATGATAATTCATTTGAGCTAAATTTTGTCCAATTCGGGGAAAATAATGTTATTCAATATTATATCTACCATGGCTTGTCTCAAGACATGATGTCTAAAATAGATTCTACAACAAATAATTCATACCAAATTTCTAATATAAACCTTGGTGTAACTAATTTTTTCCAAGTCTCATCACATAATATTCCAGATATTGAAAGTTCTCTTTCTAATGTTATATCCTGTCCTTGTTTATTGCCTGTGCAAGAAATATATATGTATACTGATTCCTTAGACTTTGGCGAAGTTGCGATTGGTGATTCAACGATTCTTGATATGCCAATATTCAATTTAGGAAATACACAGCTTGAAATTGATGATATCATTCTTGACGCACCCTTTTATATAAATATCAATGATGGTTCTTTAGGTGCCGGTGAAAATTTAGATGTTCAGGTAAGATTCGTCCCGGTAGCCACGGGTGAATATTCCGGTATTGTTACCATTTACAGTAATGATAACGATGAGGAAGAAGTGACAGTCCAATTAACTGGCATTGCAGTGGAGCTTTCAGTAGATGGGCATCAGATACCAGATAAATTTACCCTACATCAAAACCATCCCAACCCATTCAATCCTGTTACAACACTTCGTTATGACCTCCCGGAAGATGCCATGGTCAATATCACCATCTACGACATGATGGGGCGGGTTGTTAGGACTATGGTAAATACCCAGCAGAATACCGGTTTTAAATCAGTACGCTGGAACGCCACTAATGATGCTGGTTCATCAGTGAGTGCTGGTCTCTATTTGTACATGATAAAAGCTGGTGACTTCAGGCAGACTAAGAAGATGGTATTATTGAAGTGATATCAGCCCCTGTTACCCGGTTTTTTTACTGCTGACACCGTTAGATTTGAATTGTGAAATATGCATTGCCAATAATTAACCTTTTACCTGCCATGCTGGCTGCCCAGGGAAGCTTTGGAGCTATTTTTCAACGATGAGGATTAGTAAAAATATTTTTTTGTATTTTTAAGCTCCATGCTTAGTGGGGTTTTCTGCTTGTAGGACGTCGGCAGATATAGAAATGAGAACTTACCAACATACCAGCATAATTTTTCAGTCAGGAAATGGGTAATCTTTTTTTCTTTACTCTCTTTTTAATTGCTATCCATGCCCAGGATGGTCCGCTTAATTATTATGCACTGACTACACCGGCGACGGAAATAGCAGGCATAATAAATGGAGAACTGTCTGGAGTAACCTGGAATAAGGTAAATAATCATCTGTACATGATAGAAGATGACTATGGCACCATTTGGGAAACTGATACTAATTGTAATATCCTGAGAACAATTTCCGGTGGCACCTTTGGTGATACGGAAGATATTGCTTTTCTGGGGCACGATGAATTTGCTGTCGTTACTGAAGAAGGAGATTTATATATAGGGAATATTCCGCATAGTGAGGATGATATGGTAATAGACCCGGATGATTTCCAAAAAATTACATTTGCCTATCCGGATGGAAATGACGGGCCGGAAGGAGTCACTTATAATCCCTTAACCGAAACGTTTTATATTGTAAAAGAAAAAAATCCGCAAGCCTTTTATAGATTCCAGAGGCCCGGTACATCAGCAGATACTCTGATTACGCCGGATATTCCCTTTGATGCAGAATCAATATTCGACGGGATCATGGAAGATCTATCTGCTTTAACTTTCGATGAAAGAACCGGCAGAATCCTTATTTTAAGTGATGATAGTCATAGAATCATCGATGTAGATCCAGAAACGGGTACGATCCATGGGGTACTTGATATGTCAGATGCGACTCAGCACGAAGGTATTTCCTTTTATAATAACAATTATGATTTAATCATCACCAGTGAACCAAATTATTATACAACATACTCAAGCGCGTGTTATGCCGATAATCTTCATGGATTCGAAAACACGGTTTGCCTGGAACAAACTATTTTAGGTATTGAACAGGACTGTAACTGGGATTTTGATTTTAACTATAAAATAAATGTAATCGATCTTTTGATCGCAAATGATATACTCAATGGGTACGATCATTATGATTGCAGTGATTAAATGACATCAGGCACCGCCCACCTGTCCATTTAGCCGCCTGTGGAGAACCTTTGCCTGCCAGCCATCTTTCAGACTGGAGAATTCTTCATTTTATAATTTAAGAGTGCTTTTAAATACCGTTAACTATCATAAATTTGGCCATATTAGATTAGTTTTATTATGAAAATATATAATAGCAGACTTGATGCTGTCCTGGATATAATTAAGATCAGCCAGCTTAACGCTAAAGAGTTTGAAGAAGTTACAGGCCTTACCAGATCGCGGCTTTATAGCTGGAGATCCGGGAAAGTCAAAAATATCAATACATGCACAGCGGAAGAGATTGCAGGGAAACTAGGTTATACTCTTTCCATTTCAGAGAATGGAATAGGGGCCTGTAAAATCGATGAAAACCAGGATACTTTTGTTGATCGCCCTATCAAGCCGGAATTGGAAGAATTGGAAACAATTATATCGGAAAGTAGTTTTGAGGTCAAACAATTAGAAGAAATAAAAAAATTGATCGGCTGTATTGTTTGCAAAAATGAGACGGATGAAAAGTATATTAAGCTTCAAGAAAAGTACCACGATCTTCTAGAAAAGTATTTGAAACTCAAGGAGTATAATTAACCGTATTGCACCGCTGCTGTTATTTGTATTAGGCTGATGATTGCTCAAATGAGCACACGAAAATCATTAAAGAAATTATATTATTAGAATAAAGGAACTTTCCCGGATTTTTTTCAGTTGGTTTATATTATTAAGGGCCATACCTGCTGCGTCATAGCCCCTATATTCCAAACGTTTCAGAACCCTTAATAAAATGGAAACAGAATCTCAATTACCAATATAGCCTATTATTCCGCACATTTTCTATTAACTGAATATTATTTATCAAATCCAGGAAAAAATATAGTGTACACACGTTCATCTTTATTTTCATAGTAATGATCTTTTAAAGTTGTCTCATGTATAAACCCAACTTTTTCATAAAAGATGTGTGCATTGGTATTATCTTCGTGAGTTAAAAGATAAAGCTTTCTGATGACTGCTCCATTATTTCCATACCAAGTACGGGCATCATCAATCAACACATCGATTAAATTTTTCCCAACACCTTTACCTCTAGATTCTGAAAGAAGGCAAATTCTGTCTAATTCAAATAGTCCATGTTTTGGGAGACCATGCATGATCCAGGTTACCAAACCAATAATTTTTTCATTTTCCATTGCAACAATGTAATGAAAGTCTTTATTTGCCTCTGTTTCAAAGGTTCTTAAAGCCTCTTCAGCATTTTCCATATTATAAAAGTCCAATAAAACACCAGCAATTTGATTTCTATCTTTATGTTCAGCTTTTCGGAAAAAAATATTATCAACATTCATAATCGAGATTACTCCATTAATTTTATTTTTTAAGACTTTATAACTCTTTCAGTTATTTTACAGGTACAGCATTAATCCCGTATAAAATTAATTATTTTAGAAAACATCATTCAATCTCATCTTTGTTAAACCAACATACGAAATCGGGGAAGCTGCAATACCTTGTATAAATTTGAATTGCCAGGTCTGTGTTTATTTAAGATGCGGGGAGTAGGAATGATTTTGTAATTTCCACAAATATGATATTAAGAGCGTAGATATGAAAAAATACCTGACCAGTTTTCTTATTTTTTCAGCCACCTCTGCAGCTATTGCCCATGCACCTGCGGATTCAGTAGCCATTCAAACTGGTATAGATGGTGCAGAGAATGAAAAAGATATTCCTAAGGAGCCAGGCACCGCCACTGTAGCCTCGGAACAGGACTATTTTGATTTCCTGCGCATACTGCATGCGGAACAACCAAAAAAATCCGGACATCTCCTGGGCCGGTTGGCCAGATCTTCAAAGGACCTGGGTGAACATAAGATCAGCGAATACGATACGTACCTAAAAATCTATTTCCCCAATGCTCATTCCGACCATGTACAAAGGTTTATGATTGAATCCTTCGTTGACCAGGAAAAATGGGATGAAGCAGAATTAGCTTTACTGAAATTTGTTTATCTCTATCCAAATTCTGCCCTGAAAAAGACGGTGATAGAAAATGGATATGTCCTTTTAGAGGAGGAAGACTATTACCAGTCTGACCGAGATAAACTGGTCACCCTGCTTCAGGAGGCTCCGCGATCAGGGGAGATCCAAAACAGGTATTTTAAGTTTCTCTCCGCCGTTCACGGCCTCAGGGATCCAAAACTGAAACCGCTTTTCAAACGGGAGGCCTGGGAGTATCTCCGGCTGTATTCTCACCTGCCCCGAGCCAGTAAAGCACTTATGGGGCTGGCTGGAGTGGATTTGTCTAATGGTGCCCATCATTCGGCCCTGATGATCTATGAAAAGTTGATGACCATGTATCCAACCAGCCGTGAATTTGCGTCGGCATTGTTTCAATCCGGTAAGCTGAAACAGGAACAATTTGGAGAATATAATGAAGCCACTGCCAACTTTCGCCAATTCCTGAAGCAATTCCCGGAACATCGTTTTGTGGCAGAAGCCCAATATCGCATCGCTGCCATCGCGGATCAGAACTTTAATGATTGGACAACTGCGATCGGAGAATATGAGAAGGTGGTTACTCAGCACCCCACTAATGTCTATACCATTACCAGTTTACTTCGCGTTGGTGAGATCCAGGCCACGAAACTGAGACAGGAAGAAGAGGCTATTGCCACTTACAACCGAATAGCTTCCGAGTACCCCGATAGTACAGTCCAGGTTACAAAAGCGCTCCAGCGTGCTGGTAAATTGTATGAAAAGAGCAAAGAATACGAAGAAGCTATTGCTCAATATATGGTTGTACATGAGAAATATCCCGGGACAGAAGGGGCATTGGTAAGCCTGGAAAAATGTGCTGTTATTTATGAGAAGAAAATAAAACGGAAAGATAAAGCGGTTGAAAAGCTGAATATCATTGTTAAAGAATATCCCGGGACAAAAAAAGCCAAGAAGGCAGCTAAACGGATCAAAAAACTCAATAAATAATATTATTTTGTTCATTCCCACTGGAACCGGACAGAAGTGGGATTTTTTTAGAACTCTCTACGGATCCAGGGTGCGCCGATAATATTCAAAGACCTTGCTGGTGCCCTGCCAGTTTGCCACTAGGTTCACCACGGTTACCTGCATGGTAAAATTTTTGGCGATTCCTTCCATAACATGTCCTGTCATGTATTTCAGGTGCTCCTGTTTCCTGGCCCAGTTCAGGTATACACGTTTCAGCATCTTGGCGTAGCCATTGCCCTTGTATTTTGATTCGATAACAAAAGCATATGTATATAATGTATTGTTCTCCCCAAAATGAACATCCGTCCGAGCCCAGGGTTCCCGGTCCAGGATCTCAATAGGAACGCCGATGATATAACCGATGATATCGCCCTGATAACGGGCAATGAACGGCAGTGATCCTTCACGGTTGAAATAGACCTGGATAGTGTTGGGTGTTAGTTTTGCTCTGGTACCGAATTTATCAGCCAGGGTTTCTGAAATCCTAATCAGAATCGGGTAGTCATCGCTGCCCACTTTTTTCATGAGTTCGATCTGAAAGGGACCACTGGATGCTATAACCGTGCTGGTAGATTCTTTATCTGGCTGAAAATTGGGTTCTGCCATAGGTTTATTTTAGGTAATGCATCGAATATCCTTAAAGGCATTAATAGTTCATTCTATCTTATGGTGGAATCAAATTGTAGGATGTTGACCACTTAGGGTAATTTACATGTCTATGATTTCTTTCAATCACCGTCTGAAGTCTGCTATAGATAAGAAAAAGTCATGTCTCTGTGTCGGTTTGGATATTAGCCCGGAGATGCTGGGTTCAGAAGATCTGAGTGAGCTCAAAATCCATGCCAGAAAAGTGATCGATGCCACCCGGGATCTGGCAGCAGCCTACAAGCCTAACTTCGCTTTTTTCGAACGCTGGGGCAGTGCAGGATTTGGCTGGCTTGAAGAAACAGTAGAATATATAGGGCTGGATCATATCAGGATTGCTGATGCCAAGCGCGGTGATATCGGCAGTACAGCGGCCCAGTATGCCCATAGTATTTTTACCCATTTTGGATTTGACGCGGTGACCCTGAATCCCTATATGGGTCAGGACAGCATCATACCTTTCCTGGAACATCCTGAAAATGGCGTTTTTATTCTCTGCCGAACATCCAACCCTTCGGCTGCTGATTTCCAAAATGAACAGCTGGCCGGCAGACCGCTTTATGAAAAGGTGGCTGCCTGGGCCAACGCCCTGAATAAACATGAGAATGTGGGGCTGGTTGCAGGCGCTACGGCCCCGGAAGAGTTGGTCCTTATCCGCGGCCTTGTGCCGGAACTGCCGTTGCTGATCCCGGGGGTAGGTGCCCAGGGTGGGGACCTGCACCACAGCGTGAAAGCAGGTAGCCAGACCGGGGTAGCATTGATCAATATCTCCCGGGGGATCAGTTTTGCCGGTGACCTGAGTGAACGGGCAATCCATGATGCAGCGCAGAATTACGTTGAAAAAATGAATGAAGTTTTCAATGGATAAAGAAAAAATAATTGATATTTTTAAATCTACGGAAGCACTGATGGAAGGACATTTTGTCCTGACTTCAGGGCGGCACAGCGCTGCATACTTTCAATGTGCCAAAGTTTTGCAATTTCCGGAACATTTGACTACTTTTGGAAGTTTGATTGCAAAACAGTTTGCCGACCAAACCCCGGACCTGGTAATAACACCGGCTATTGGCGGAATTGTGCTGGGTACGGAAGTGGGCCGTCAGCTGGGGGTGCGAACCATTTTTTCCGAGCGGAAAGATAAGCGCATGGTGATCCGGAGAGGACTGGGCATTGAAGCTGGGGAAAAAGTTTTGATCGTAGAAGATGTTGTCACTACAGGCGGTTCTGTAAGAGAGGTGATGAGTTTGGTAAAGCAAGCCGGTGGCAATATAATCGGAGTTGGCGTGCTGGTGGACAGGAGCAATGGCACCGTCAGCATCCATGATAATCAGTATGCCGTTGTAAAACTGGAAGCGGTCAGCTATGAACAAAGCGACGTGCCGGAAGAACTGGCAGCGTTTCCAATCCAGAAACCAGGGAGTCGATTTTGATGATGAAAATAATAAATATATTACTAACAGTTTTTTTAACAGGAGTTATGATCGTGAGTTGTGAAACACCCAAGAAAGAGGTAGTGGTTATTTCCACTAAATATGGTGACATGGTGGTGGAATTCTTTGATGAATCCGCACCCAAGCACGTAGAGAGTTTTAAAATGCATGCCCGTAACGGTTACTACAATGGCACCATCTTTCATCGGGTGATTCCTGGCTTCGTGATCCAGGGCGGGGACCCCAACAGCAAATCCGAAGACAGATCCCGCCATGGAATGGGAGGCCACGTCGCAAAATATTTCGGGATTGGCAATGAAAAGGATTCTGCAACCTGGATGCTTCCGGCGGAATTCAGTTCAATCAAACATAAAAAAGGGATCCTGTCCATGGCCCGCGCCCAGGATCCCAACAGTGCTGGTAGCCAGTTCTTTGTCTGCGCTAATGACGCCCCCAACCTGGATAACAATTACACTGTGTTTGGCCAGGTGGTGGAAGGACAGTCCATCATCGATCAGATTGTCAATGTACCCCGGGACCGCAGAGATAATCCTAACGACCGCGTAGAAATGACTGTACGCCTGGAACAAAGGGAAAAGTGAGACCACCCTTTTTAGGGCTGGCCCTTGGGGGCGGAGGCGCCAGAGGCGCAGCCCATATCGGAGTACTGCATGTACTTCATGAACATAAAATAATCCCTGAACACCTGGCAGGCACCAGCGCTGGAGCCGTCATCGGCGCCATGTATGCCGCCACACTGGATCCTGCGTGGATGGAATCCCGCTTCAGGGAATTTCTGATGAATGAAACTACAAAATTTCAGGCATCCACTGAGCTGATGAACGACCGCAATGCAGAAACATTACTGGAAAAAGCCACCAAAAAAATCCGGGATCATTTTGCTGTTATTCTGGGGGTCAATCGATCTTACATCATTAAACGGGATGTAATAGACGAAATGCTGGAATTCTTATTGCCAGTGCGGACATTTGAAGAATTGCAGATTCCTTTGAAAGTGGTGGCCACGGATATCCAAACCAGCAGCGATCATATATACGAAAGCGGAAACCTTATTGAAGCTGTGGCCCGCAGTTGCTCCATTCCCGGATTTGTAAAACCGACACGGGATGGGGATGCAATGCTGGTGGATGGCGGGGTGACCAATCCGCTGCCCATTTCTACATTGAGGGATGAGTGTGATTTTGTACTTGCGGTGAATATCGATCGCGGATCTTTGCCCCGGCTGCGTTCTCCCAATATGGTTGAGATTATGAAAAGAGCGGATCTGATCACGGGGTCCAGGTTAACAACGGCAATTATAAAGGAAGCTGATTTCCTGATCACCCCGGAAGTCCTGGGTCTGCACTGGTCAGATTATGGTCATTTCGACACCCTGGTGGAAAACGGCCGCCAGGCAGCGGAAGGAAATCTCCAGGAACTCAGAAACAAGATTAATAGAAAAAGCAATGTATTTTATAAATTAAAACAATGGTTGGGATAAGGACCAATAACCATTACTTTCCGCGCCGCCGACTGGCGAGAAATCCCATAATGAAACAGTTTTTATTTCTTTTTCTGTTCACAACAGGTTTAACCGCACAATTGGAAAATCCTGTGTCTGTCCGTACCGGAAACGTGCCCGGGGCCAGGGCGGGCGAAGTTATCCATATTCCGGTCATCGCCAGTATGGATCCTGAATGGTTCATTTATTCGATCTATAAGACGAGTGATGGCCCCATACCCACCGCAATCAATGTGTCCGGAAAAGCAGTGGCCATGGCGGGGATGGTCCGGGAGCCAGAACCAAAATATAAATGGGATGAAGGTTTTGAAACTAATTCCTATTATCACACCAGTGGTGCAATTTTTAATGCTCCTGTTAGATTGAAATCAGCCCTTGCACCTGGTATTTACGATTTAACGGTGGACTTTTTCTTTCAGGTTTGCAATGCCCGGCTGTGCTATCCCCCAACAACCAAGACCGTTTCTGTTCAGGTTACCATTGAACCTGGAGCCCCACGATCCGACAGAAATTCTCTCGTGGCTGATATATCTTCTGCTGACAATAACGGTTCTGATGGATTTGGGCACTCCTTTTTGGGGCTATTCCTGCTGGCTGTGGGCGGTGCCATCTTGAGCTGGGTTATGCCCTGTGTCTATCCCATGGTTCCCATCATTATTTCCTTTTTTGGCAAACTAGCGGATGAAAAACATATTGGTAAGAAAACAGTGGCTACAATGTATGGGTTGGGAATTTCTGGAACATTTGTAGTGCTCGGTCTGGTTGTAAGTCTGCTCTCCTGGGGAGTCAGTGATGTAGCTGCCAGAACACGTTATGCCAATATTGGCAATTTTATTGCCACCAATGCCTGGATAAACCTGGGACTGGGGATCTTATTCATTTTCTTTGCCCTGTGGATGTTCGGTATCATAAATGTTAATGTTGCCAGCCGTTTATTAAACAAGACCGACCAGGCAGGTCAATCGGCAAAAAGCGCACATTTTGGATCCCTGCTGCTGGGGGTCGCTTTTGCCATTACCAGTTTCAGTTGTACGGTCCCTGTTGTAGGCACACTCCTGGTTGTAGCCGCTACGGGTACCGCCGCCGGGTTATTTACCAGCCTCTACGGCATGTTGATTTACGGTGTGGTGTTTGCTGCACCCTTCGTTGCGCTTTCGCTCTTCCCCAAGGCCATAGAAAGTCTGCCTCGTTCCGGCATATGGATGGAAACAGTAAAAATTGTTTTTGGATTCATTGAACTGGCCGCTGCAGTAAAATTTTTATGGGTTCCGGACCTAGAATGGAATCTGGATTTTCTGCCGCGCAATGTAGTGCTGGCGATTTTCATTCTAATTGGAATCGCCCAGATGGCCTACCTTCTGGGTTTTTATACAGTGGGCTCATCAGAAGCGGAGATAAAACCGTTTCAGATCGGTCGGGGCCGCTGGGTGGGTACTGTGCTAACCGGCTTGGTTCTATTTCCCATAGGCCTGTCTCTCACTGCTGCCCCCACATACCATTATGCCGACATGCCGCGTTTGGTGGAAGAAATCATCGAGGCAATGGTGCCGCCGCCGCCAACGGAGGATGATCTAGCCAGACAGCAGGGCTGGTATGTGGATGATTATGCCGGAGCTCTGGCAAAAGCCAAGGAAACAGGCAAACCGTTATTTATTGATTTTACAGGAGTATATTGTGCCAACTGCCGGGTGATGGAACGGCGCATATTTCCAACCGGTCCCGTGAAAGAGCAATTTGATAAAATGGTCCTGGCCCGGCTTTACGTAGACAAAAAAGATTCCCTGAGCGAGGTTTTTGCCCGGCTGCAATTCGAGCGTTATCAGCAGGCCACCCAGCCCTACTATGTGGTGCTTGACCCTGCAGATGAATCCACATTGGCTGATACGGGCGGCTACGTGCCAAAGGGATTTGCGGACTTTCTTTTGAGTGGTATGACAGCATATAATTCCCGCAATCGCAATGATACTCCATGACTTTATAAGATTTTATGATGATAAGTAAAAATGGATAATACTGTATTATGAAACCGGATATGATGAAGAAAACGATTTTATTTACCCTTACTGCGTTCATAATGGGGTGCGGTCAGGGCAGTGCTCAGGCCGATGCAAGAAAAAAGAGTATCCCTAAGAAAACCGTAAAGGCAACGCGTCCCAAAGGTGCTGTAAAAGCACCTGATTTTACCCTTGCAGATCTGAAAGGAAACCGGGTACAACTGGCTGACTACAGGGGCAAGGTTGTCCTGCTCAATTTCTGGGGTACCTGGTGCGGACCCTGCCGCAGGGAAATACCCGATTTTATTGAATTGATGGATAAGTACCAGGAAAGCGGACTTGAAATCATTGGTGTAACGCTAACTTCCGGACCGCCGGAAAATATACAAAGATTTTCAGACCGGATGGGTATCAACTATACATTGCTCACAGATATTGAGGTGCGTGAGACTCAGACTGTGACTTGGGAGTATGGCAAAGCTACCGGCAGGCCCATCAATGGTATACCAACCACATTTATTATTGACCGCGAAGGTTATATAGTAAAAAAATATACTGGTCCCCGGCCAGAACATATATTCTATAAAGATCTTAAACCTTACCTGTAAACACTTTTTAGATTCCCAAAGAAAGGTGAAACATCTGAAAACAGGGCTTTTATTATGTATCCTTTCCATACTGCATGGCGATCCATTAGATCGCTATTGGCAGCAGCACGTAGATTATAAAATGGAGGTTACTCTTCATGATTCCTTACAGCAGCTGGCAGGGATGAGTGTTATAAAATACACCAACAATTCCCCCGATTCCCTTGACCGCATCTATATGCACCTCTATCCCAATGCGTTTCAACTGGGATCCGTGAAAGACCGGGAGTATACAGGGAATTATGGACGGGCATCCCGGGCAAAATATTTTAAGGATAGGTTGAAGGGGTTCACCAGTAAAATCAAGATCCATGATTTTAATCTGGCAAAAAAAGGAGAACCGGTTTTAAAAAAGTATTCTATCGATGATACCATACTGAAAGCCACCTTAAATCGAAAACTTGCACCAGGGGAAATGCTCAGGATCGATGTGAGCTGGACTCATCATGTGGGTGAAATGGTGGAACGGGCAGGCTACTACGGCGGGCAATACAACATGGCCCAATGGTACCCGAAAATGGTGGTTTATGATGAACAGGGGTGGCATGCGGATGTGTTTCATGCGGAAGGGGAATTTTACGGTGAATTTGGAAACTTTGAAGTGCAATTCGATCTGCCCGAAGCTTTTATAATTGGTGCCAGCGGTATTGTGATCGATGGTGACCCGGGATGGTCGGATGTTACAGTAGATACCACTATTGATTATTATATCTGGTCATCAATTTTTGACAGTACATTTGTACAATCCGATTCCACCGCACGGCGCCAGGTTACTTTTTTTGCGGAGAATGTCCATGATTTTGCCTGGGTCTCCGGTCCGGATTTGCGCTACGAACATGGGAGATGGCGGGACATTGATGTCCATGTATTGTACCACAAGACCCGCGGCGAAGAATGGACCAAAGCAGTTTTAAAACGTTCGGTTCGAGCACTTGAATGGCTGGAAGAAAAATTCGGATTATATCCTTATCCCCAGGTTACCACGACTGACCGACTGAAAAGCGGCGGTATGGAATACCCTATGCTGGTTATGAACGGCCGCGAAAGTGAAGGATTGATCGTGCATGAGATTGGCCACATCTATTTTTATGGTATCCTGGCCAATAATGAGGTGGATGAGGCCTGGCTGGATGAGGGCTTTACCACGAACCAGACCAGGAATTATTTGTCGGATCGTTATGGAGTCCATGGCTATGATGTAACAATTGATGATGAATATGGAAAATTTCCGACCAAGCACTGGCCTCTGGGAAACAGCCTGCATTCTGCACAATGGTATGCTATCAACTTCATGAGAAGCGGGCATGATGAACCCATCAGCCGTTCATCTTACCTTTATTTAAATGGTTCCTCTTACAGGCAGAATGCCTATACCAAACCAGCGCTGATGCTGAACGAACTGAATTATATTCTGGGTGACTCTCTCTATTATAGTGCCATGCAGTATTATTATAATACTTGGAAACTGAAACATGTCAATGAATTAAGATTTGTGAAAGCCATGGAAGAATTCACCGGCCAGGAACTGGACTGGTTTTTCAATCCCTGGCTGCATACAACGCGCCACCTGGATTACGGTATCCGTTCCTTCAGTAAATCACAAAATGAAAATAATACATGGAACATAAACCTTGGAATTGCGTGTTTAGGCGACCGTTTCATGCCGCTGCTGGTTGAGACGCAATTTAAGGATGGAACGGTTGATCGCCGCTGGTGGAAAAATCAGCTCTGGCGTTTCGAGGACACTTTCTCCTATACCGTGAACCAAGAACCGGTGGCAGTGACCCTGGATCCGGATGTTCAAACAGTAGATTTGGATTATCGAAATAATACAACCAAAATGAAACACCACATTATGTTCAACTGGCCAAGAAGCTGGTATAATCCCCGGGATCAATATGTGGTGCGTTGGATGCCTTATTTTTACTACCGCAGTGATTCTGCTGATTTTGCCCCCGGCCTCACCGTAGATTGGGATTATGGTCCCTATGAAAGCACAACAATCCGGACCAATTATGCACTGGCATCTAAAGAGTTGTACTGGTACGTTGGCGGCTGGCGTGAACCGGTTCATATTTTACCAAGAACAACGTTTCATTTTTGGACATTTAATCGGCCAGGTGTGCAGGAATTTGGCGGAGAAATTGAAAAACAATGGAACCGGGTTTACGGCCGGGCACCAACTCATAATTTTTCAACGGGATTTTATATACAGCCGGAATATGACTCCACCCGGGCTGTTCCCCTGGGATACAGTACGGATGGTAAATTGGCCGTTGGTTATTTAGGATGGGATGGGGGTGTTGGTCCTGTCCGTTTTGATTTAAACGGCGCTTCATCCATTGGCAGCTATTCAACCTGGAAATTTACCCGG
>Ga0187827_10000724_pt1 | contig 50790 bp, 40 predicted proteins | sample ETNtaG_39_FD_167969 | JGI IMG/M metagenome (GOLD analysis project Ga0187827, IMG submission 167969) | Marine microbial and viral communities from oxygen minimum zone, Eastern Pacific Ocean - ETNP2014_SV_150_PacBio MetaG (Illumina Assembly) | ecosystem: Environmental > Aquatic > Marine > Hypoxic...
CTCTGCTTCTCGGCCCTTCCACAGGTGCATGAACAACACTCTACGCTGGTGTGTCGATCTCATGGACGCTATTGCTTTGGCCATATGCGTAAAGGCGAGGGAGCGCAGGCCGGCCTTTACTTCCATCCCAACGATCTGATACATCGTCGAGTATGGTTTCTTTACTTTATTCGCCAGAGCATTGAATAACTCTTCCGCCTTCTTTCGCTTACCTGCGAGGGCGTACAACCGTGCCCCCGTCAGTTGATGACGCAAAAGATGGGAAGACTTGGTTCCAAGCCCTTTCTCGTAGAGCTCAAATGCGCCTTTCAGATCGTGTGCCGCGAATCTGATTTCCATGGCACGGAGAAAGTTCTTCTTCTTTGTGAGCAACTCTTCGGCACGTTCAATCTGGCTGGTAATCAGAAACGCCTCCGCTGCGTACCAGACTCTGTTGTTCATGTCCGGCAGGCTCTTGGTCTGTTCTTCGAGCCAATCGCAGTCCTTCTCAAAAGCTTCTGTTCTGCCGTCCATCCAATTGAAAAACATCTTCATCAGACGGTCGTCATTGATCGAGTTGGACACCTTCATCACATCATTCAGATCGGCAAGGGCGCTCCATTCGCTCATTTCGACCAGGATGTCGCGGAGCAGCCGATGGTCTCCCGAATCTTTGGCCGCGTCCCTGGCCTTCTCCATTTCGTTCGCGGCCCGGTACATCATGGTCAGGGCTCGTCTGCTTCTTGAAGATTTCGACTTCTTCAGTTCGGTGATCTTTGCAGGCAGTTCGTCCTTCAACAGGTAATAGGCCGCGGCATGATGCGCAACGGGAGGATGGCCGCTGTTGAGGCAGAGCTCCAGAAGATTGTGAGTTTGCTCCTTCTTGTTCTGTGTGATGAATAAGGTCAGGGACTCGCGTACAGCGTGCTCGAAATATCTGAGGAGAGTCGGCTTTTCGTTTGATGGGGCTGATTCGATCCATTCGGGGATTTTGTCCTGGTTCTTTGCTCCCTTCCGAATGATCTCCCGGAGAATCTGGTTCTTTTCGTGCGTGTTGCCGTATCGAAACTGCTGAACGAAAGCGACTTCCTCCGGGGTGGAATCCGGGCTCAGACCGAGCTTGAGCCGATCGAGAATGAACCGGGCGCGAACTCTGATCTCGAGATCCTTGTCCCTGAGCGCTCTGTTCAGGGCCGCCTCCGCGCTTTTGCCGGCCGACCAGAGCGATCTGGTGGCGGATTCTCTTTCGTCATAGCTCTTCGAACCAAGCCGCTGGATCGTGGCGTTGATATCGATGGTCTCTGCAAAGGCGCCGAGCGTCAGGCAGAGGCAGGCAATGCCTGGCTTGAGTTTAAGTGACGAAAACGACTGCATCGTCTGGCTCAGCGGTTCATTTGGAATACGACTCCAAGCAGGTCATCCGGTGAATCCAGGAGGGCGGCTGTCCTTTCTTCGGCCTCTTCCAGTGGAATGCGGTGGGTCGTCAGGCAATCGACATTGAGTCTGCCTTCCGAAATCAACCGCATGCAGAGCTCGAGGTTTGTGCGCGTGGTCCAGCGCATAAAGACGGGCGGATAAGGTTCTCCGTATTCCCACTTTTCATCGTGATAGCCCGAGCCCGTCCGGGCGGCGCGCCGAAAATCAAGATTGGTAGTGACAGACCTGTAATCGAAATTCATCCCTCCGACGACCACGAGGGCGCCCATTCGATGGGTGTCGGGCGAGAGCTTCATGCACTGGATGATGCTGTTCACTGCTGCGGTGCCATCGCCGCCGAAGGCGAAGACAGCGGAGTCCAGCCCCATGCCGCGAGTGAAGTCCATCGTCCGCTGATTCTGGTCCCCGTCGACGTCTGTCGTGGCGTGGATGCCCCATTCAGAAGCGATGTTTCGGCGCGTTTCGATCATGTCCCAACCGATCACGTAGTTCCCGGCGAGCTGGAATAATTGTGCGGTCAACTGACCCACGATGCCGAGCCCGACGATGGCCGTGTACTCTCCGAAGTTGGAGTCCGTTCTGCGCATGGCATGCAGGCCCGTGGCGGAAAGCATAGCGTACGCGCCCTGATCGTGGCTCACATTGTCAGGAAGGCGAACGCAGAGGTGGTGCGGCACTACCGCCCATGTGGCGTGGCAGGCGTAGCCGCCACCGATGCATCCGATCCGATCACCGACCTGAAATTCTTCCGCCCCTTCCCCTACGGCTGCCACAACACCGGAATTTGAGTAACCGAACTTCCGGGGTTCGGAATCCTTCGGGTCTTCACGCCGGTGGGCAAGGCCGTGCCAGCTCCCCAGTTCAGTTCCCGGGCTGATGAGTGAGCTCTTTACTTCAACGAGTACCGCGCCCGGTTTGAGCTCTGGAGTGGGTTCTTCAATCGGACGAATATTTCCATCACCACAGACAGTTGCTATTAGCCTTGAATCAGACATTAGAGATGCTCGCAAACATAAAAAAACCACGCCCTGCGGGGCGTGGTCGCGTCAAACCTTCAAGTGAAAATCATCATACAAATTCAGCGAGGGCTTCAGCCATTTCGCGGCAGTCACCGAAGCGCAAATCGGGATCTTTTGCCATGGCTTTCTCGATCACCTGCGCAAACTGTGTCGTCAGGCTTCCAATGAATTGAGTCGGCGGAAGAGGATCTTCTGAAAGCGATTTTCTCAGGATGTCCAAAGGCGATTTTCCGGTGAACGGCGGCCGCCCCGTCACCGTATGATACATAGTTGCTCCCAGCGCGAAGATATCGACTCTGTGATCGATATCGTTGCCTTTGGTCGCCTGCTCGGGTGCCATGTAGCCAGGCGTGCCGACAGCCATCCCCATGGCAGTCACCTGAACCGTCGGATCGACGAGACTCTTGGCGAGGCCGAGGTCCGTGAGCTTGGACATGCCATACCTGGTGACCATGATGTTGGCCGGTTTCAGATCGCGATGCACGATGTTAAAGGCGTGCGCGTGAAAGAGACCGTCCGCAACAGGTGCGAGCAACTGGGCGGCACGCTCCTGGCTCAATCCCCCTTCACGAACGACCAGGTCATGCAGGCTTTCCCCTTCTACAAATTCCATGGAAATGAAGGGCCTTCCCTCCATGGTGCCCTGTTCGTAGATCATGGTGATGTTTGGATGCTGGAGCTGCGCGCCAGTTCGGCCTTCACGATGGAAGCGCTTTACCGCGGTCTCCCCTTCAGCCACATCCGGATGCAATACTTTGAGCGCGACGAAACGCCCGGTGGAAACCTGCTCCGCCTTGTACACCGATCCCACGCCGCCTTTGCCGATCAGACGCAACATTCTGTAACCGCCCATGGTCAGACCCGCGAGGCCGACTTTTCTGGTGCAGGCCGGGCAAAGGAATTCCCCTTCGACCTCCCGGCACTTGTCGCTCATTGCATCCTCTTTGGAAATGTGTTCACCGCATCCATCACTTTCGCACTGGAGAGCGATGCGCTTGGGACCGTCCGAATCCTCCAGATCTTCCTCTTCAGCGACCTCATCTTCCGGCTCTTCAATTTCTGTTGGTGGCTTGCGCCTTACAGCAGTCATCTTCTTGGTCGCATCGGCCCCATCGGTAGTCTCAAGAATTTCAAACCGAAACTGCACCGGGCCCACCTCTACAAGATCGTTGTCGTTCAGCACCGCCCTTCTCAGATTTTCGCCGTTGACCACTATCCCGTTGGATGAGCCATGGTCTTCAATGATGTAGGCTTCGCCATCCTTGAAAAATGAACAATGCCGGCGAGAGATGTGAGGGTCTACCACGACGATATGGTTTTCCGAGACCCTGCCCATGGTGAGTGCGCCTTCCTGCGGGACGACAAACTCATCACCCTTGATGCGGCCTTCGACTGCAGTCAATTTTCCTTTCATGCAACTTACCTGCCCTGAATTGTGTGGCTTGTCTGTGCGGCTTCGGCTGGATTATAGATGGGATGCCCTGTTGATCAATGCTCGATCATTCGAGGTCCCCATCGAATTCTTCGAGCAAAGCGGCATGCGCAGCATCGGCCTGCTGCTCTCTGACTACACACTCAATTTCGATTTCAGAGGTGCTGATCAGATCGATGTTGATGTCGTTCTCCGCCAGGGTCGTGAACATTCTTGCGGCCACGCCGGTGTGGCTGCGCATGCCGACTCCGATTACCGAGATGGTGGCGATGTTCGAATCGGTTTCGACGAAAGCGGCACCCACCTTCTCCTGGATTGAGATGCAGATGCGGCGGGCCTCCTTCATCTGGTCTCGCGGCGCAGTGAAAGTGACATCGACTTTTCCATCGTCACCGCTGTTCTGAACGATCAAGTTCACGTTGATACTTTTCTCCGCCAATTGGTTGAACACCTCGGCAACGATGCCCGGCCGGTCGGTTACATCGCCGAGAGTGATCTTTCCCTCGGAACGGTTCAGGTCGACCGAACGGATGACGAATCCTTCTACCTGGCTCAGCTCTGGCACGGGGAACTCCGGAAATAGTTATTGGTTTATGGTTGTGGTCTTGACGCTTCGCGGCAAGAGGGTGTTCAGCTCTCTTCTGGCTTTTCGCCTTCTGCTTTTCCGCTCTTGGCAAATGGGAAAAGGATGACGTCTTTGATGTTGAGGCGGTTCGTCAGCAGCATGATCATGCGATCGATGCCGATACCCAGCCGCCGGTCGGTGGCAGGCCGAGCTCGACAGCGGCGAGAAAATCTTCGTCGAGTGGGTGTGCCTCTTCGTCGCCTCCCCTTCCCATTTCGACCTGTTCGTTGAGAAGTTCGCGCTGGCGTATCGGATCATTCAGCTCTGAGTAAGCGTTTCCGAGCTCCCAGCCGAATGCGAACGGCTCGAAGCGTTCGATCAGCCGCGGGTCCTCACGATGAATCTTGCAGAGCGGGGTCGATTCGACTGGATGGTCGATGATGAAGGTTGGCTGAATGAGATGCCGCTCACAGAAAAACTCGAACATGATCTGCACCAGTTCTCCCCACGTATGTTTCTCAACATCTTCTCGGGGAAGCTCCTCCTCAAACAGCAGATGGTTCTCTGGCAAGGCAAGCAACGCCTGCTGGAGAGCATCGGTATCAAGGTTGGATACGTCGATGCCGCTATGCTCGTGCACCATGTCAAGGAATTTCTCCCGGGGCCAGCTCGCGGCAAAATCGATCTCGACTTGCTCCTCTTCGTCTTCGCCGATTGAAATCCTTGTGCCCCCATTCACGGCCATGAAGACGTGTTCATAGAGTTCTTCAGTCAATGCCATCATGTCGTTGTAGTCTGCGTAGGCTTCATAGCATTCCATCATGGTGAATTCGGGATTGTGCGTTTTGTCAATGCCCTCATTCCTGAAGTTTTTACAGATGGTAAAGACCTTTTCGAAACCGCCGGCAATAAGCCGCTTGAGATAAAGCTCGGGAGAAATCTGCAAGTAGTAGGTTTCATCGATCGCGTGCACTTCAGTGGTGAACGGCCGGGCTGCCGCGCCTCCGTATACCGGCTGCATCAGCGGCGTGTCGACCTCGACGTAACCGCGCCCGATCATGAATTCACGCACCTCGGAGATAGCTTGTGACCGCTTGAGGAAATGATCCCGTTCTTCCGGCGCGCTGGTGAAGTAAGCGCTTCGGTCGCGATAGATGAGTTCCGGGTTCGTCAGCCCGGCATGCTTGTCCGGGAGAGGGCGCAGAGCCTTGCTGAGGAACTCAGTCTTTTCGACCATGATGCTGAGTTCGCCCGTACGGGTCAGAAAGACTGGGCCCTCGACGCCGACCCAGTCGCCCAAATCCCAGAGCTTGAGCTGCTTGAAAGCATCGTTCCCCAGGACCTTTTTATTGAGGAAGATCTGTATGCGGCCGGATTGATCCCAGATGTCGGCGAAGATCGTGCGGCCCATCTCACGCCAGTTCGTGATGCGGCCAGCGGTCTTGATGCTCTCTTCACTTTTGGTTTCGCCATCGATATCCCCGTATTGCTCACGGATCTGGTGGATGACGTGGCTTCTGACGTAACGGTAGGGATAGGGCTCGACTCCCTGTTCACGCAGGCCCTCCAGCTTGTTCATTCGGTTTTGTCGGTATTCGTCTTCGGTACTCATGGTCAGTTTTCGATTCTGAGAAAGAGCGGCTCTTCAACTGAAACGCCCTCGTCTTTGAATCGGGCAAGTGCGCGGCGAACGGTTCCGAATGGTGTCGGACCGATGGTGATGACATCAGGTACGAGCTCGCCGTTTCGCAGCTCGTGCAGGTTGTAAATTTGCTGAATGTTGATTCTGTCACTCTCGGATTCGCCGTACAGAATCATGGTTTTGCGCATGAATACGCCCGGCTCGTCCTTGCTGACGGATTTCAAATAGCCCGGCGAAACCTGGTCGTCGCGGGATACGATATTGAACTGTTTGTCAGAACAGTAATAGGAAGGGTTGTCCACCACATCGTTCTGAATACGCTGTTGGATGCTCATCACGTCACTGAAAAGCGCCGTCGCCGTCGCATCACCTCCGGCGCCCTGGCCGTAATACAACTGGCTGACAAAACCTTCGGTGACGCCTTCGACCGGTTCGCTCTCAACGTAAATTGCGTTGTAGGCACCACTGACGTTTGCCAGCGGGTGGTCCTGTTTCACCAGGCATGGGTGAACGCGGAGCTCGACGTCATTGCCTTTCTTTTCCGCCACGGCGAGAGGCTTGATAACGAAGCCCAGCTTCTCGACCAGCTCCAAATCTTCGAGCGAGATAGGAAGGATGCTGGATCGGGGAATGTTCTCCTCCGAAGGTTGGACCGCGGTATGAAAGACAATCGATGCCACGATGGACAGCTTCTGTGCCGCATCATGCCCATCCACGTCGAACGAAGGATCGGCTTCGGCGAGCCCGGCGGCCTGCGCACTTTCAAGGGCCCACTGCATGGCTGGATTGGATTCTGCCGAATCCGGTGAACCAGAAAAGCCGGGCATCTTGGAAAGAATGTAGTTGCAGGTGCCATTCATGATTCCCGCAATCTTGCGAATAGGCTGCCCGCGCCAGTGGTCACGCAGAAGGCGGATGATTGGGATGCTGCCTGCAACGGACGCTTCAAAACCAACGTTCACTCCAGCTTTATCTGCCGCGGCAAAGACCTCTGTTCCCCAATACGAAAGCACGGTCTTGTTCGCGGTGACGACATGCTTTCCAGCCCGGATGACTTGAAGTAATCGTTCACGAGTCTTTTCAAAAGGATCGCCTTCCGAGCCGCCAGAGCCGCCGATCACTTCAACAACGATATCCGTATCGGAATCGCCGGCGATGGCCTGGCCGTCGTTCTCGTCATACTCATTACTGGAGATCAGTTTCACGCCATCCGCAGCTCGAAGCTCATCATACTTGGATTGGTCTGGATTCCCCACCACCACGCACCGGAGGCTGAAGCCATTCTGACTGTTGAGCATCCGAAAAAGTGGAAGCCCGACCGTTCCACAACCAAGCATGGAGATGCCAATTCTTCTGCTCATTTGAGTTGGTCCGTTGTGGTTGCTCGCAGCCCGATTCCGGAGGCGCAGAAGTGTATTGAGGCATGGGGTAGATTCAACCCGGGCCAGGGCATAAGACGAAAACTGCGACGAAGAAGACAGAAGCTCAGCACCAGGTCCGAAGACTCACCATGCAGGATGCTTCTGCAATTCAGACAATACGCTGAATGCTCGCACCTTCGCCGGGGAGGACGCTCCAGACATCTGCTGGTAGTTGCCGGGGTGCGTAATAGTTTTCGAGTAGCAGTTGTGTCAGGGATTCCACTGCTTCTGCCTTGACCAGAGCCATGATGCAGCCTCCCAAACCCGCGCCGAGGATTTGCGATCCCAGGCAGCCATCGACGGAATCGCAGATGTCTACGAGTTCATCCACGTTCTGAGTGCTGCATGTGTATGCGCCGCTCTGATTCTCCAGAGCCGCATCCGGGTTGTTTTCTTCTGCAGCGCGGATCAGTCGTTTCAGTTCCGCGTCATCCAATGGGGCGGGATGCCAGGGGACGCGAACATCTGTCAGGCGTGAGACTCTATCACCATCATGAGAAAGCCGAATCCAGGAGCCGAGGGTATCGAGATCGCTGCTGCGAAGTAATTCGCCCAGCCTGCGGGAACGGGCCATTTCGGCGAGCCCATAGAGAAGTATGTCACGGACCGGATAGCCTCCCTCCGGCATGGTGTGGCTGGAGAAAATATCATCGAACTCTTTGCGGTCCTCTGCACACTGGAGCAATTCTTCACGACTGATTGTGATGGGCAATTCAAGCAGCAGACGGTAGGCCGAAGCAGAATCCAATGCATTGGGGCCATCAACAAAATCGCGCAATTGGGGACGCGACTCCTTCCATTCGGGATGTTGCCGATGCAGGATCAGCTTTGAGATTCGATAAACGGCCACTCGCCAGTTGTAACCGTTGCGGGCGTTGTCACCTTTGGCCGCCCGGTCGTGCGAATTGGCGAGGACGATTCGGTAACCCGATGGGAATGGATGGATGCCTTTGAGGTGGAATGGGACGCATCCAAGCTGCACAACGCTGTCCGGCCGTGAAGCAAGCATTGCCGCGGGATCGCTGGTGCCGCCTTTCAGGCCAATGATCTTCTCAGACTCGCTGGAAAGCTGAATGAGATGAGCGTGTTCAAATTGATGGTCGAGAAGCTCACACGATGCCAGCACCATGGAGAGCGTGAGTGCCGATGATGACGAGAGACCGGCCGCGGGAGGCAGGTCGCCGCCCACACACACATCGAGGCCCGGCAGGCTGTCGTTGAATTCCTTGTTCAGGCGAATGACGCCACCCGCGAGGTAGAGACACCAGAGCGGCAGCCTGTTGCGGAATTCGAGGACTTCAGGAGTGTCGACGAAATCAAACCAGTGGTTTTCGCCGCAATGTGGAGCATCGGACGCATCGAATTCGTGATCAGGGTAGTTTTCGGAATCGAGGTTCGTCAGCCGGTAGCTCGAATCCTGTCGGGGCGCGGCGGCAACGTAAATGTATCGGTCAACTGCGAGCATGTTGACGTCGCCGCCCTGGTGATCGATGTGGCGACCCATCATGTTGATGCGGCCCGGGGCACGGGCAATGACTGACGGCGTCCGGCCGAATCTGTCTTTGAACTTCTGAATGATTCGGTCTTGCATCATGCGCTGGCGTTGGACCAAGCGGTGGCTTTGCCGCGGCGGAGTATGAGATGATCCGTTGTCGCGCGGCCCTGCTGAGAGAGCATGAACATCGCAGCTTCCGCGACTTCTTCGACGGTCATCCAGTCATTGAAATCAACATCATCACGAATCCCACGGGCGAGCGGTGTGTCGACTCCGCCGGGGCTGATTGTCTGCACGACGATGCCGTGTTCCTGAAGCTCGATGCCCATGACCTTGGCCAGGCCAATCTGGGCGTGCTTGGAAGCGCAATAGCCGCCCTGGGTGGGATATGGCTTCAGGCCGGCGACGGATGCGATGTTCAGGATTCTGCCCTGTCCGCGTTCAATCATTCCAGGGATGACCGCTCTCGAGCACAGAAACGTGCCGCGAAGATTGACGGCTACCATTTCATCGAACTCTTCCGGCGTGAGCTCCCAAACGGAGGCAAACCGTGCGACGCCCGCGTTGTTGACCAGGATGCTGATCGGGCCAAGCTCTGATTCGATTTCTCTGATCAGCTTTGCGACTTCTTCTTCCTGAGTAATATCAGCCTGGATGGCCGCGGCCTCGACGCCGTGTGTGCGGATAAGATCTGCTGATTCCTCAAGTGGCTCTCTGGTGCGGCCGCAGACGGCAACGGACGCGCCTTCGGCACCGAGCGCGAGCGCAATGCCTCGTCCGATGCCGGTACCACCGCCAGTGATCAGAGCTGTCTGGTTGGTGAATGTGGGCATGTTTGTTTGTTAATGCCTGTGAAGCAGAGGGATTGAGGGCAAGGGGATGAAGCCTCAAGACCGAACGGTACCGATCACGTTCTCTTCAAATCCAGAAAGTACTCCATCAGCTCGTAGCCGTTCTCAAACTGGACCTCCGCCTCTTTTGCTTTGGCTTCGCTGTAGGTAACGGGCGGCCCGGCATCCACCCCGGTACCGCTCATGGCGAACGGGATGGCTTCTTTCACATGAGTCCGGATGTCGATTGGGGTCGGATGATCGGGCAGGACAAGGACGCGATGTTCCGGGTGTTGCCTTAATGCGGCCGTACACGGGCCGATGACTTTTTCGTCAATGCTTTCGATGGCCTTGATTTTTTCTTCGATGTTCCCTTCGTGACCGGCTTCGTCCGGGGATTCAACGTGGACGAGTACGAAGTCGTGATCCTCCAGGGCTTCGATTCCGGCCTCGGCTTTCGCATCGTAATTCGTGTCAAAATAACCGGTCGCGCCTTCCACGTGGGGGACATCCCACCCAAGTAACTCGCCCATCCCTTTGATGAGGTCGACCGCGGCGATCACGCAGCCGCTGCGGCCGAAGCGTTCTGCAAAAGTCGGCAACGCCGGTTTCAGGCCATTTCCCCAGAGCCAGATCATGTTGGCGGGTGATTTGCCTTCCCGGACGCGCTGCAGATTCACCGGGTGCCTCTCGAGTATCTCGCGCGAGCGACCCATCAGTTCGCGCAGCAACCCCGAATCCTCACCCGTTGGAAGGACATCCTCGAGGCGCTGGTTCATCACGTCATGCGGTGGATTTGCGGCGACACTGAGATCACCTTTGCCGCGACGGACGAGAATGTTGCGGTAGCTGACGCCGGGATAGAAGACCAGTTCGTACGTGCCGAGCTCGTCGGCGACAGCCTTTATGAGCTCATGTCCGTCTTCGGTCGGAATGGCGCCTCCGCTGTAATCGATGAGTCTCTCTTCGTCCGCGGTGATGAGGTTGCATCGGATGGCGGCATCCAGCGGCCCGAGCTCGATCTTCATACTGGCTGCTTCGATGGGTGCGCGTCCGGTGTAGTACTCATCGGGGTTGTATCCCAGCAGACACATGGTGGCGACGTCACTGCCCGGGGAGTGAGAGCTGCATGTGGTGTGCGCGCTCCCAAGGATGCCCTCAGAACAGATGGCATCGAGATTTGGCGTGTGCGCGGCTTCGACAGGGGTCTGGCCGTCAAGCTCTCCGAGCGGGTGGTCGGCCATGCCGTCGGGAACGATGAGAAGGTACTTCATGCGTAATCAATAATGTGTAATGCGTAATGAGTAACAAGGGGACCTCTCCTTGTTTCCTCTTTCTCGCTGTCTCCTCACGCGCCTGCAATCCTTGGCATCCTGGTCTGCTCTCGGCTGAGTTCTGCCTGCATGAATTTGAAGAGGAGTTCGGATTTCAAGGACCCTGCTGCGGGATCGTTCCAGAGGTTGTTTACCTCTCCTGGATCTTCGTGCAGATCGTAGAGGTCGCCAAAATCGTGATTCTTGTAGAGGGTGATTTTGTAACGGTCGTCCACGTAAGTGCGCAGGTTGAGGACATTCGGTTGGTGACGGTTCTCACAGATAATGTGATTGCGAGCCGGTTCGCTTGAACGCCATGCGGACATCTGATCGACTCCCTGCATCTCACCGGGAATATCGAGTCCAGCAGCGGCCATAAAGGTTGGTGAGAGATCGACAAGGCTCTGCATCGTGTTATTCACCGCGCCTGCCGGGACGTGACCTGGATGGCGAACGATGTACGGAATGCGGATGCCGTCTTCGTAATGGAATGGGCCCTTGGCTGTCAGGCCGTGCTGACCGAGGTAGTGTCCGTGGTCGGTGGAGAAAACGACGATGGTATTATCGGCGAGGCCCTTTGCATCGAGATGATCGAGAATCTGCCCGATGTATTTATCCATCAGACTGACCATGCCGTAATAGACGGCCATGTTCTTTTTCAGTTCGTCTTCGTTGTGAGCATGTCGGTTGCAGCCGTGCGAGCCGTACTCTTCTTTCCAGGGCGAGAAGTCCGGATTTTCCTGCTGGGTGAGTTGGATAATCGGCGGGTTGTTTTCATGTTCCCCTGGCGTCACATGGCCGGGTTGCATATCTGCCGGGTCGTACATGGTATCCCACGGCTCGGAGACGAGATACGGCGGGTGCGGGTCGTGAAAGCTCGCCCAACTGAAAAACGGTTTGCCTTCCTCCACCGCCGCATCGATAGCCGCGATGGTTCGGAGCGCGGTCCAGCGGCTGTAATGGAATTCCTCCGGCAGACTCCACTTGTGTTTGCGTCGTGGGACGTCCCGGTTGGGTGGCCATTCCTGGAAATGGTCCTTCCAATCGGGCAGACCGTTTTCCTCCATCCAGATTCCGTAGTGCTGGCCTGCGTGTGCTTCGTCTGCGTGGTTACGTGCGATTTCGATGTGATCAAATCCATACCAGGGTCCGTGGAACTGGCGCCAAAAGTCGAGATCGCGAAGAGTGGGCTGGCATTCGAGAGATTCCGAGCCTGGCTGTGTGGCCAGTGGCTGGAAATGGGCCTTGCCAAGGAGGCTTGTGGAGTAGCCGGCGTTGCTGAGGTGTTGCCCAACAGTGGGCACATCTTCGGGCAGCTTGACGCCTATGGTCCAGCAACCGTGCGCGGATGGGTATTGCCCGGTGATGATGGTGGCCCGAGTAGGTGAGCAGACGGGATTGGGGCAGTAGGCCCGGTCAAAGCGCGTGCCTTCATTGCAGAGCCGGTCGAGGGCCGGGGTAAGGATCAGCGAATTCACCGAGCCCAAAGTGGAGAAATGCTGTTGGTCGCTGGTAATGAGGAGGATGTTGGGTCTGTCAGACATGTTCGTTTCTATCGGAATTGGCAGGCGGATGGAGACTGCAGGAGACGTTATCGACGCTCTTTGAGAGTAGCAGGGCAGGCCTGTCTTGTCGTTTCATTCACAACACTCCGTCCTAAAATTCGGCGAGAAGCCTGAGAATGGCTTCCTTTCCATAGGAAATGTCCCTGACAAAGATCGACCCTGAAGTAGCCTGGCAGAGTTTACTTCAAAGAATCTCCCTTGGGCAGATGTAACGGAGAGCATCCGAGCCAATGATCATTTTGGGATGCTTTCCGTAGCTTTATCTATTTGCAATGCAATTAGTTATGAAAACTGGTGGCCGAAGATACCATCGGCATCGCTCCGGCAGGAGTCCAGTTTCAGTCGCGTTCAGTGTCTGAATCATTTTCATTCGGTTCCGTCTTTGCGATGTGCGGCGCAATTCCCTCCACATGCATACGGTGATTACGATGTCTGAAACTGATGAGCAATCTGATCCTGCGGTCATCCTGGTTGTGGATGATGAGGAAGCGAATCGTGAGCTGCTTCAAGTCTGGCTGGAAGAAGCAGGATACCAGGTGGCCCATGCACCTACGGGTGCGGGTGCTCTGGAATTCATCCAGAAAAACTCAGTCGATCTGGTTCTACTGGATGTGATGATGCCGGAGATGAATGGATATGAAGTCTGCAAAGAGATCAAATCCAGCGAGGGCCTTGGTTTCATTCCCGTCGTCCTCGTAACCGTGCTGCGGGATGTGACCAGCCGGATTCAGGCGAATGAATCTCATGCGGACGATTTCCTTTCGAAACCCGTTCATCACAAAGAGTTGATGACCCGTGTAAGCAGCCTTCTCCGCCTCAAGCAGACCCACGAACAACTCGTCCTCGCGAACCGGCAGGTAAGCCTGCAGAATAAAGAGATGCACGACCTGCAGACGATGAAAGAGGAGCTGGCACAGCTCCTCGTCCACGATCTTCAGAACCCTCTTGCGACCATCAGCGGATACATAGAAGCCCTCTTTCAGGGAAAAGAAAGGCTCACTTCGATGCAGAGACAGTTTCTGATGGGAGCGCTGGACGGCTGCCGTGAACTGCGCGAGATGGTGCTGAACCTTCTCGATATCAGTGTCATCGAGGCCGGCCATCTGGAACTCGAGACCGAGTATCTCGCCCTGCACGATCTGGCTGACAAGGTCGCGCGGACATCTATCGCCCCTATCAGCGATGCGACTTTGAATTTTAAGAACGAGCTCTCTGATGAGCTTTACGTTTATGCCGACAAGCACCTGGTGAAGCGTGTTTTTTCGAACCTCATCGGCAACGCAGTCAGGTTCTCGCCGGATGGAGGAACGATTCGCGCCACGGCGGAAATCCAGAAGGATTCGGTCATCTGCAGCGTGGTGGATGATGGCCCCGGAGTGCCAAAAGAATATCACAAGAAGATTTTCGAGAAGTTTGTGCGTCTCGACTGGAAGAAAGTCAAGGGCCGGTCTGGCCGAGGCCTTGGCCTTGCTTTCTGCAAGCTGGCTGTTGAAGCACATGGTGGACAGATCTGGGTCGATCCGGCTGAAAAGTCAGGCAGCCAGTTCTGTTTTTCGCTACCTGTATCGGAAGCTGAGTCAGCTTCTGCATCTCAAAGTGGGAGGATTTCATGAAACGGTTTGGTCTACAGTTTTATCTCCTGACGAGTTTCATTCTCGTTGGGGCAGTACCCACCATTTTTCTCGGCATCACACAAATTCTGCAGCCTAAAGGCGTCCACGCGACGCTCTTCAGCGTGATTGCCTGGAGCGGCTTCGCTCTGCTCCTGGCCGCTGTTTTCGGCGCCTACCTCTCTGCACGTTTTCTACGCCCTGTTCTGAATCTGACAACAGGCATCGAAGCCGCGGCCGGTAACGATTTCACATCCGACATCGATATCAGTACTGCAGCCATGCCAAAGGAAGTCGCTGAGCTGACCGATGAATTCAACCGGATGATTCATCGACTGCGGGACAGCTACTCCAATCTGGAACAGAAGGTAACAGAGCGCACTTCTGAGCTGGCCGAAGCGAACCAGGTTCTGGAGATTCGCAATCAGCAGATTCTGGATGCGAGCCGTGCCAAAGGGCAATTCCTGGCCAACATGTCTCACGAGCTCCGCACCCCGCTGAACGCGATTATCGGCTTTTCACAGATGCTTCAGAAGCCGCGCACGGGCGAACTGAACACCAAGCAGAGCCGCTACGTCTCCAACGTTCTCGAGAGCGGCCAGCACCTGCTGTCCCTTGTCAACGACATTCTGGATCTCTCCAAAATCGAAGCTGCGAAATTGAGCCTCGAGTCGGAGGAGGTGGACCTGCCGGCGCTGGTCTGCAGCGTGACAGATTTGATTCAACCCCTGGCTGATAAGAAAGACATCCTTCTGACGCTGAATCTTGAACAGGGGTTGCCAGAAATCGTTGCGGACAGCAAACGGGTCCGTCAGATCCTTTTCAACCTCCTCTCCAATGCCGTTAAGTTCACGGAGTCGGAAGGCAAGGTCGAGCTGTCCGTCAGTCATTCTCCGGAAGAAAATCGAGTTCGTCTTTCGATCTCCGACACCGGCATTGGAATCAGCAAAGAGGATTTGAAACACATTTGGGACGAGTTCCATCAGATCGACGATTCCTACGCCAAGACGCAGGAAGGCACCGGCCTTGGCCTCTCTTTGACCCGGAAGCTTGTCGCGTTGCATCAGGGATCAATTGATGTGACGAGCGAGTACCGAAGTGGCAGTACATTCACTGTCGAATTGCCTGTCACGCCACGGCCGGTGTATGTGCTGGTTGTGGAAGACAAAGAAGATGTTGCTGACCTGTTCACCGAAAAGCTTGAAGATGATGGCTTCGAAGTCATTACCGCTCAGGACACACAACAGGGCATCATGGAGGCCAGGCAGACCAATCCGGATCTTATCTTTCTGGATTTGGAGCTACGTGGACGTTCAGGATTTGAGCTCCTCAAGTCACTCCAGGCCGACCCAGTCACCTCTCAGATCCCGGTCATCGTCATGGCCGCTAACGAGATGAAAGACGAAGCCGAAATACAGGAGTTCATCCGGACAACCGTGCACAAAGGTGATTTTACCTTCCAGAAACTTCTGGCTGACGTGCACCGGATTGTTCGCATCAGCGCATGAAAGGATACAAATGACAAACCGGATAACAGAACAATCCAAAGAGAGACTCGAAGCTTCCCGCGCCCCCATCGATGAGGTGTTGTCGTCTCTTCGCCATGACCTGAAGACGCCCCTGAACAGTGTCCTTGGTTTTTCCCAGGTGCTTTTACAGGGAAGTGCAGGTGAGTTGAACGAACGGCAACAGAGATACTTGCAGAACATCAGACAGGGCGGCGAGAATTTGCTTTCACTCCTCGACGCCCTGTTGGATGTTGCAGGCGCTGCAGATTCAGACGAAGTGAGCATCCCGTTTAACTCCCGGCACAAGCTGGATGGGCTGCAAGGCCTGCTGAACGGGTCGGGCTACAAAAGAGGCGTCGAGGTAACCATTCAGATAGAGGCCGAGACGGTCCTCAGAGGCAACCCAACTGAATTTCGCCGCCATGTTTTTCAGATCCTCTTTGGCCTCATACGCTCGTCGGATGAAGGTAGTTCCGTTGTCATGCGTTCTGAAGATATCGACGAAGTGCTCCATCTGAGTTTTGAGAGCCGCAACCAGGAATCTGAAACCGCGCTTCCCGCCTATGTGGCGACCTCTGCCCGCGTGCTTGCCGAAGCTTTTGCCGGAAAACTCGAAACACGCAGTTCGGCAAATGAAAGGATTTTGAGGCTGGCCTTGCCGGCATATGGGGTGGCCGAGTTCGTGAATAATTCTGTACTTTCCGCTGCTTCTTAAGAGGGAAAACCATGAGTCATGCAACCATTCTCATCATTGAAGACAACCCCATGAATATGGAATTGGCTTCGGATCTCCTGCTCGATGAGGGCTTCGATGTCATCGGTGCCGAAGATGCTGTCAAAGGCATCGAGATGGCGAAAGCAGATCATCCCGATCTCATCCTGATGGATTTGCAGCTCCCCGGCCTGGATGGCATCCAGGCCACCCATCTGCTCAAGGAAGAAGCGAGCACGCGAGATATTCCTGTTATCGCGCTGACGGCTCACGCCATGAGTAATCACTCTGCCATGGCCAAAGAGGCAGGATGCATCGCGTTTATATCCAAGCCGATTGATGTGATGCAGTTCCCCGACCAGATCAGTGAGCTGCTGGAAGAAGCGCAGTCCGTGGCTGCCGGCTGAGCGGTAAGGGGTGAGGCGCAATGCGTATACTCATTACGTATTACTTGTTTGCCCCTGCCGTATCCCGACCCCTTCCGGACATCCCCTCAAATGCCAGCCAATTAATGTCCAGTAAATGGCCACGCGATCGAGTGTCTTCTGATGCTGAAACAGGGTGCAGATCGCCGCTATAAAATTGAAGAAAAGGTTTGGAAATAATTTCAGAAAGCAACCTGTTCGGAACAACAGGTATACCGTCCGTGAATACCACTTACTGAAGAAACGGTATCTGGAACGATAGAATTCCACACGGCTGAGGCCCGGCAGGCGGCGGACCGAGCTCGTCCCCTGATGGTGGACGGCCTGCGCCTCCGGAAACTGCACCAGGCGGTAGCCTTTGAGCGCAGCACGATGACAAAGGTCTGTTTCTTCAAGGAACATGAAATAGCCTGTATCGAAACCCTCTATCTCATTGATGACGCTGCCGCGAATCATCATCATCGCACCGATGACCACCTCGACTTCTCGCAGTGCTGAAGTCTCCTGCAGTTTACTTGGAAACCTGTCGGGAAAAATGCGCCGCAAAATCGCCTTGTTGAGGAGCTCTGTGGCCAGGGATGGCACGTTATCAAAAGAGTTTTGAAGCGACCCGTCTGCATTCAGAAGTTGTCCGCCGCAGATGGCAATATCCGGCGCGGCGTCCATCTCCCTCACGAGTGAATCGAGCGTGCCGTCGAGGAGCCTTGCGTCGTTGTTAAGGAGTAGAAAATACCGTCCTTCAGCAATTTCAAATCCCTGGTTATTCGCTGCTCCGAACCCCAGGTTGTCATCGTTTTCGATCAATCGGACATCAGAGAAATGTTCTTTGACAGCTTTTACCGAACCATCTTCCGAAGCATTGTCCACCACGATGATCTCGAAAGAAGTTTCGCCGGCTGTTTCGCCAACGGAGGCGATTGCCTCCAGTAGATAATCCTTGAGATTCCAATTGACGATAATAACGCTGACGTCGCAGGTGGGTTCAGACGACATGATAGTCTGACGGTGGAGACAGGTTTCCAGTCTGTCTGTTGGACGGATGAGAGGTCTGTCCGTATACGCCCTCTCCTACTCCTCCTCACCGACGATCGCCGCATCGGCATTGGGGAAGTTCGGCAGCAGTTTGTCCAGGTGAGTAATCTTGAAAACTTCGGCAATGGTTGGGGTCATCGACGAGATCCTCAACTGTGCGCCGCGCGCTTTGAGCTCTTTGTAAATGTTAACGAATGCCCCCAGCACCACGCTCGAAGCATAGCTGACGTGGCCGAGATCCAGGATGATGACTTCCTGCCCTTCCGCGGCTTCGATGATTGCCGGCCGCACGAGGTCGAGGTTGTGGTCACTGATCTGCCGGGTCAGAAGCTCGGCGATGCGCATGCCGTTCTTCTCGTGCACACGCAGAGTGCCGGTTTCCGAAAGCAACGTTGCATCTTTGATGCCGACTTCAAATTCAGGTTCCACCTCTTTTTCAATGGCAGGCGCTGGCGTATCCCAATCCGCATCCATATCGAAATCCATGCTGGCCATAGCGCCGGCTTCCGGCTCTATGTATCCCGCGCCAACGTCATCCATTTCTTCTTCGCTCATCACGTCGACGGCAACCAGCGTCGCGGGATCTGCCAAAGCCTGCTCAGAACGTTTCTTGACCATGAGCAGATGATTTCCCGCGCCCATATAAACAACTTCATCGAGCATCTGGTCCATGAGCATGATGCCATAGCCCGATTCACGAAGATCGTCTTCGACCTCTAACTGTTGCGGGATCTTCTTGGGGCTCATGCCCTCGCCTTCGTCTGAAATAACAAGCCCCCATCTGTCTCCATCCGCATAAAGATGATAGCCGACCAGTCTGTCCGGATGATACTTGTTGCCGTGAAGCATGGCGTTCTTGATCGCTTCATCCAGACAGAGCTGAATACGTTCTGCATCCATCGCACCGAGGTATTTTCTTTCTGCAAGGGTCCGCAGAATTCGGATGATCATCGGATCTTTGAAGGCCAGCTCGGAAGGCGTGTCAGCCTCGATCAAAGATTCACCAAAGCTAGGCCTCATTTCGGATTCAAATACTGGCATGGTTCACTCCCTGTCTACTCCCCGCCAAATGCGACGCGCAGCTTTTGCTGCAGATCTTTTTTATCCACCGCTTTATTGAGTGCCTCTGCTGCCTCGACCTGGCCTTCTGCTACCAGTCTCAGCAAGGCATCATTGAGCAGCACCATCCCCTCTCTCGCGCCTACCTGCATGGAAGACGGGATCTGGAATGTCTTTCCTTCACGAATCAGGTTCGCGATGGCGGTGTTGACGATCAGAATCTCCAACGCTGCGGCACGCCCTTTAGTCTTCTTCTTGAGAAGGTTCTGGGCGATGACGCCCTGAAGAGACTCGGCAAGCATCTGGCGAATCTGCTCCTGCTGCTCGGCGGGGAACTGGTCGATGATTCGGTCAACCGTTGACGCCGCAGTCGTCGTATGCAGAGTACCGAAAACAAGGTGGCCTGTTTCAGCCGTTTCAATAGCGATCGCCGTGGTTTCAAGGTCGCGAAGCTCTCCAACCAGAATGATGTCGGGATCCTGTCGAAGCGCACCGCGCAAGGCCCGTTCGAAGCTCTCGGTGTGCTTGTGCACTTCACGGTGGGTCACCAGACAGCCTTGTGATTGATGGACGAATTCGACCGGGTCTTCAATGGTCAGCAGGTGATCTTTACGGTTCTTATTGACGTAATCGATCATCGCAGCAAGCGTGGTCGACTTACCAGATCCGGTCGGGCCGGTTACCAGCACCAGGCCCTTGGGCAGCATGCAGAGCTTGAGGATCGCCGGCGCCAGTTTGAGCTGTTCAGCAGTCAGAATCTCAGACGGAATGATGCGGAACACGCCGCCAATGGAATCGCCCGGCTGATGTTTCATCAGGTTCGCACGAAAGCGTGCCAACCCGGGAACTTCATAGCTGAAGTCGGTGTCACCACAGTCAAGGAACTCTTTCCAGTTTCTGTCGGGGCAGATTTCACTCAGAAGCCGCTGGCAGGTATTCATATCCATTGCGGGAACGTTCAGAGCCACAACAGCTCCGTCGATACGCATCATGGGACGTTGCTTGGTTCTGATATGAAGGTCTGACCCGCCCTGCTTCGATAAGAAGTGAAAGAATTTGTCAATCTCTGGCACAGTAATATCTCCTGTTATTCCTTCGAAACACTTGCCGAGTTCGCGGCAGTCTTTATTTCAACCTCTGCGGCCCAAGAAGATGGGTTTTTTACAAATTCAAGTCAGGAGTGTCAACGGCGACCGCGGGTTACTCACCCCAGCAGGAGGAGACTATAAGCTTGTCCCTTGCCTCACCCAATCCCGCAGCCGATCAAACACCATCTTTGCCTTTTCGAATCTCTCGGATGCATGGAGAGGCAGCACATCCTCCCGATATCTCCTTTCCACCTCATCCTGCATCTCCATCCGCGCCACTGGAATCTGTATCGATCGAATCTCGTTGAAGCTGATATTGAGAGTGCCGACGCCGTTATAAAAGCGCCGGATCTGGTCGAATCCGAAATCAGTCTTCAGGAACAGCCAGACGTAAAACGGATTCAGGCCTTCGATTCGGACCACATCCACGAAGCACCCGACATTCGCCTTGAACCCGCCTGGAAAAATGGACATCCGGTTCTTTGCCAGGGCGCCCATCCCGGATCGAGCGATGAGCAGGTCCCCTGCCTGAGGACGGGATCTGGGTGGATTGAAATCAGACTCCTCAGTAATGGAAGCCGCGTTGTTGAAAATCAGACCGGTGTCGCCGAGTTCGCCCTGGCCGATGATGCGCACAGGTCCGGACGGCTCTTCCGCGGTTTTTCGGCCTGTGATGATCGGTCCGTAGGTAATGTGCGTGATGAAGTCACCAAGCGGGCGAAGAGGAAACCGGGTGTTGGCCTTCGTTGGGATTCTGAGATTTGGATGGAAGTAACCAGTGTGCCAGCGAAAGGGTGTTAGCTGATCCGATGCCACTCGAACGGTGAATTCAGAATCCTCGAGGTTGCGTGCTGCGCTGAGCACTGAATTCAGGTAGGGAACGATCCGGGGCACTCGCGGAGCGTCTGCCCTGCAATCGTCCGAGTAATTTGGATTGGCCAGCAGGACTGGTGAATCAGGCTCTGTGGCTCCGGTGAGCGCGTTCTTCTGCAACACCACCAACGACGTAAATGCATTTGTATTCACTCCGACGAACGTTGCCCTCGGAAAAGTCACAATGGCCCGAAGCTCAGCTCGCTCAGCGACCCAGTCTCGCAGGTGGCGATGACGATCATTCGCCAGCAGTCCATCAGGCAGAATGATGGCGACCCAGCCACCCGGCCGGGCCAGGCGGACAAATCGTTCAAAGAAGAGCATTTCAATTCTGCAGCGTTTCAGTTGTGCCAGAGCTTTCTGAATGTTCGGTCCAGGAGGAATGCGTTCCAGTTCTTCTTGAATTCCCCTGCGGTCCACCGGCCGCCTTTGCCAGGTTTCCAGACGCAAAAGAGAGCGAAGCAGGTCTGCTTCGGTAGAGGGGTCTGATTCGAATTCACGGAGCATCCTCTTCACGCCGTCTCCCCCGAAGGGGGGATTGCCAATCACGATATCGAATTCGCCCTCAGCAATCTGGATTGGCGGATCGGCGAGTGTGTTTTCAGAAGTGGAACTCCCCGCCCCGTTCGATAGTCCATTTCCTAAAACCCCCTGCAGCCTGCCGTCAGCAAGTCCATCCCAGTGATTGCGCATTGCAGGATCGATATCGACAGCGACAAATTCTGCGTCCGTTAAATGGTGAGCCCCGCTTTGAATGAAGACACCTTCCCCTGCCGCGGGGTCGATGACTCTTGCCGGGCGGCCGTCATCCCACGCGCCCGATGTATCGAGCAACTCCCAGACAAAATCTGCAACGTTTGTGGGGGTGAAGAACTGACCTTTGGACTTCTGTGCTTTCGTGGCCTTCAATGCTGTGTCCAATCAATGAGAATTGATATACATTGTCTCAAGCCTCGCAGCCGCTGTTGACGCCCGTTCGACCAACTCACCTGAGCCCAAACGAAAATGAGCGACAAGGATTATGTCATCGGTTTTGATCTCGGCGGTACGAAACTCATGGCAACTGCGCTTGACCGCTCATTCAAGCCCCTCGCGTCGAATCGTAAGAAAACTCGCGCAGTCGATGGCGGCGAAGCGGTGTATCAGCGCATCAAAACATGTATCTCCGATTTGGTCGATCAGTCTGAGCTCAAAGGAAGATCTTTGAAAGGGATCGGGATGGGCGGGCCGGGCATCCTTGATTCTGAAACGGGAGTGATCGTTTACACCCCTAATCTGCATTGGGAGAACTTCCCCCTCGGCCCGCGGCTGCAGGATGATTTCGATGTCAAAGTGTGCCTCGATAACGATGTCAATATGGGCCTTTACGGCGAATTTCATTTCGGAGCAGGCCGTGGTTTCAAACACGTCATTGGCCTGTTTCCCGGCACAGGCATCGGAGGCGGCCTCGTCCTGAACGGCGAGATCTATCGCGGCACGGGCAATGCCGGCGAGCTGGGCCACATGACCCTGGAAGTCGGCGGGCCATTCGGAGCAGAGAAAATGCGCGGCACCCTCGAAGCCCTGGCAAGCCGGTTGGCAATCGCCAAAGAAGCCGCCGTCCTCGCCGCGCAGGGGGAAGCGCCATGGCTGCTCAAGAATGCCGGTACGGACATCGGCAACATTCGCAGCGGCGTCATCGCACAGTCCATCGAAAACGGTGACAAGCCCATCGAGAGAGTCGTCCGGCGAGCTGCCCGCTACCTGGGCGTCGCCATGGGCTCGCTGGTGAATATCTTCAGCCCCGAAGCCATCATCCTCGGCGGCGGACTCATAGAGAAGCTGGAAGACCTCTACATGGAAGAGACAGTGAAGGCCATGAAGAAAAACTCCTTCACGTTCATGTCTAAAAACGTTAAGGTGCTCCCGGCCGCGCTGGGCGATGATGCCGCAGTGATGGGCGCGGCCAAGCTGATCAGTGAGCAGTTGGAGCGAGAGTGATCGCTCGCGGGATTTGCAGGCCGCCGGAGAACAGCCCTCCCAGAAACTACTTGACGAGGACGCAAATGTTGGGATTCCAAATATGTTGGGTCACAACAGTGTCCAGGTGTCTGTAAACCGCCCGCCGGTTGGGTGCTCCTGAGATACAATGTCGCAAGTGATGCTCGGCGAGAGTGTTGGAGTAACGGCTTTAGCCGGGTTCTTCCGGCTGCCAGGACCCGGCTTTTGAAGCCGTTACTCCAACGAGCTCTGCAACCTGTATCTTTGATGATTTGCCCGCCCATAGCGGTCAGGTTAGGGCTGAAGCTTGGTCTTACTCTTCGTCTTTCTCATCGTCTTGATCTTTGTTCAGGAGCAATTTGAGATTAAGACGAAGAGAAAGACGAGGAGAAAGACCAAGCCAGTCTCACGTTGTCTTCGTCTACGAGGGTGAAGAATGACCAGATGGACTTTTTACGGACGAAGCTGAACAGTTAGAAATCACTACGTGAACAGAGGAACCACAAGATGACCGCCGCAGATTTACTCGTAGATGAACTTCAAGCGAGAGGAGTTCGGTACATCGCAACTCTCAATGGGCACGGGCTCGACCCTTTCTACCTGGCATGCGAGCGCGCGGGCATGCGGATGATCGATGTGCGCAACGAACAGGCCGCCGGGTACATGGCTGAAGTGACCGGCCGGCTGAGCCGTTCCGTTGGAGTCTGCGCGGTCAGCGGCGCGGTCGCCCATGCCAATGCTCTTACCGGAGTGCTCAACGCCTGGTTTGATGGCGCTCCCATGCTGCTCATCACCGGCATCACGCCTCTTCAACATCTCGGCTGGGGAAACTTTCAGGATTTTAATCCGGTGCCCATGTCCGAGCCGATCTGCAAGTATGCCCGCCTGCTCGATGTGCCCGGACGGGTACCTCAGATCGTGCATGAAGCATTCAACGCCGCGACGACCGGCCGGCCCGGCCCGGTCCACCTGTCATTGCCAATCGATATCGCAAGCGCGGAAGTGGACCCTGACTCCGTACGCCTTTCACACATCCGGAGCGGTGAGGTACGCCCCGAAGGAGCTGCAGACCCCGATGCGCTTCAGCAGGCCACCGACCTCCTTAAGCAGGCCCAACGCCCTTTGCTCGTCGCGGGCAGCGGTGTTTTTTACTCGCAAGGGGAAGCGGCGCTCGCCGAATTCGTTCAACAGCAGAAGATCCCCGTGACCGTTCCGATCTGGGATCGCGGCTCCATCGCTCAGCCGCTCGAGGAGTACATGGGAGTGCTGGGCGCCGCGGCCGGAGGCCCGAAACTGCTTCCTGATGCAGACCTCATTCTTCTCGTGGGCGCAGACTTTGATTATCGGGTCGGCCAGATATCGAAACCTGCTATCGCATCGGAAGCGAAGATCCTTCGCATCCATGCGGACCCCACACAGCTTCGGCAGGGGCTGGAAGCGCATCTCAGTATCCAGGCCTCGCCCGCGACGGTGTTGAAACAGTTGACGAGTGCTTGTGAGGAGGCCAACTGTGCCCCCGCCGAGGATTGGCTTTCTGAATCAAAGGACAGACTGAACGACCACCAGCGCGGCTGGCAGGACGCAGCCAAACGATTATCCGGAAGCACCAGCGGCCATGATGTGGTGTCTGCGATCCAGGAAGTCATGTCTGATGAAACAATCCTCCTTGTTGACGGCGGCAATATCGGCCAGTGGTTCCATCAGGTCCTTGGCTCCCAGCGCTACCCCGGCCATTGGTTGACCTGCGGGGCCAGCGGAGTGGTCGGCTGGGGACTGCCCGGCGCGATGGCGGCTCGTGCCCATCAACCCGACGGGCCGGTCATTCTTCTTTCCGGCGACGGTGCGTTTACCTTCACCCTCGGCGAGTTGGAATGCGCGTCCCGCCAGGGCCTCCACTTTGTAGCGGTCGTGGCCGATGATGAGCAATGGGGAATCAGCGTCAGCGGTCACCTTGGAAGCTACGGCCACCCCCTTAACAGCACCCTCGGCCCCACACGGCTCGATCTGGTCGCTGAAGGACTGGGTTGTCGAGGCGTTCGTGTTGAACAGCAGTCAGACCTGGCCCCCGCCCTTCAAGAAGCATTGAAGGCCGAAGCCGTAACGGTCATTCACGTCCCCATCGTCCCAAGCAGCCCAGCCTGACCACTTAGTTCTTTCTCTTAATCGTTATCCTAATCGTCCTCTTAATCTCCCGGGCAGGCTGCGCTGTGCACGTGCACACCTCTTGATCTTCCTCTTAATCGTTATCCTAATCGTCCTCTTAATCTTCCGGGCAAGCAGATCAGTGCTCTACACCGGAACTTCTGCGCGGTGTGTAGACCTCTCAGTTCTTCCTCTTAATCGTTATCCTGATCGTCCTCTTAATCTTCCGGGCAGGCAGATTAGGGCTCTACACCGGAACTCCTGCGCGGTGTGTAGACCTCCCAGTTCTTCCTCTTAATCGTTATCCTAATCGTCCTCTTAATCGTCTGGACAAGCAGATTGGGGCAGATGTCGCGTCTCACATTCCTCAAGACCCGCCTCTCACATTTCATGGACACATGTTCACGAAGAACATCGTCTGATCATCGCGAGCTCACTGTTGCTCAATTTCACTGACTCCAGGCAGCGATTTGTAGATTAGGCTTCCAGATTCGTTCGTAAAAAGTAGACGTCAGCTGATATCCGGCCTGAAAGGCCACAAACATGGCAGCCCAGGGCAACGCCCTGGGAACAGATTGAAGAGACAATCCCAGCCCTGAAAGGGCGACACAACATAATGCCTCTCAGCGATCTGTGCCGCCCTTTCAGGGCTCAAGGGCGACCGTTCCTAATAACCCAGGGCGTGCATGCGTTTAGCGTCTGCTATGGCCGAAGGCCATACTCATCGTAGCCTGGGGTATCACCCCAGGAATGTGATGCGTATCAGCATCTTTTGGCCGAAGGCCATATTCACCGAGACGGTGACGTTGGTGAATTTGGCCTTCGGCCAATGAACCTCGTTCGATTCATGAATCCTGGGGCGTTGCCCCAGGCTACGGTGAATCATGGCCTTCGGCCATAACTGAGACTTCGAGAAAGACGCCAAACGCATACCCGGGCGTTGCCCGGGGCTGATATGTCTGTGCCCCTTCGGGGCGTGACTGACTTTTACGAACGAATCTTCCAGCCCGATCACTCATGAAACTGTTACAGGACGGAAGCCTGAACTACGAATTCGATCTCTGTTTCGAGTAATTCGGAGTCTCAGATGGCGAGCTGCGCGACAGCAGATTAAGAGAACGATCAAGAGCCTCAGACTTCATCTTCGGTTCGCAGCATGCCCTGCACGGCTTCCCCTGAATTGTGTAATTTCCAGGGCTGACAATCGGCCCACGATCCGGTAAAAAGCACGGACCGGCATCCGAACATCCGAGGAAGCCATCATGGTGGCAGTGACCGTTTTCATCAGCTACAGCATCGAGTGGAGTCAGAATGTCACTATGACGAGAACAGGACTGATCTTGATGGCGTGCTTCGCGGCCTTGTCCGCCGGTTGCCGGCTCCATCATGTCGCAGTGGATTCCGGCCGGCCTCCGGCCCTGACAAAAGACGACGTTCTCTCGATCCGGGAGGGCCGGTTCCACCTGGACGGGAAGCCCTTCGCGGAGATCAGCTTCAACAAGTTCGATCTGCTCTGGCAGTTGTACGACCAACTGGCGAAAGGGAACGCGCTGAACGACACGGACCCGATGGTCCAGGCCCAGGATCGGGCCCTTCGGAACCTGCACGAAATGGGATTCCGCTCGATCCGGTTTTTCGCTCTGCCCTGGGGGCCGCGCGGCCCTGAATCCTACGCGGATCCCGAGAAGCGCAAGCTCCTGTACGCAGCCCTCGACAAGGCCATGGAGCTATGCGACAAGCACGACATTCGCGTGGTCTGGTCTCTCGGCGCCGGCACGTTCACTGACACGAAACTCGTGCCCGGTAAAGGCTGGGTCCATCGCGAGGAACAGAAACGCGAGCTTATCTCCGACCCGGAGTCACGGGGCCGCAAGCTCCTCTACCAATACATTGACGAGACCGTGGCGCGGTACAAGAACCGCAAGACCATCCTCATGTGGGAGATCTCCAACGAAGTCACGCTCTCTGCGGATATCGGCAACAGGGATCGCGTGTTCAAGGGCCAACGGATGCCGACGCTCAAGGACGTGGCCGGATTCTTCGACGATGTGGCCAGACGGATCAAAGCCGCGGATCCGCTGAGGCTCGTCAACAGCGGCGGCTCGCACATGCGGGAGAGCCAATGGAACCTGTACCAACGCCGCGTGTGGGATAAGGACACGTTCGAGGAGCAGTTCAAGTGCATTGAGCTCCTCTATGGAAACTCCGCGGTGGACGTGATCGATATCCACTCCTACCCCAACCACAAAGGCGGCTACACCATCATGGGCAAGGACGGGAAGGAAGCGCTGCTCGTCCACAAAGGCTACACCGAGATGGCCGCCCGCCTGGACAAGCCGCTCATGATCGGCGAGCTCGGGCTGCACGCGGCCGCACGAACCAACAAGAAAGTCTGGGAGGAGAGGCCCGGCTACTTCGAGAGCTACTCGGACGCGGCCGCAGCCAGGCCCTGGGTGAAGAAGACGCTCAACAGCGTAATCGACGCGGGCGTCCAACTCTCCTACTGGTGGTGCTACCAGTCCGATCGTCCCATGGATCAGAAGAATCAGCAGCGCTTCGACCTCTCCCGGGAACGCAACCCCGAGCTTCTGGCCTGTTTCGTAGAAGCGAACAAGCGGCTGAAGGCAGCAAAGGAGAAAGCCACCATGAGTACCGTATCCCCCGTCCGAGTCCAAAACGGTAAGTTTGTTCTGAAAGAAACGGGAGCGGCCTACGTCCCGCGCGGGTTCAACTACGTCCGGCTCGACCTCGAGGGCAAGGGCGGCCACGCCACGTTCTCGCCGTTCGTGTACGACCGGGCTCGGGTGGTGGCCGCATTTCAACACATGGCGGAAAACGGATTCAACGTGGTTCGCGTTTTCCTCAACGGGCTTCGCGGACAGCGTGGCTGCATGTTCCAGAGCCGTGATGCCGCGGCACCGGATCCGAAGTACCTCGACAACCTTGCGGAGTTCCTGCTCCTGGCGGGGCAGCACGGGATCCTTGTGGTCCCATGTTTCGATTTCTTCCCGGAAGCCGGCCCCTATCGTGACGGTTTGAAAAAGCGGATTGAGAACGTCGGTCCGTTGAGCAACCACTACCTGAACCAGGCATTCATCAACGCCAAGAAGCGTTACCTGCGCGACGTCATCCGAGAACTGCGTAAACGCGATCCGCGCACGCTGTCGGCCGTGTTCTGCTGGGACCTGATGAACGAAGTCTGCTACCACCTCGGCCAACCGCCGTTTTCGCTTGACCAGGGACGAGTGACCCCAGCCAACGGCGTGACCTATAATCTTGCAACCGACAAGGAACGTCTGGCCGACGACATGGCCGTGTACTGGATCGACCAAATGGCATCTGCCATCCGTGCCGAGATTCCCGACGCTCTCATCAACGCAAACGTCTTCACGTACCATGCAGTCGGACGGAACGGCCCCGGTGATTTCCGCCCGAAAAAAGCAGTCTGGCAGAACCGGTATCCGTTCAGGCCCACGGCGCTTCTGCGCTCGAAGGCCGATGTGATCGACATCCACATCTATGCAGCGGACGAAGCCGCGCTAAACGCGGACATGAAATCAATCGAGCATGACAAACTCGTCGCCGGGCTTGCAGACGCACCGAACAGGGCCCTCATCATCGGCGAATTCGGCGTGTTCAAGAGAGCGTTCCCGGAACTGACCGCGGGCACCGCGTGGGCAGGAAAGATGACCAGGCGTTTTCCGGGCCTGGGCGCCGCAGGATGGATCTACTGGACGTACGATACGGACGAGCAAAAACAACTGTGGAATGCAATGTCCGGCCACGGAGCGATCTTCAACAAGCTGAAATCAAAAGCCATCAGATAACGTCTCCGGCATATAAACACGACGTCATAGGAGATTTCGCATTTGCCACGGCGTATGACGCTCAAGCACCAGTTCTTCGCCTCCACGGGGCCTGAAGTTAGTCTCAGCAAGCCGGCACAGCTTCGACCAAGCATACGGGTCAGTTCAGGTGCAACCCTCCTTACGCTGAAAGCGTTAGAGAAATGAAGAAATGAAAACCGCGCTTGCTCTGGTGTTAGTTATTGATCAGGTACTGACGTTAACGAATGCGAAGTTTCTTATGACGTCGTGTTTAGAAGTCGAACATGGAAGCAGCGCAATATGAAAGAACCGTCGTTCACGCTCTGCGAGCCGATAATCAAACGAAGACGGTGTGGCAGAAAGCTGTATTACCGGATGTTGTTTGCACTCGCCGCGATGCTCTGGGGCTGTTCTCAGAGTTATGCCGCGGAACGGCCACCCAATATTCTGTTGGTCATCTCCGACGATCAGGGGTATGGCGACTTCGGTTTCACCGGAAATGAGGTAGTCAGGACGCCGAACCTGGACCAGTTGGCCAGGCAGTCGGCCTTTTACAGTAACTTTCTTGTGGCGCCTGCCTGCACGCCCACACGGTCCGCGTTGTTGACCGGTCGCAACCATCTGCTCACCGGGGTCTGGGGCGTCGGGCCGCGCGGAGATGTGAGGCGCGACGAAGTGCTGATGCCGGCCTTCTTCAAGCCGTCCGGCTACCATACCTGGATGCTTGGGAAAGTAGACGGCGCCAAGATGATGGAGCTCGGCCCGCTGGATCGCGGGTTTGACTGGTTTTTTATCATCGGCGGTGGATATCTGCACAAGCGTCCTCGTATTTTCAGCCCGGGCAGTGGCAAATGGACAGAGGGCTGGACGGCGGACATCATGACCGATAAGGCGATTGAAAAGATCCGGAAGGCCGGTAATCGGCCGTGGTTGGCACATGTCGCCTATATCATTCCTCATCTTCCATGGGTGTGTCCGGACGAATATGCCGATCCGTTTCGCAGGAAGGGGCTTTCCGAAGCCCTCGCACAGTGTTACGGATCCATCACGCATATGGATCACAACATTGGCCGATTACTCGAAGCGGTTCGCGAGGCAGGGCAGGATAAGAACACGATCGTGCTGTTCTTGAGCGATAACGGTCCCACTGAAGGCCGGCGTGCCTGGGTTAACAACAACTATGAAAACGCAGAAAACACTTCGGACTGGAAGGTGCGCAACCCCCTGGGACTGACCGGACACAAGGCCGAGGCATGGGACAACGGCATACGCAGTCCCTTGCTGGTGCGCTGGCCCGGTCGTATACCGCCGGGGGAACGTAAACAGCTTGCCGCCGTCGAAGATATCCTGCCTACACTGCTCGACCTCTGCGGAATGAAAGACTCTGGAAGACCCGAACATCTGCCGTTCACCGGAGTCACGTTGCGGGCATCACTGGAAAACGCGAAAGCATCGGTGAAGCGCGCTGAGGTGTTTCGTCTCGCGCTGGCCGGCCCCGGTGCGCCGGGCACCGCGGCCAGAGGCGGTATCATCGAAGATGCCGCGGCCGTTGACTACAACCGCCTGCACGCCATCCTGCGGGGCGAACGCTACAAATTCCATCATCTGCCCGGCGGAAAACACAAACTGTTCGACATTCTGACAGATCCGGCGGAGAAGCGGGATATCGGTCCGGACCACCCCGAGCTGATCACCGAAAAGGCGCAGCGTTGCCGCAAGCGGTGGAAGGACATCGCCGAAAGCGGTCGTGCCCTGCAAATGGCGCACAGCGTGGTGAATAATGCCGCACACCCACACACCGCCAGGTGGCGCGTACCTGCCAATCGCGGCCAGCGACTGAAAGGAGGACTCAAGTGCATTTTCAGCGGTGGATGCCGCGGATTCAGAAGACCGGGCGACCGCATCGACTACCGGGTTGGCGTGCAGCAGGCGGGCTCCTTCAGTCTTGCGGTCACTGGCAAAGGGCTGGATGCCGCGGCAACGATTGAGCTGCTGGTAAACGGCTCAGTTGTCAAAGCAAAAGACCGAACGGCCATGAGAATCAGCTTTGACGCAGCGCAACTTCCAGCCGGCTTTTCCACGTTAACGTTGCGAGTGCCTGCGCATGCGGCTCCCGGAACGGCTGCCGCCACAGTGGATCAGATTGTGTTAGACGTGAAATGACAGATCCTATCGAGTGCCAAACGTAGGATGGCCGTCTCGGCCGTCTTCTTTGAGCCCTCGATGTCGGCCGGGGACGGCCAACCTACGTGGCGCGCGCCGGCTGGTAGCCCGAGACGAGGGCAATTTAACGCATCTGGATGACAATTCTCAGGGGTAAAGCCCCGGGCCGTTTGCCTAGCCCAGCCCAGCGGGCTGGGTCTTCGGGCAGATCATCCTTAGGGGCAACGCCCCGGTTATTTGCCCTCATGAATGCCTCCGCATAAATGGCCGGGGCGTTGCCCCTTTCTAGATCTTTGTACCATTCACCCAGCCCGTTGGGCTGGGCTAGCTAGGCAAACGGCCCGGAGCTTCGCTCCTGAAATCCGTCTAAACGACTCCGTCTTGGCCTACTAGCTGGTAGCCCAAATGTTCGAAAGCCCACACCCGGAAACTCATACCACCATCACTGCATTCTTCTCGATGTGATCCCAATCTATGGGTGCCGTAAAACCGGGTGAATCCGGCACTTCAAAATAACCATCGACGATCGGGAGTTCCTTCCGATTTTTCAGGCCTTGAATCTGTTCAGTGTCGATCACCAGCACTTCGCCGTAATCATTGTTGGGGATGGCGGCGCAGAGATGAGCGTTGACGCTGCCCAATCCGTGAACCTGGGCCCGCATTCCGAAAGACTCGGCCAGGTGTGATGTTTTTATGGCGCCGGTGATCCCTCCCTTGAATGCTGCGCTGATCCTCATCATGTCGAGGGCACGGTATTGAATCCAGGTGGCGGCGTTCCAGTGGCAACCGTCTGAGGTCTCGGCCGCCAGCACGGGGATGTCGAGGCTGCGGCACAGTTCCGCGTAACTGGGCAGATCGAATTCTCTCATTGGCTCCTCGTACCAAAGGAAATCGGCCTCTTCCAGGACGCGGCCGACTTTCATGGAGGTTGCGTAATCCCAACCAGCGGATCCATCGAACATCAGGTCTGCTTCATCACCCGTCCATTTACGAAGATTGCGAGACAGCCGGGCGTCTTCCACGGGGTCTCCCCAGGCGTGGAGCTTGAATGCTGTGAATCCTTCGTCCATGCATTCCTTGATGTGCTTTTCGTACTCGTCCATCGTGTCCCAGGTAACCGTGGATGCGTAGGCGGGAACGCGGGACTCATATCCACCCAGAAGTTGGAACAGCGGCAGGCCGGACTTCTGCGCTTTGATATCCCAGCACGCGATGTCGAGCGCGCCCAGGGCATGCACCTGGAATTCCTCAAGACGATCGATTTCCCAGATTTCATGCCACAGCTTTTCGGTCATCAATGGATCGGAGCCGATGAACTGCTTCAGACGCCGGCGCGTCACGTCCGCCAGATAATGGGCCCGGCCGCCGCCGGAGCGGCCAACGATGCCCTCATCAGTCTCGACTTTGAGGACGGCACCATATGTCTTATCACCCTCAGAGAGGGCGTCATCGTAAGGCAGTCCCTCGCGCCAGTGGAAACTGGGAGGAGTTTTGGTTGACTCCGTGACGTAACATTTGATGTCTGTGATTTTCATTGGATGGATCTTTGTTCAGGGGATCGGCGCCCTCCATGCCGCGCAGGATTCTATCAAGTTGTTTAGGAGCTGTATCCAGAGTCGCCAGATTCTCGGGAGGATTCGGGGAAGGGCTCCATGAAGGCGTCACATTGCCGATGCAGTGCCTCGTGTGCTCACTGCTCGAAGGCAAGATTGACCAAACCACATGCAAAGAGCAGATCGATCGCCGACGCCGCCAGAGTCACCACACCGAATTCACAACGACGACTAAGAGGTTTCATACAACAGCTCTCTTACTCATCCGTGCACCTGCTGGCGGGCACATTCTCTTTGCCAGTTTGGCAGGGGTTTAATCCATTGAGCGCAAATCGAAGTGGGTGGGCCTGGCATCGAACGTTTCCACAGCGAGTAACGTCAGGCCGTCCTGATGCCGCGCGGAGACCGAGGGCCGCGCCTCAGCCGGCTCCACGACCTCGAATGTTCCGTTGACGGTGAGATGGACGATGACCGGCTCGGGAACAGCTTCCGCAGGACGGCCCAGAGCTGGCAATGGGTAGCATACGCTGAGTCGCCATTGCTTGTCGGACATCTTCCGGGACATGACGAAGCATGGCTTGTCGACGGAGACCAGCCCCGCGTCGAGTGATGCGATTACGTCCGGCAGCTTTTCCTGCACCTCGAAGAACGTGCACGCAACGAGGCGGCTTTTCGCGATACTGACGGCATGGACGGCGTCCGTGTTTAGAAGCACAGAGTAAGGCCTATCGCCAGACGTAATGCGGCTTGAGAGCGCTTCCATTGCAGCTTCGTCGGCGCCCAGCAATACCACGTATTCATAATCGCTGTTCTTGGGGCCGATGGCGTGGTCAAACCATGCTTTGGCGAATGGGCCAGCCGTCGCCAGCTTTGTTTTGTTATGACGGGAATGTTGCTCGACCGCGTGAACCCTCAGCGGCGGATTATTCGGTGGGATGAAGTAGCCGGTTTCGTACTCGTCAACCATCCACACGGGGAATTGTTCCGGTTGCACTATTGCTTCAAAGGGCATGGCACTCTGTGCGCGGCGCCAAGACATGGTGACAGGGCCATCGGGATTAACTGCATGGCGCTGGAAGAGTGTCGTCACACAGGAGTGTTTGTCAGAACCATTCGAAATCCCGCTGCCGAGACATATGAGCATCGGACCGGCGGCGACTACGGAAGTGCGGCCCCGGATGGACTGGTCATGCGGATTGGCGGGGGTGTCCAGTCTGAAGGCGAAGACGCCGAATTTCTGTTCAAGATGACTGCTGCCTGAGAAAGGTGTCACTTGCGGCACGCGAGATCCGTAAAACGCTGTTGGAGACCCTTCGAGCAGATCGTGCGGTAAGGCCAATGTGGTGGCGCCGGGAGGCTGCGCCCAGTCCCAGCCGGGCTGCACGAAACCGCTGGGATCGGGCCGTCGCTCGTCCATGATCATCATCGTCCCATGACTTTGGTATCTGCCGAAGCGGTTGTCCGCCCTATATGTTTCGTGTGAACGAACCGGCCCTTGATGTCCCTTCAGGATCACCGAATGACTGCCACACTTGTGTAAACCTGAGGCCGCGTAGTTCATAGACCAGGATCCCTGGGGCTTGCGCCGCTCAATCGGTTGCCCAAAAAGCTCCATGGAATCACCGCCCCACATACCCAGGTAAGCTGCCGCGAGTTGTTCATCGACGTGGTCGGTACCCGGCCTGGACTCGGCGAGCAGACGGAATGCATGCTTCATGGAATCGGGCTTGCCAGTCAGCGGATGACGTCCGCAGGCGTTGAAACCATATCGTGGATGCGCCCAGATCTGCACCATCAGAAACGCGTGTCGCAGCTTCTCCCATGCTTCGATTGAGATTTCGTAGGACGTGCCGTCCAAAGCATGGATGACTTGGGCCAGTGAGCGAAGCGCCGGCAGGCCATATCCCGCGTAGTGCATTCGGTGGTGAAAAAAGCACCCGTCGCTCTTCATTCCCCCGTTGCTTGCGACGATGAGTCTTTCAATCAACTCCTTGAAGTGTCGCGTCAGCTCTGATTTGAGTTGCGTGTCGTCCAGCAGGACCAACGTGATCAGATGGGTGTAGGCAATGGTATTGAGATAGTCAGCGCTGACGACCATGAGCTTGGCCTTGAGGGTATCCGGGAACTCGTCATAGGGCGCGGTCATGTCGCAGAAATCGCGCCCGAACCAGATGATGGCCATAACCGTCTGTTGAAGGAGACCGGCTCTTCGAAGTTCATCGCGCATCAAGAGAACCGAGGGCGCCCAGTTTCTGGACTTGTACCCGAAGTGGTGCTGCGCATTCAGCGCGCTGCCTTCTGCCCAGCCCTGGTCGAGCAGATGTTCGGCCATCAGAACGTACATGTGCGCCAGGTTCGGCTTGTGTTTCGTGGATGCCTGCCCGTGCAACCGCGCGATCGCGAACATCAGATCGAGATATGAGTGAAGTTGTTTCGTCCCAACGTGCGTGCCGCGGATGCCTGCGGAGTCCTTGACAATCTTCAGGGACTGAAAGCGTCTGATAGCCTCCGTCAGCCGGTTCTCGTCGAACTCGCCATGTCGATATCTCTGCAGCAGTTTCTTTCTGATTCGAGCGAATTCACGGACATCGGGCTTTGACTGCGCTTTCTTGCGAAGCCCCTGGAACCGGGGCTTGTGGATGGCCAGTTGATTGATGACTCCCGACTCTATCTCAGGCATCTGGTAATCTGGCCATGCCCAGCGAACATCCTCCGAGACCACGGGACGCAACGCGTCTATGAACAGCCGGCCGCGATCGACCCCCTGTGGCGACCTGAGACGAACGTAATCCATGCCGGGCGCGGGCTTGCCTTCCATGTCCCTGAATTTGATATGCGCGAGCCGCCAGCCGGAGAAATTGAGACCGAAGTGAAACCAGCAATCCGGACTTTCACCATCACGTTTGCCAAACTCAATCCGAAGTCGTGCTGAGTCATACGGCGTTTCGTTGTAAAGCCACATGCTGAAGGTCGAACATTCGGGAGCCGCGTTGGCGTAGTCTCTGAACTGTGGTTTGAAAGGAACCGGCGCTCGAATCTCGAGCGATGCGTCAGGTTGTGACCACGCCCAACGCAGGGACTGCGTACCATCGATGTGGTGGATGTCCGTCCTGGCCAGCGCGTCCGCGTCCATCCCGGGCATATCGTTCTCGAAATCAATCTGACCACCGGCATTCGCCTGGACGACACAACGGGACTCATAGATCACGTTGTAGCCCGGTCTAAGAATCGATCCCTGCCGTGCCACATCACGGCAACCGACTGCCGTCAGCAGGAGCACGCTCGGCAACAGAACTGACCGGTGAGAAAATCCTTTCAAGTCATTGCCTCACTCGACATTAGTCGGAATCTGCTTACGGCGCCGTCCCAATAGCCGCACGCTCGAATCTCGTCCGTCCGGCCAAAATCCGCACTAATTGGATCTCTGTGAGCTCTTTTCTGTTCTTCCAGAAGTGTCCTACAGCCTTTTTGGCTTCGGCGGCAGGTTCACCTTTTCCTTCTTTTTCGGCTCGGCGTTTTCAGGCTTGGCTTTGGTCTTGTTCTTTCTCTGCTTTTGCTGCTTGCCTTTGGCCCCGTACATGGCCTTGCGCAGTTCGTTGTACTTGGTCTGGAGCTCGGCGCGCTGGTCCAGAAGGGCTTTGTACTCGGGATCTTTCTCGGCAATGATGGCACCCGGAACGCTGTTGGCTTCGTTGTAATCCTGCTGCCTGGTTTCGCTTGCTTCGAAGAGTTCCTTTAGGTCTGCGTCTTTCCGATGATTCCTGATCACTGAATAGTAACCTCTTTCAGCCTGGGGAATGTTGCGCTGCAGACCATTGCTCTCATTGCGGAGCTTTCGCATGTCCGAATATCCCTTGCGGTAGTTCGTGCGAAGTTCCCCGGCCTTGGCTACGGCTTCCGACGAGTCCCCTTTGAGCTTGTTCCTCTGGTCAAGATTGGTTTTGAAGCGAGGGCTGATCTTGGCGACTTCGGTGTAAAAGCTCTCCTTCGATTTCTCCAGCTCTTCCTTTTTCTGGGCCGGCGCGGCTGCGAAGGCTTTCAGCTCTTTCTTATCCTTGAAATTCTCGGCCGAACGCTGCAGAGATCTTTCGGCGTACTGCACCCGTTCCAATTCCGGGTTCTTGCCGAGAAACTCCCTGTAATCCTTCTGATTCTGGTTAATAACTTCCTGCAATTTGGCAATCGCTGCCTGCGCTTTCCTGTAATTATCGCGGAACTCCACCACTTTGGCAGCGGCTTCGGCAGTCTCTTCCTTCAGCTTGTTTCTCTGGTCCAGGTAGGTCTTGAAACGTGGCTCAACTTTGGCGATCTCGGTGTAGAAGGCCTCCCGCGCATCTCCCAATTCTTGTTCCTTTTTAGCGAGCGCACCCGAATGCTGCTTGAGCTTCTCGTTCGCTCTGTAGCCTTCGGCAGACCGCTCCAGGTTTCGCTCCAGGTTCTGCAGCTGCTGCAGTTCCGGGTGATCGGCATTCAGCTTCTTGGAATCTTTCTGATTCTGTTCCAGTGCCTCCTGGATGGTCTTGGAGTTGTCATTGACCTCTGCCAGCCGGGCCTTCAAGTTGTTCCGTTGATCGTACTGTGCTTTGAACTCGGGGTTCTTACCGGCGATTTTAGAGTAGACGGCTTCACGGGCCTTGTTCATTTCAGCCATTTTTTTGCGGCTGGTTTCCGTCGCCTGCTTGACCTCGGGGTCATCGGCAAACTTGTTCTCCATCGTCCTCATTTTTTTTAAGAGCGCGGAATACTGTTTCTCGAGCACGGCCCTCTGTTCTTTAAGTGAAGGGGCCGTCTCTTCGGCCGAGATCGAAATACACAGGCAAACGCAGCCCGTCAGAAATGCATTGAAAGCACGCATGGCAATACTCCTGTCTGTAAAGCGAAACCGGGCTGGTGACACTACTGTTCGCCCTGATGAGATGCCATCGTCCCTGATCGCATTGGGCCCGGAATTTCGCAGAAATGCTGGAGGATAGGCCGTAGTATTGCGGCTGATTCTGGCTCTTCAACTCGCAGGCTTGACTCTTCTCTTTCTGCAATTACGTTTCTGCATCCGGGAAGGAATACTTACGATACCAAAGACCAGAAATCGAAACAGCTTTCAGAAGGCCGCACACCGAAGAGGAGAGCAGAGGGTGAGCGGCGATGAGATCGACCATCTTCTAAAGCTCTCCCGGAGTGCGGATGTTGCGGAACGCTTACACGCGGCACAGCATCTGTGTCCGTGTCATGTTCGCCGTCATGTCGAGCCCGTGTGGGATGCTCTCTTTCGGATGATGGAAGACGAAAATGTGAAGGTCCGCCGGGCAGCCTGGCATACCATGGAAGATGGCGGCCGAACGGATGACCCCAGGCTCGAGGTGATTGGCAGAAGGGTGCTGCAATCGGAAACGGATGACCGGGTACGGCGATTTGTCGAGGCAATCGTCGGTCCCCAACTGAAGGCGGAGTTGATGCAGATGAAGAACCCTGCCAGGCCGGCGAAAAAGCTCACAGGTCAATGCGATTTCTGTGGACGGGAGAATGTCGCGGTGGTCAAAGATCTCGAGACTGAGATCCCTGACGCCGGGTCGACTCGCCCGGCCCTCGTTTGTCAGGAGTGTTACTGAGGGCTGCGGATTGCCTCGATGATCGCGCTGTTATCCGAATCACCGAAGCCGAGCTCTTCCGCTCTCAAGAGCAGTTGTTGATGCAGTTGGGTGAGAGGAATGGCCACGCCCACCCTATGAGCTTCAGCGATCATGAGCCGGACGTCTTTGAGGTGCTGCGAGAGCCTTGCCTGCGGCGTGTAATCTGCGGACACCATTTTGTGGCCTTTTATTTCCATGGCAGCCGAAGAGGCCGGAGTCTGCTTCAGGATTGAGAGCGTCTGGTCCGGGTCGAATCCGAGGGCATTTCCAAAGAGCAGCGTCTCGGCCAGGACCGCCCTGTGCAATCCCACCGCAAGATTGTGAACCAGCTTGAAACTGCTTGCCGTCCCAGGGCCGCCCAGGTGAAACACGTGTGCTGCCATCGAACTGAAAAGCTCTTCATGCGTTCGAATGACAGCCTCGTCCCCGCCGAGGAACAGGGTCACTTCGCCTCTTCGAGCCTGTCCGCTGGAACCGGCGATGTTTGCCTCGACATAGTTCACCGCGTGATCGGCAAGGTTTGTTTCGAGCGACGCCATTTCTTGAGGGTCACCGGTTGTGGTATCGAGAATCGTCTGTCCCGCCCTCAGGCATGGCGTGATCTCATCCATGACATCCGCTGCCACCTGGCTGGTAGGCAGACTGAGAAGAATGGTGTTGCAGGCTTCACACACTGCCGCAGCGGATTCAGCGGCCCGGCATCCAAGAGCAGATGCTGATTCCAGTTGCGCCGGATTTATGTCGAATCCAAGAAGGTCAAAGCCCCGGGTTGCCAGACGTTCAGCTAGCGCGCTGCCAAGCAAGCCGAGGCCGATGATTCCGATGGGTTCCATGTTTTACCGCTCATGCCTCTCCGGATTTCCTTCCGGTGAACCGTGCAGCCAGGAATGGCTCTGCGAGGGTGATCAGGATCACCATGCCCAATGCCAGCTTCCACAGTTCGCGGCCGGTCCGCACATCAGAGATCGTTTCGTTCAGGGGCGCGCCCGGTTCGACATACTGAAAATCCAGATTCGGCAGCCAGCGTTCCAGATCGGTACGAAAAGCGGGCATCAACGAGCTCTCGGCAGCGAGAGGATTGACGGCAAACTTGTCTTCAAAGCCCTCAGCGGCATTGACCATGTGGTAAAAGCCGGGGAGCTGGGTGCGATCCCATCGGATGGAGTATCCACCCGCGGAGGAAGGTCGCGGTGAGGTCGTCGATGTGGCTTCATCACCAGGGCTGCGGACATTGAAAGTCTGCCCCTCAGAGGCGCTCTTTAAATTCCGGATGAGCGGTTCGCCGACTGTGCTGCTGCGGGTGTCATCCAGGCGACCTGCAATCGCGTAATGAATGCTTCTATACAGAAGGGGAAGGAAGAGCGGCTTGAGAGGCAAGGTCGACCAATCAGGCGTCGCGGTCGTGTTGAAGATCAACATTCGGCCCCGGCCGATGCTGAATTCTGAAAGGAATGGCAGACCGGAGCTGAAATTCAGAATAGGCGTGTAGGACTGCACTTCTGGCGCTTTAAACTGAAATGCCTTACTGAATCGGATTTGAAGAAGGTCAGCATCCTCATGGAGCAGGTTGGCAAACACCGGGTGGCTGCTGGAGGGCTTTTGCAGTTTGAGCCCGCCCTCCACCTGATCCTCTTGAAGGATGCGGCCGAGCTCTCCGAGGGATTCTCCTTCAGACTGCAGAATGAACTGATTATAAAAGTGCGCATCGATCAGCTCGCCCATAAAGACGAGGATGCCGCCGCCTTCTGAAAGATGCTTGTGAAGGAGGCTCGCGCTGGCCTTGGTGACCGCCGCTACGTTGGCCAGGATGACGCATTCGTACTCGACAAGATCCGATGCCTCGAGGGTGTCGACCGTCCGCACGATGGGCTTGAACGGCAGAACGAACTCGCCCTCCTCATCGGAAAAATCAGGCGACAGGGCAAAACTGAGGAAACTGCTTTCACTCGAGACCGGCTCGGTCGATGGATTGCCGTCAATGATGAGCACTGGTTTTCCGGAAGAGACGCGAACGACCAGGTGGCGTTTGTCATCTCCCGGCAGGCCGTCCGGCTGGGCTTCGACCTGGATTTCCTGGTAAGCATCGCCCGGCTTAAGGCGCTGTTGAAACCAGACGCTCTTCGATTCGTTCGGCTGCAGGCTGACGTCTTTGCTGCCGCTCAGACGGCCATCGATCTTTATCTGCACCGGCAGGGCCTCGACCGGGTAGGCGCCTTTGTTTTCGAGCCGGGCGGTGAATGTCGTCACGCCCTGCGTATCGAGCAGCGCATCGCCAAGAGTGAGCTCAGTCAACGCTACATTTTGATTCTGGCCGCTGTTAACGGAGACGAAAAAGAACTTGCCGAGCTTGTCTAACTCCTCGGAAAGCCCCGCCACTTCCTGGTATGCCTCACGCCAGTCCACCTCTTGAAAATCGGAAAGCAGGTAGACTTCCCATCCATCGAGTTCGGAATTCTGCAGATACTCAAGAGCCTGCCGTACGGTCTGATCGACCGCGAAGGCTTCGTAAGACACGTCCGCTCGTTCAACGAGCTCTTTGGCAAGCAACGGGTCGAATGTCCGGAAGAAGGCCCGCGTGGCCGTGCTGTCCGGCAGTGTTGCCACGGCGATGGCCGAGCCCTGTTCCGACTGTTCGAGAATTTCAAAGGCCCTTTGCTTCGCCGCGTCCAGACGTGTTTTGCCGCCCACCTGATACCCCATGCTCATCGAACGATCCAGAATGAGCATGATATTCGTCCCGCTGCCGGACGGCCCTTTCGCCGCAGTCGTCGGCACCGTAAACCTCGATAACGCCAGCACCAGCAGCGCCAATAAAGCGATACGCAGCAGAAGAAGAATCAGATCCTGCAGTTGAAGCCGCCGCGTTCGCCGCTGCAGCGCGTTCAAGAGAAAGTCCACCGCGGCCCACTCTATCGTGCGATACCTGCGACGATTGATCAGATGAATGATGATAGGAACGGCCACCAGCCCGATGCCGGACAGTAGCGCGGGATTAAGAAACTTCACGGATGCTCAAACTCGTTGGAGGCGGGTCGGATATGGTAGATGGAGCATCCGGAGCGTCAAGAAGGGTGTGGGAGGATAGGAGGCGGCAAGCCCGAAAGCGTTTCCCACCGAATTCCTTCTCTTAATCTTTATCGTAATCTTCCTCATAATCGAATTCTGGCCCTTTGGAGCCTGTCGCGCATCTCGCCATTTGAGAGTCCATCCGAAATTATTCGATTCGTGACGGGGCGAGCACGCTTTCGTAGGATGGGAAGTAGGATGGCCGTCTCGGCCGTCTCAGCGGACGCGGCCATCCTACGGGCGAGGACGCCCATCCTACGAAAGAATGGTGCGGAGTTAAGGACGTGGACGGACAGGTTGTCCGTCTTCGGAGCCGGGCCATCAGCCCGGCCTACGATGAGACGAATACGAGCCTATCGGCTCGAAAGACGGACAGACCGTCCGTCCTACGATGCGTCCTACGATGAGACGGATACGAGGTGCATCGCAGACGTAGGACGGACAGGTGTCCGTCTCGGCCATCCTACGTCCCATCCTACGTCCTCAACTCCGCATCCCTCCCTCCACAACCGATTCAAACATCGGATAAGCCTCGTTAAAATCCCGGCCTCACTTTTGCCAAGTCCCCTGGAGTTCTCATGTCCCTTACTGTCGTCGGTTCGATTGCCCTTGATTCTGTGACTACCCCTGCCGGCCGGGTTGAAAACGCGCTGGGCGGCTCTGCGACTTTTTTTTCCATGGCTTCCAGCCTGTTTACCAAGGTGCATGTGGTCGGCGTAGTGGGACAGGACTTTCCGCAGGAACACGTCGACATGCTCGTCGATCGCGGCATCGATACGAGGGACCTGCAGGTTGCCGATGGCGAGACTTTCAGATGGACAGGTTCATATGACGGCGACATGTCGATGGCGGAGACCCACGACACCCAACTCAACGTTTTTGCAGAATTCGATCCGCAGATTTCTGAAGCATCCAGGGCGAACGATTTTCAATTTCTTGCCAATATCCATCCTGCGCTGCAGCGCGGTGTGCTTCAGCAGGTGCAGCATGCGAAGCTCACCTTCATGGACACCATGAATCTCTGGATCGATACCGAACCCGAGGAGGTGAAAGCCCTGCTCAAGGAAGTGATGGGCATCGTGCTGAATGACATGGAGGCCAAGATGCTGACCGGCGAGGACAACCTGGTCATCGCCGGTCAGAAGATTCTGGAAATGGGCCCCGAAATGGCAGTCATCAAAAAAGGCGAACATGGCGCGACCGTGGTCATGGACGGTCAGGTGGTCAACCTGCCCGCGTACCCGCTCCACAACCTCGTCGATCCAACGGGCGCGGGCGACAGCTTCGCCGGTGGCATGATGGGCTACCTGGCGAGCCACGGCGAGATCAACTTTGACAGCCTCAAGAGGGCGGTGGCACATGGAATTGTGGTGGCCACGTTTACCTGCGAGGCATTCAGCCTCGACAGACTCAGGGAGACGACGGCCGAGCACGTAGAAGAGCGGCTCGCCGAGTACCAGAACATGCTGGCCTTCTGATCATGCGCACATTTGTCGCGGTCGAAATCCCAGATGATTTGCGGACGGAGGTGATCGCGTATCAGAAAAGGCTGCAGTCATTCGATGCAAAAGTGCGCTGGACCAAACCCGGTCAGATGCACATCACGCTCAAGTTCCTCGGCGAAATTGATCAGACACAGGCGGATTTACTGGATGAGCTGTTTCAGTCCGTCGCAAAAGCAACTGCGCCTTTCGAAATGGCACTTCAGGGCCTTGGTGCGTTCCCTAATCTTCGGCGGCCGTCCATACTCTGGGCTGGTGTCGCGGACGGCGCTAATTCTCTTACTGAGCTGGCTCGCTCGGTGGAGGCGGCAGCGAAGGAGCTTGGTTTCAAGAAGGAGAAGCGAGGCTTCAACCCGCATCTCACTCTCGGTCGGGTGAAGTCGCCGAAGGGCCTTCCGCCGGTAGTGGAACGGATACAGAAGGACGAATCCAAATCATTCGGCTCGTTCCGAGTTAGCGAATTTGTCTTCATGCAAAGTGAGCTGAATCCGTCGGGCGCGGTCTATACGCGGCTCAATACTTACAATTTAGAGTGAAGGAGTTTGGGTGGGAAGGAAGAATGGAATGGAAGAATGCTGAAACTGAAATTGGCAATACCAGTCATCTGTGCAGCAGCGCTTCTTCGTGCTCAAGGCGCGAGGCAACTGCAGGATTCCTTCATCAAGGTCGGCGAAGATGTGGGGCCCGCAGTTGTGACGATTGCGATCAAGCGCAAAGGCACCAGTCAGCAGAATCCTTTTTCGACTGAGTCCGAGTTTGATATTGGATCAGGGGTCATCATTGACGGCCAGGGCCACATCCTCACCAACGAACATGTCATCGAGAATGGCGAAGAATTGCAGGTCATCCTTTCCAACGGAAAAAAGTATCGGCCGAAAATCGTCGGTCGCGACAGCCGTTCTGATCTGGCAGTCCTGAAGATCGCGGCATTGAATCTCATTTCGGTAAGAACCGGTGATTCACAGAAGCTGAAAATCGGTCAATGGTGCATTGCGCTGGGCAATCCGTTCGGCATCTCACGAAAAGCGAAACCGACGCTCACGGTCGGAGTTATCAGCGGGCTCAACAGGTCGCTCCCCCGGAGGCGGGGCGGCAAGTATTACGGCGACATGGTTCAGACAGACGCGGCCATCAATCCCGGCAACAGCGGCGGACCTTTGGTGGATATCGACGGCAAACTGATCGGTATCAATGTCCTCATTTTTTCAACGACCGGCGGCTACCAGGGCATCGGCTTTGCCATTCCGGTCAACCGTGCGATGCGTATTGCCAGTTCGCTAATTAAGAATGGAAAGGTGGATTACGGCTGGCTCGGCATCCGTGTCGCGGATCTCACCGAGGCTGAGGTGAAAGACGGTGTCCGCGGGGCAGTCGTTGAGACGGTTATCGAAGGCAGTCCTGCACACAAAGCGGGTGTACTCAAGGGAGACCTCATCTATGAATTCAATGAACGCCATGTCCGCACCTCAACAGACCTCATCCAGCATGTATTGATTACACCTCCCGGGGAAAAGGCGAGCGTAAAGCTGATGCGTGACGGCCGGGATACGGAACTGCATATCAGGCTCGAAGCGCGGAGAGAATGACAGATGTGGTCTTTTCGCTCCGCGACAAGGCAAAGCGGCCGCGGAGCGCACCTGCCCAGACCTACTAATCTTCCGTAAATCGATAGCTCGCGTGCGTGTAAATCGATAGCTCGCGTGCGTATCGTAATCGATGCCGTGTTTCTTCTTGAGATCTTCAATATGCCGCATCGTCTTCCTGGTGTGCGGGCTCGCGGCACCTGAGTAGTTGGGCAAGGCTTCAAATGTGTGAAGCAACGTTTCCTCGAGCATTTCGCTGACGCTCATACCTTTGTGGGCGGCAACGTCTTCCATCACCGCGGCCAATCGTCTCTCGATGCGGGCATCCACCGGCACTCGCTCGATCTTCAGCTTCTCACCTGCCGTGCTGTCGGACTGGCCAAATCGAAGGAGGTAGCCATTCAGGTCTTTGACCTCGAACTCACGCATTTCCCAGGGCTGGGCAACGGGCTCGCCGAGAACTTCCACATCTGTGGTGGTGTAGTATGCGTGAAGAGAATCCACGTCATCGACGACGAAATAGAGCCAGAAGCCATCGGGGCCAGCTTTGCCTCTGGAAAAATGGATCGAGACGCCGTCCAGGCACATTCCAGCATGCGCGGGTGGGTCACCCCACAGGAATTCAACTTCAAAACCGAGATGCTCCTTGTAGAAATCCACAGTTGCAGGGAGGTCAGGAACGCAGAGCGTCGGCATGATGCATTCAGATGAGATTTCAGGTTTCTCGGGCACGGTTCTGCTCCAGAGATGTGGTGACTATGTGGAAAGAAATGAAACGATCAGTGATCTAAGATCAGCAGACGGAATGACTGATTAACGTAACAGCGAATATTTTGAATGACCAGTGCATCACAGACGGTAACTCCATCCCTGCGCGAAGCTGTCATGGAATGGTTGGACAGTATCGATGAAGATCATGTCTCTGCCGAAGATCTTCAGCGCCTTCGGCAGATTATCGAAAGGCCCCATCGGAGCCTCCAGCGTCTGATGTACATGCATCTCACCAGCCTGAACCCGGCATCTACTTGTGTGTCGTACGCCATTTTCGAGCCGGACGGAGAATATCGTCCCGCCATTTCCGCGGATGCCGAGATGCCATACAAAAACGTTCTCGCTGCCCTGGCCGACGGCTGGCAGGTGCTGCAGGCCCCGGACCCGCGTCTGCCTTTTGACGATCACGAGATGGACATACTCGGCTACCAGTTCATTCTTCAAAAGACGGAAGTTTCATATGAGAACCATTGACGACCAATTCCGACTCAACGACGACCAGATGCTGGACTTCATCGTGAAGGGCTACCATATCATCGAGCCCGAGTGGCCGGAAGGATTCAACGAATCCATCTGCGATGAGCTGGACAAGCTCGAAGACAATCCGATGGATGAGATTCTTGATGTAGTACCGAAGTTGAAGGAGGTCTTCGCCCATCCAATGGTCGGGGCCACGTTTGCCAGCCTCCTCGGCGATGATTACCAGGAATCCACTCATCGGCACTGGCACTTGAAGCCACCGGACAGTTCATACATGCATTGGCATCAGGACGGCGTTAATACCCGTCACGTCACTGAAATTCGCAACCTCCTCTCGCTGTACTACCCCCACGAGGTCACTGTTGACATGGGGCCGACGGTGATCGTGCCCGGCACACATTACCGCAATGCGCCTACCGACCGAATGGCCAACCATTTCAATATTGAAGGACAGGTGCCGCTGGTCGTTAAGGCAGGCACCATGGCCGTCGCGGTCTACTCCCTGTGGCACGGTACCTTTGCCAACACAACAGACAGAAAGCGGCACATGATCAAGATGCCGATTGTTCGCACCAGCGATCCCATTGACCCGTCGTGGAGGCACGATGGCAGCGCGAATGAAAAAGTCACCGGCGGGAGCAAGGGCGGCCAGAATGCGGCCATGCTGAGGGAGAAGACAGTGCCCGTTGCACAGAGCGATCACTACAAAGAACGCCGCCTGCGAAGGATGACCTGGAACTGGATGTGCGGCAAAGGCGAGCAGGCATGACGGCTCTGATGCAGACATGCTGTGCAGAAATCCCTTCAGCCTGATCACTGAGGACGGCGCGTCTTCTGGAAACTCTATCTGATGAGCCGCCCTCCTCCTCCATCCCGGTTCACGGTTTTCCCTCTTCTACCGACACTGCTGGTTTCTCCGCAACGATTGCGAAATTGCACTGCACGATGCAGTTCAGGTGTTCGTATGACCCGGAAGCTTTCGAATCGTCTCGAGCTGCCCCCAGTGATAGTACTGATGCTGTATTGTCATCACGAAGAACTCCCTGATCGGGTCTTGATTGACGTGGCCGGGCACCTCTTTGAGGTCGGCGTCTGAAATGGATGCAAGATACTCCGCAGTCTTTCCTCTGACTTCGGCGTAATAGTCGACGAGTTCTGCCGCATCGGTAACAGCATCCATCATCTCCTGTTCGGACGGGAGTTCTCCTCCCCGGAAGATCTCATACCTGGATGGAACGTCATTGGCCCCTTGTGCGAATCCGGCGATATGGTCTCGTTCCTTCACGGCCATGTGTGCCAGAAGCCAACCTGGCGGATTCACATGTGCGGCCGGTCGGCGGAAGAGGATATCGGCAGGAATGCCATCGAGGGACCTGAGTATCTTCTGAAAATGATAATTCAGGAGCCACAGCAGCGACGCGCGTTCACCGCAATCGGTGTACATGAAGTTGTCTGGTAGATTCATGGATGCCTCCTTGTGTTATCCAGGAGGTATCCTCTGAATCCCGCGGAGTCAAAATGATGCAGAGGTCAATCGACAGACTGCTTGCCGGTGATGCTGTCGATCGTGACCTTCATGACGCACGTGCGTTGGACTGCCGCGTCAGGAAATGAGAACTCCTTGTCCGAGTACTGTGACATCAGCAAGGCGAGGCCTCGACGTTTCTCTTCCATTTCCTCGACGATTTCTGCGGTGCCGAAGCCAATGACGCTCTGATATTTGATCCCCCAGGAACACGCGTCTTCTGCTTCCACCACTTCGTGGACGATATCAAACTCAATACAGACGCGGCTATTCTCCTGAAGAATGTCGAGCTTTCGGCCTTCGGAGGCAGCGTGGAGGTACAGAGCCTGACCGTCATATCCGAAGCTGAGCGGCACCACGTAGGGCTCCCTGCCGTCACAGAGCCCCAGCCTGCAGACTTGGCAACTGCGGATGATCGAGTCGATCAAGCTTCTGTCTTTAATCTCTTTTTCGCTCCTGCGCATCGCATCACTCCTGCTTGCTCAGACAGTGCCCTGTTTATTCCTAAGGCGGTCGCAAACTCAGAAAGGACCGCGGATGAAGAGGATCGCGGATACCAGAACCAGAACATCCGCAGCCCTCTTCATCCGAGGTGGACCTCCCATGCCGGGCCTGGGCAACGCTCTGAATCTTAAAGTTCCTGTCGAATATGATATCGTTCAGACTATCTGAAACAGTATGATTGTGCCTGTTTAGTCCCTACTTCAATCAGGCCATTGGAGCGAGAAAATGTCTACCCCGACCCGCACAATTACTGACAGATTCACAAGAAAGTTCTGGGCCGTGGCCTTAGCGGCAGCCATTGGGATACCTGTGGTTACACAAGCCAGGCCTTCCTGGACAAGCTACAAGAAGGGAATCAAGCAGTCCCAGCAGACCGGCAAGCCCATGATGATCTATTTCACTGCCAACTGGTGACCGTTCTGCGGTAAGCTGGACCGTGAAGTCCTGGCAAAAAAAGATATTTCGGAAGCCTCGCAGAGTTTTATAAGTGTCAAAGTAGATGGTGACAAGGATAAGGCGAAGGGCTCACCACTGATGAGGAAATACCAGATCCAGGGGTTTCCCAAAGTGGTCTTTACAACGGCCGGTGGCGAGAAAATCGTGGGAACTGGCGCCTACTACCGGAACGAGGCCGCCAAGAATTTCCTCGCTGTTATGCAGAGGGCCATTAGCAGTGTGGGCCCGATCGTCCCTCTCGCGGCTGCTGAACAGGCCAAGACGATGGCCAATGCCATGAATACGGCCTGGGAGCGCAAGGACTACGCTGGTGCATTGAAGAGAGCCCGGCTGATTCTTGCAGTCAAATACGAGCTGCGGGAGAAGGCCCAGGCCGAGGATATGCTCTCCAAACTGAATGAAACAGCCGGTGTGGCGGTCGGAGAGGCCAAACAGATGGAAAAGAAACAGGAGTTCGCAGAAGCGGCGAAGGCGTACCGGGCGGTGATGAAGAATTTCCAGGATACCGATTCGGCGAAGGAGGCAACACGTGCACTGTCTGCGCTCAAGCGAAATCCCGAGCTCCGCAAGAAACTGAGAAAATTAGAAGTCAAAGAGCTTTGGGAAGATGCACAGAAGTTCGAACAGGCCAAAAAATACCGCGAAGCTAAAAGGCTGTACCAAAAGTTGAGCAAGGATTACGACGATTTTCCTGAGGGAGAAGCCGCCGGGAAACGCATCGTGGCTTTAGACAATGATCCCAAGGTAAAGGCGATTCTGTCCGGGAAGGATGTGGACAAGGAATGCCGGCGCTTTCTCAGTATGGGCCGTAGTTGGTCGGCAAACGGGCGAAAAGACAAGGCCCGGGAATGCTTTCAGAAAATCCTTCAGATCAATCCCGGGAGCACTTATGCGGCCGAGGCGAAGAAAGCGCTGGATGCGTTGAAGTAAGCTGCGTGCGTTCCCTTCCTCGCCGCTCTGACTTACGCTTCAAGAGAAAGTCGTTATAGCCGCCCGGCCACCGCGGTTTGGGGCCGTAAGGCGCAACACGCCCTCGGCTCCATTGTTGGATAGCATTCATATCAGACAGGAATGCTATCCACCAGTACAGGATCGCAAGCCTCTTATCTGAAAGACAATCTCTACAACTTTAGTATTGCTTCTTGTGTGCCGCGTCCTCATGATCGCTGTTCTATGTGTTGGATAATTTAGGTTATGGCTAGATGAGAAATGAAGCTGTCATTTATTGCTCAGCCCTCATCGCTTGGGGGATAATCGGTTTGTGTTGCGTTTTAGGTTCCAAGAGACGGACACCGGCAATCTACGACAGCTTAGGAGACTGATCGAAATTAACTGCTCAACTTAATCTTGGCCTGAATTCATAGTTCCAATCTCCATGAAATTCCTTCCGAATTAACGATAGCTCCGCCATTTCCTGGTCGGGTATGGATACGCCTGTAGGATATTTTCGTTTGTCGAGTTTGGCGTTAACCTTGAGGCCTGCAGCAGTGCGGGTGTTACCGATTAGGTCAACGATTGTTTCAAATGTGTTTAGTAATTTGCCGCGCCAGTTTTGAGTAATGTGGCAGAACAGACGGTGTTCAATCTTGTTCCACTTGCTGGTGCCGGGCGGAAAGTGACTAACACTAATGCGCAAACCGACTTCATCAGCGAAACGCTGTAGCTCAACCTTCCAGGCACGCAATCTGTAGCCGTTGCTTCCCCCAGCATCGGCTGTGATAAAGAGTTTCTTGGCATCAGGGTACGCCCATTCGCCCATGTTTTTCCACCACTGCCTTATGGATGCAACTGCAAAGGCGGGAGTGTCGTGATCTTGCCCAACACTCACCCACGCTTCGTTACGTGCCATGTCGTATACGCCGTATGGAATGGCCTTCCCAGTTGAGTCAGCAGGAAAATCGTGCACCAACGCTTGTTCAGCTTCCCCTTCAGGTTGCCATTCCTGACCGTTATTCTTGAAATTACCAACCAACTCCTTCTTCTTGGTATCTACGGAAATGACCGGCTGCCCTGCTTCCAGAAATCTATCTGCAGACGCATTAATGTGCTCAAACTGAGCGTTGCGATCTGGATGAGAACTCCCCTCACGACTTTTACGCACAGATTGCAGGCTGTACCCAAGCTCGTGTAGATATCGGCCCACTGTTGTACTACTAATCTTCCATCCATCCTTTGTCAGGGCTGCCGCGAGCTTTGCTCTACTCTTGCATGTCCACCGGAGCGGTGAGGTTGGGTCCCCGCGCGTTAATGGATTTACCAATTGTTCAAGCGCCTCCTTGACGCCCGGTTGCTCCTCATCGAGTGTTGGTCTGCCGGCCCCGGGTTGACGTATCCGATTACTAGGTCTGACAGCCTGATCAATTTCAAGTCGCCCATTACGAATTGTTCGCCGCGCAAGCCCAGTCGCTGCCGAAACTAATGAATCGCCGCCATAACCTATTGCACGAGATTCTGCAGCAGCCCAAATACGTCGGCCTCGCTCATCAAGGGTAGGCGAGACTGCAGCATATTTTTCCACTATTCCAGCTTCCAGTGACACGTCTCTCTTCATACAATTAGTATAATCGCATTCCCTAAAGTTGGCACATTAATTGTGGCCCACCTCC
>Ga0187827_10000727_pt1 | contig 50701 bp, 39 predicted proteins | sample ETNtaG_39_FD_167969 | JGI IMG/M metagenome (GOLD analysis project Ga0187827, IMG submission 167969) | Marine microbial and viral communities from oxygen minimum zone, Eastern Pacific Ocean - ETNP2014_SV_150_PacBio MetaG (Illumina Assembly) | ecosystem: Environmental > Aquatic > Marine > Hypoxic...
TGCCGGCGAGGCGGAATCCCGCTACGTCGACTTCGAACGGCTCATGCGCGACGGTCGTCTCGACTGGGTCCAGCCGGATCCAGGACGGTGTGGCCTCACCACGATGGTCGAGGTGGGGCGACTCGCCCACCGGATGCACACCCGGGTCGTCAACCACAGCTTCAAGAGTGGCATCACGATCTCGGCCTCGCTCCATGGACTGGCCGCCGTGCCCCACGGCGAGATCTTCGAGTTCTGCATGGCCGACTCACCTTTGCGACATGAGTTGACCAGGGAGCGCTTTGCCATCGATGACGAAGGCTATGTGCATGTACCCGAGGGTCCCGGCCTGGGCGTCACCGTCGATCAGGACACCGTAGAGAGATTCCTGGTGCGGAAGTAACCTGAAAGTGGCGGCATCCGAACCGGTTCTCATCGTCGACGGCCACCTCGACCTGGCCTTCAACGCCATCCACCATCGACGCGACCTGACACAGTGCGTGCAGGTACTGCGGGAGCGTGAGGATGTCTACCGCGACGGCGTCGGTGCCAGCGCGGTCCACCCCGATGCCCTGCGCAAGAAACCACGGTCGGGTGGCATGGGCATTGCCACCGTCGCCCTTCCCGAACTGCGCGCCGGACACGTCGGCATCGTTCTGGCCACGATCATGGCACGGGTACAGATGCCCACCAGTTTCCTCTCTGATGGCATGCGGACCCAGGCGGCTGCCCATGCCATCGGTCAATCTCACCTGCACTACTACAAAGCTCTCGAGAGAGCCGGCGAGATCGATTTCCTGCGGACCGCCCACGACCTGGAGAACGCCATCGGCGCCTGGTCGCCCACATCGGCGAAGGCGTCAGCCGATCCGGCCCCGTCCGTGGGCATTGTTCTCAGTATGGAGAGCGCCGACCCCATCCTCGGGCCAGACGATGTGCAGGCCTGGTACGACGCCGGCCTGCGCTCGGTAAGTCTGACCCACTTTGGCAGCAACACCTGGGGCCACGGCACGGGCACGAAGGGGGGACTGTATCCTTGCGCCTATCCCCTGCTCGACGCCTTGAGGGCCGCCGGCGTCGCCCTCGACGTGAGCCATGCTGCGGACCTGGCCTTCTGGCAGCTGCTCGACTATTGGGACGGCCCGATCCATGCCAGCCACTGCATGTGCCGCGCCCTGGTCCCGGGACAGCGTCATCTGTCCGACGACATGATCAAGGCTGTCGCCGAACGCGGGGGTGTCATCGGCATGGTCATGGCCGAGCCCATGCTGAACCCCGACATCAACTTCGACGACCTGTCGACGGCCCCGGCGGTATCGACCCGCCCCATGGCGGCGGTGGCCGACCACATCGAGCATATCTGTGCCCTTACCGGCAGCAACAGCCATGTCGCCATCGGCTCCGATCTCGACGGGGGCTTCGGCCGCGAGTGGGCTCCCGTCGATTGTGACACGGTCGCCGATCTGCAGAAGCTGCCGGACCTGCTCGAGAGACGTGGCCTCGGTGGCGCCGATGTCGCCGCCATCACCCATGGCAACCTGCTCAGCTTCCTGCGCCGGGTGCTGGTCTGATGGAGCAGACGCCACTCATTCTCGACAGCCACCTGGATCTCGCCTTCAGCGCTCTGCAGATCAATCGTGATCTCACCCTGCCTGCAACCTCAGTACGCGTATTGGATTCGGTGGAAACTCAACAGAGCTACGGCAGCTGCACCGTCACCCTGCCGGAGCTGCGGCGCGGACGTGTCGGCATCCTCTGCGGCACGGTGATGTCCCGTCTCGACCCGGATGATCTGTCGACGCGCACGGGCATGTACAGCCAGCTTCAGTGCCATGGTGTCGGCCGAGGACATCTGGCCTACTACCAGGCTCTGGAGCGTGCCGGCCACTTGCGCATCCTGCGTACACGCAGCGAACTCGACGATGTGGCCGACCTCTGGCAGCGCCTCGAGAACGGGCCGGACAGCGCCGACCAGGCAGGCGGCCCTCCATTGGGCTTGATCCTGACCATGGAGAGTGCCGATCCGATTCTCGGCCCGGATCAGGTTCCGGAGTGGCATGCCCTCGGCTTGCGCATGGTGAGCCTGTCTCACTATGGCACCAGCACCTATTCCCACGGAACGGCAACCGATGGGGGTCTGCTGCCCCCGGCACGACCTCTGTTGCAGGCCCTGCAGGCTGCCGGGATCCTGGTAGATGTCACACACCTGACCGATCAGGCCCACTGGGAGTTGATGGACATCTATAACGGCCCGGTATGCGCCAGTCACCACAACTGCCGCGCCCTGACACCTGGGCAGCGCCAGTTGAGCGACGACATGATCCGCTCCATAGCGGAGCGTGACGGGGTGATCGGCACTTCCTTCGACAGCTGGATGCTCGACCCGGGCTGGCAACGGGGCTTGTCGGCTGGCGAGCAGCAGTCCGAGGCCACCTTGCGGACCGTGGTCGACCACATCGACCATATCGCCCAACTCACCGGCACCAGCAGACACTGCGGCATCGGCACGGACCTGGACGGCGGCTTCGGCACCGAACAGGCTCCCCGTGACCTGAACACCATCGCCGATCTGCCACATCTGGTGCCGCTGCTTGCCGAGCGAGGGTTCTCCCGACAGGACATCTCCGGGATATTCTCCGGCAACTGGCTGCGCCTTCTGGGGCAGCACTGGCTGGATACCCTGTAGCGAGAAGAGAAGCACCCACTTTTCGCCCAACCTGGCCTCTGCCCCCGTTCCTGACGGGTGTTGAGGCCCGTTTTTTGCATAAGTCGTCTCGCCTCAAGAGATCTCACTTGAGATTCTGGATCTTTTTTCTATAAATTGGTCCCCATTGAGTGTTTTCTTCTTGTCATCGCGATCTTTTGTGAGTATTGTTGTCTATGAACGTTACGTAATGCGTACGGAAATGGCCCATTGTGGCCTAACTGGAGGTCTACTTCCATATGAGAGGCGCCGACGCGGTTATCGAAGCCCTCGAACGCCAGGGTGTCGAATACATCTTCGGCCACCCTGGTGGTGCTGCCATGCCCATCTTCGATGCGTTGCTGGACTCGGACAGACTCAAGTTTGTCCTGACGCGGCACGAACAGGGCGCCACGCACATGGCCGACGGGTATGCCCGGGCCACCGGCAAGCCGGGTGTCGTCCTCGTCACCTCCGGCCCCGGGGCGACGAACACCATCACCGGTCTGCTCACGGCGCAGATGGACTCGGTCCCCATCGTCGTACTGACGGGACAGACGATCTCGCCCATGCTCGGCAAGGATGCTTTCCAGGAAGCGGATGTGTTCGGCATCTCCATGCCGGTGGTCAAGCACTCCTACCTGGTCAAGGATGCCGACGACATCCCGCGCGTGATGATGGAGGCCTTTCATATCGCTGACAGTGGCCGCAAGGGACCGGTCCTCGTCGACCTGCCCAAGGACGTGACCTCTGCCGAATGCGGCAATGACATCCCGGAACGTGTCTACCTGCCCGGGTACAACGTGCGCACGAAGGCCGATCCGGCCGCCCTCGAAGAAGCCGCCCGTCTCCTGTGCGGCAGCAAACGCCCACTGCTGTATCTCGGCGGCGGCGCTGTCGCCTCGGGAGCACATACGGCGGCCAAGGCGTTTGCCGAGACCTTGCAGATGCCGGTGACCAATACCCTTCTCGGCAAGGGCGCCTTCCCCGAACAGCACCGGCTGTCCGTGGGCATGCTGGGCATGCACGGCACCGCCTACGCCAACAAGGCCGTCGTCGGCTGCGACCTGATCATGTGTGTGGGTGGACGCTGGGATGACCGCATCACCGGCAAGCTCGAGATGTTCTGCCCCGACGCGGCAAAGATCCACGTCGACATCGACCCGGCGGAATTCGGCAAGATCGTCATGCCTGATGTCTTCCTGCAGGGCGACGCCCGCCACGTGCTCGAGGAACTGATCGAGATGGTCCCCCCCCTCGAGACAGCCGACTGGCTGACACAGATCGACGAATGGAAAGAGCGATTCCCACTCAAGTACGGGAAGAAGGGCGGTCTGAAGATGCAGGCCGTGTTCGACCGGGTGTACGAACTGACCGCCGGGCGGGCGATCGTGGCCACCGACGTGGGTCAACACCAGATGTGGGCGGCGCAGTTCTACAGAACGGCGCACAACCGGCAATGGCTGTCGTCCGGGGGTGCGGGGACGATGGGTTACGGGTTCCCTGCCGCCATCGGCGCCCAGTTCGGTCGGCCCGACGACACGGTCATCTCCATCTCCGGAGACGGAGGCTTTCAGATGACGATGTCGGAACTGGCGACGGCAGCGATCCACAAGCTCCCGGTGAAGATCCTGGTCATGGACAACGCCTTTCTCGGTATGGTTCGCCAGTGGCAGCACCTGTTCCACGACAACCGTCTGTCCGGTGTCGACCTCGAGGGCAACCCCGACTTCGTGAAACTGGGATCGGCCTACGGAATCGAAGGCTGGCATCTGAAGCGGACCGCGGACATCGACAAGATCCTGACGAAAATGCTCACCTACAACGAGGGTCCGAGTCTCGTCCACTGTCACTGTGAGAAGGAAGACAACGTCTATCCCATGATACCCGCCGGCGCTCCACTGCACGAGATGCTGCTCGAGGCGCCGAAGCACAAACTTGCCAAGCCGACTGGGAGCACGTGATCGACATGACACAGACCACCACCGATCCCACGCAGGCGGCCCGTACCAACGTCCCCCGCGCTGCCGATACCGCCGCTGCTGAAGCTGCCTACCGCCGCAATATCGGCGCCGGCCAGCAGGTTCGACGAACGACGATCGGCCTCCTCGTCAACGACCAGCCCGGCGTTCTGGTACGCACCAGCCAGGTCTTCAGCCGCCGGGGCTACAACATCGAGTCTCTCGTGGTCTCGCCAGCGCACGTGATCGCCGGCACGTCAAGAATGACGATCACCTGTTCGGGTCCGGCCGACGTCCTGCACCAGATCATCCTGCAGCTGGACAAACTGGTAGACGTCATCCACGCTCACGACCACACCGACGATGACGCCGTCACCCGTGAGCTGGCCCTGTTCAAAGTCGCCTGCTCCGTAGAGGACCGCACCGAGATTCTACAGATCACCGAAGTCTTCCGCGGCAAGACGATCGACATCACCGACGAAACGATCACCGTCGAGGCCACAGGCACCACCGAAAAGATGGACGCCCTGGAAAAAATGCTGGCCAAGTTCGACCTGCGGGAGATGGTACGTACAGGAAAAGTGGTAATGGCCCGGGGTACCGACGTTACCTGAACCACCCGTCAGAGTTCGCGAAGCGAACTCGCAAACAGGCGCGGCAGTTTGCGCCTGTCGATGGCCCGGGGAACTGACGTTACCTGATCAACCGACGACGACCGCGCCGACTATTGCGGCTCAAAAGGGTTCGTAACGGAGAAAGGGGAGAGCACGTGGACAGTGCTCTCCCCTTCTCATTCACGCTCCCGCGGCAAGCCCAGTCAACCGACAGAGAGCTGGACCCCGTATAGAGTTTCGCGAAGCGCAGTTTGCGGAGCGAAACTCTCAAGAACCGGCGCGGCTGTTGGCGCCGGTTCAGACAAAGGGGAGAGCACGTGGCCAGTGCTCTCCCCTTCTCATTCGCGCTACCCGGCAAGCTCCGTCAACACCGACAGATAGCTGGACCCCGTATAGAGTTTCACGGAGCGCTGTTTGCGCCTGCCAAACTCTCAAGAACCGGCGCAGCAGTTAGCGCCGGTTCAAAAGTCAGCCCCCACCTGCACGTAGGCCATCCGTCCCACTTCCGGCGCCCCGATGAAGGCACGGTACCGTTCATCGAGTGTGTTGTCGATATTGGCCAGCAGGTAGAGCCCATCCCCGACGGGCAGTTCGTAGCGGGCGCTCAGATCAAGCGTGGTGTACGAGTCCACAGCGCCTACGTAGACCCCCGAATCCATCGGGAACTCGCCGTTGTATCTCAGGCGGGCGCCCAGACGCAGATCGTACTGCGGCAGACTGTACTTCGTGCCAACCTTCACTTTGTGCTTCGGTGCGTTGAGAGCGACGTCACTGACGCCGCCGAGATTCTCGAACAGATCGTCGTTGACGAAGGAATAACTGCCGTTGAAGCTGAGATTCTCCGTGGCGTAGTAACCGAGAGCGAGATCGAGGCCGTACAGCGTCACGTCACCGAAATTCCGGTAGGTGAGGATCACCGCCGTCGGATCGTACGCCTGCACGGGCGACATCGTGCCGTAGGGGATCTGCGCCGCACCGGCAGCAAAGATCGTCGCCAGTTCGTCGGCGGCAGTGCCGTTGTTGTTGGCCGCACTGACGCCGGGAATCGACACCTGATCCAGGGCCGCTAGGACCGGAGCGATCTGCCCGTTGGCGGGATCTGCCAATGCCTGACCGAAGGCCGTACCAAGGACCCCGCCCAGCACCGTGGGATCGAGGAACACGTTCGGCGTCTCCACTGCCAGCGGCCCGACGAAGTCCTCTACATCCGTTCGGTACAGATCAGCTGAAACGACGAGCTTCTTGCCGACGATTCCCTTATACCCCAGTTCGAGGGTCTGAGTGATCGTCGAGCGTGACCTCGGCACATCAAAAGCATCCGCCACCGGGTCGAAGCCCAGGGTCTCGAGGTTCAGCTTGGCAAAAGCGTTGGTCAGGCCCGGGAGCTGTTCCGGCACCAGCGACGGCAGCGCCGCCGCCACCACCGCCGCCTGGGCCTGCCCGGCTGCCTGGGCGTCCGCGGCGTCCATACCGGCAGCGATCAACTGCTGGGCGATCAGCCCGGGGGCCAGCGCCTCGAGGGCCGGTCCAAACTGTGCCAGCACGGCATTGCGACCGATCCCCCACTGCACGTTGGTGACAAACGGATCGTCCAGGGCGATGTAGCCGTCGGCGTCGACGGGAGAACCGGCGCCGCCCGGAACCATGCCGACACTCGACAGGACAGGCTGGAAGGACGTGCGGTACATGGGGCGGCCATCGGCACTGCGACGGAAGGTGAAACCTTCGTCAAAGCCTTTCCGGTAGGTCCCCTGTGCCCGGACGTCGACATTCGGGCTGAACCCGAGCACGGGAGCAAACGCCTCAAGGGGCGCAAAGGCTCCCTCCTGGGCGAGGAGATCGAGATAGAGATTGTTCGTCGTCGGCGTCGAGAAGGCGCGGTTGTAGGTGAAGCGGAGGGACTGACTGTCGTCCAGCTTGTAGACCAGCGCCGCCCGCGGCGAGTACTCGGGATCATCGAGACGGTTTTGCGTATCGTAGCGCAGGGCGAGAACGAGATCCAGATCACGGCGCAGTGCGGTCTCTCCCTGCAGGTAGGCGCCATATTCGTCTATGTCGTCGTCGTCTTCGTTGCCGCCGGTGATCGTGCCCTTGGTGGCCGGGCGCGTAAACAGGGCGTCGACACCGTAGGTGAAGCTGTGGCGATCACCGAGCCCGGCGGTATGCTGCAGTTGAAACACGTCCATCGTCGATTTGTCGATGATCGGTTCACCCGAGCGCAGCAGGTAGGTGTCCTGCGCGTCGCTCCAGTTGTGGTAGTATTGGGCGAACCAGTCCTGGTAGAGGAAGCGGGTCTGCACGTAGTTGGAGGCCCAGTCCTGTCCCTGGCCGGCGCCGAGTCCGGTCAGTTCGATGTGGTCCCCCTGGTTGTAACCGTAGCTGACGATGGCAGTCAGATCCTCAGTCGGCTGAAAATCGACCCTGGCCTCGAGGCTCCGACGCTGGACGTCGAAATCACGAGCCCCGATCAGCAGATCCTCCTCGGAGGCGCCGGTGGCCAACGCCGACTGGCGCAGGGCGGTCTCGATGGGATCCGTGTAGTTCCAATCTTCACCGGTGTAGTACTGTGCCGAGATCTTGTACGCCAGATAGGGGTTCACCACACCTGCGTGACGGAAGCTCCCCTTGACAAGTCCACGCTCGCCGCCGCCGAAGGTCACCGACGATCCCGCCGACTCAAAAGGGGAACGTGAAATGATGTGCAGGACGCCGTTGGCGCTGTTCGGGCCGTACAGGGCAGACCCGGGACCGAGAACGACCTCGATTCGTTCGATATCCTCGTTGGTGACGGGGATGAAGTTGTGCACGTTGACCCGCAGGGAAGGGACGTTGGCGATGCGGTTGTCCGTCAGGGTCAGCAGGGCGCCACTGAAGATGTTGTTGAAGCCGCGGGCCACGATGTTGCCCTGCACGAGCCCGGTCTGGGCGAAGTCGATGCCCGGCTGGTCCCGCACATGCCCGGAGACGGTGAGGACCGAACGCGTGGCGATGTCGTCGGCTTCGACGACGGAGATCGATGCGGGTGCATCGAGGGCTCTTTCCTGCGTTCGAGAAGCCGTAACCACGCTCAGCTCCAGATCGAGCAGCACAGGTTCGAGCGTGATGTCGAGGCTGGCACCGCTGGCCCCGACACTCACACCACCGCGTGAGGTCGTCTGGAAGCCGATGTGGGTGATGCGGACCTTGTAATCGCCGGCAGCAAGCCCGCGCACGACATACTCGCCGGAGGCCCCCGAGACGGCGCCGGCAGCGCGATCCAGACCTGCTCCGGTCACCGTGATATTGGCTCCGGGGAGCGCCCCTCCGTCAGAGTCCGTGATATTCCCCGTCAACTCGGCGGCGCTGGCGATTCCTGCTGTCGCCAGCCAGGCCCCGACAAGCGTCCTGCGTGCCATCCGGATCATCGTCGTTCTCCCTGTTCCACGGTTGAAGTTTCCTTCGGTAGGTCGCTAGTGCTCTTTAGCCACGCCCAATATAATATAAAGACCCCGAGGTGGGCTGCGTCGAATCCACTGCGCGAGGCAGTCGGGCAGAAGGCGTCACGACGCGAGAACACGGACCGCCGTCTTGCCGCCCCTTTTGGTTGTCGGTATATTTGTGTCTCGATCAGGGCCTGCCGCGCCTTGCGCTGGCGCTCCTTTTTTCTGATCTCGTCGTCCCTCCAGACATTCTGCCACCTTCGGTCCGGGAGCCTCGCCTTCGGACCCCAACCTTGTGTTGAATCGACGAATGGCTAAGAAGGCATCTACCAGGAAATACGCATACCAGTTCGGCACGGCGCGCACCGAAGGCGACGCCAGCTACCGTGAGCTTCTCGGCGGAAAAGGCTCAAACCTTGCCGAGATGTCGCGTCTCAAGCTACCCGTGCCGGCGGGATTCACCATCAGCACCGAAGTGTGCACCTACTACTACGACCATGGCCAGAAGTACCCAAAGGCTCTGGCCGAGCAGGTGCGCAGCTGTATCAAGGCCGTAGAGAAGACCATGGGAGCCACCTTCGGCGATCCCAAGAATCCTCTGCTGCTGTCGGTCCGCTCCGGTGCCCGCGTCTCCATGCCGGGAATGATGGAGACCGTCCTCAACCTGGGTCTCAACGACGAGATCGCCGCCGGGCTGGCGGAAAAATCGGGCGATGCCCGATTCACCTACGACGTGTATCGCCGCTTCGTACAGATGTACGGAGATGTCGTGATGGGCCTGCGCCCGGAAGGCAAGGAACACGATCCCTTCGAGGTCCTGCTGGAAAAGAAGAAAGAAAAGCGAGGCGTCGAGCTCGACAACCAGCTCACCGCCGACGATCTCAAGGAATTGGTGGCCGAGTTCAAGGCCGTCATCAAGAAGCGCCTGAAGCGTGAGTTCCCCGAAGACCCGGAAGAGCAGTTGTGGGGCTCTGTCGGTGCCGTCTTCGGTTCCTGGCAGGGGGCGCGCGCCATCCGCTATCGCGAGTTGGAGGGGATCCCGCACAACTGGGGCACGGCGGTGAATGTGCAGGCCATGGTCTACGGCAACATGGGTGACGATTGCGCCACGGGGGTGGCCTTCACCCGCGACCCTTCGACCGGGCAGAACAAGCTCTACGGCGAGTTCCTCATCAACGCCCAGGGCGAAGACGTGGTCGCCGGCATCCGCACACCGGAGCCGGTGAGCAAGCTCAAGAAGGTGATGCCCAAGGCATTCAAGGAGTTCGAGACCGTCTGCGGCAGACTCGAGAAGCATTACAAGGACATGCAGGACCTCGAGTTTACCATCCAGAACGGCCATCTGTGGATGCTGCAGACTCGCAGTGGCAAGCGCACCGCGGCGGCGGCCGTGAAGATCGCCGTGGACATGGCGAAAGAGAGGCTGATCGGGCAGAAGGAGGCGCTCATGCGCGTCAAGCCCGGCGATCTCGACCAGCTGTTGCACCCGTCCTTTGACCCGGCCGCCCGACGTGACGTCATCGGCGAGGGTCTGCCGGCCTCTCCCGGCGCGGCTACCGGTCAGGTGGTTTTCCATGCCGAAGAGGCCGAAGAGTTGGCTGCTGATGGTGAGAGAGTCATTCTCGTGCGCCTCGAAACGTCCCCCGAAGACATCGGTGGCATGCACGCCGCCCAGGGCATTCTGACCGCACGGGGTGGGATGACCTCACATGCCGCCGTGGTGGCCCGAGGCATGGGCAAGTGCTGCGTGGCCGGCTGTGGCGCGCTGGGCATCGACTATGCCAAGGACCTGTTCACCGCCGGCGGCAAGACGGTGAAGAAGGGTGACTGGATCTCTATCGACGGTTCGTCTGGCGAAGTCATGCTCGGACAGGTGCCGACCAAGGAGACGACTCTGTCGAAGGACTTCGGCGATCTGATGAAATGGGCCGACCGCGAGCGCAAGCTCAAGGTGCGCACCAACGCCGACACGCCGCACGACTCTGTGGTGGCCCGGAAATTCGGCGCCGAAGGCATCGGCCTGTGCCGCACCGAGCACATGTTCTTTGAGGGCGACCGGATCGATGCGGTGCGCGAGATGATCCTCGCCGACGACGAAGCCGGACGTCGCAAGGCCCTGGCCAAGCTCAAGCCGATTCAGCGCAAGGACTTCGAGGGCATCTTCAAGGCCATGAACGGCCTGCCCGTGACGATCCGCCTGCTCGATCCGCCGCTGCATGAGTTCCTGCCGCATGAGACCGCCCAGCAGAAGGAGATGGCCAGGCAGCTCGGCATCCCGCTGGCGCAGGTAAAGGCGAAGGTCGATTCCCTGCATGAGTTCAACCCCATGCTCGGCCATCGTGGCTGTCGTCTCGGCATCACCTACCCCGAGATCTATCAGATGCAGGTGGAGGCTATCATCGAGGCGGCTCTCAACGTCAAGAAGCGCAAGGTGAAAGCCCTGCCGGAGATCATGATCCCCCTGGTCGGTACGGTGAGAGAACTGTCCGATCTGAAGGCCATGACGGACCGCACCGCCGCCGAAGTGATGAGGAAGAAGAAGGCGAAAGTCAGCTACATGGTGGGAACGATGATCGAGATCCCCCGCGCCGCTCTGGTGGCTGATCAGATCGCCAAGGAGGCCGAGTTCTTCAGCTTCGGCACCAATGACCTGACGCAGCTGGCCTTCGGCTACAGCCGTGACGATGCCGGCAAGTTCCTGCCCGTATACGTCGACAGTGGCATTCTTCCTGCCGATCCTTTCCAGTCCCTCGACATCGAAGGTACCGGGCAGTTGCTCGAGATCGGCACGAAGCGCGGTCGCAAGACCCGCAAGGGCCTGAAGGTGGGAATCTGCGGCGAACATGGCGGTGACCCGGCATCGGTGACGTTTTGCCACGGCGTCGGCCTCGACTACGTTTCCTGTTCACCCTATCGTGTACCGATCGCACGACTTGCGGCGGCTCAGGCAGCGCTATCGTAAAGGCACCGCTTCATGACCCCCACGACCGAGGCGGCTCCTGCCGCCGCGAAAAAGGACGCCGGAAAGAAACCGTCCAGCCGCCGGCCGGCGATCATCGCCGTGGCCAACCAGAAGGGCGGTGTAGGTAAGACAACGACGGCGGTGAATCTGGCGGCGTGTCTCGCCGTGGCCGAGAAGCGCACGCTGCTGGTCGACATGGATCCGCAGGCCAACGCTACCAGCGGCTGCGGTATCGAGGCCGTGGAGGTGGCCGAGGGAAACATCTATCACGCCCTGCTGGGCCATCTTCCGATCCGCGACGTCGTTCACCTGACCAAGATTCCCCATCTGTCCCTCGTACCGTCGCACATCAACCTGACGGGTGCCGAGGTGGAGATGGTGAACATGATCGCCAGGGAGCAGAAGCTGCAGAACATCCTGGCAGAGGTCGGTGAGGAGTATGAATATGTCATCCTCGACTGTCCGCCATCGCTGGGGCTGTTGACGCTGAATGCGCTGACGGCGGCCGATTCCGTCCTGATCCCGATCCAGTGTGAGTACTACGCCCTGGAAGGGCTGGGCAAGCTGCTCAACACAATCCGCCTCATCCAGCGACATCTGAACAAGAACCTGCAGATCGCCGGCGTCCTGCTCACCATGTACGATGGCCGTCTCAACCTGTCGCGGCAGGTCGCCGACGAGGTGCGATCCTACTTCGGCAACAAGGTGTACAAGACCGCGATCAGCCGGAATGTGCGCCTTGCCGAGGCGCCCGGACACGGCCAGCCCATCGTGCTCTACGACATCGTCTCCCCTGGGGCGCAGAACTACATGAGTCTTGCCGGCGAGATCATCAAACATGGATAGCCCCCGTGGCTAAGCGTGGCCGCGAGGTCCTCGGCAAGGGAATTCACGCCCTCATCGCCGAATACCCACAGGGCGTGGCGGACTCGGGCACCCAGCTGCTCGAGATCCCGGTGGCTGACATCGAGCCCAACCCCTACCAGCCGCGCCGTGAATTCGACGAAGAGTCGCTGGCCGATCTCGAGGTTTCGATCCGCGAAAAGGGCATCCTGCAGCCGGTCGTCCTCAACCGCACGGCGCCGAATACCTACCACCTGATCGCCGGCGAGCGGCGCTGGCGAGCGGCGCAACGTGCGGGTCTGGAGGCTGTGCCTGCCGTCGTCCGCGAGATCGACTCGCCTCAGGAGCTGATGGAACTGGCGTTGGTCGAAAACATCCAGCGTGAAGACCTCAATGCCATCGAGGAAGCCGAAGGGTACCAGGAGCTGATGAGCCGCTACCTGCTGACCCAGGAAGAGATCGCCCAGCGCGTCGGCAAAGAGCGCTCCACCGTGGCCAATTCGATCCGTCTGTTGAAGCTGCCCAGGGAACTGCAGATCAGTCTGCGCGCGGGCGAGTTGCAGATGGGGCATGCCCGGGCACTTGTCAGCCTCAAGGAAAAGGACGCCCTGGCGCTGGGACGGCGCTGCATAGCGGAAGGTCTGACAGTACGCGACCTGGAGCAGGCCGTCCGCGCCCGGAGCAAGGGAGAGGGTCAGAAGCGCGGCAAGACGGGTGGTGGACGTTCTGGCGGCAGCGGCGCCGGCAGAGATCCGGCCCTCATCGATATAGAAGACAAACTACGTCACCGCTACGCCACAGCCGTTGCCATCCATCACGGAGGCAAGAAGGGACGTATCGAGATCGAGTACTACGACGATGACGATCTGGAGCGTATCCTCGAACTGTTGCTGGATTGATCATCCTGCCGGATCCGATCATTCGATTCGCGCGTCTGTAGTCCTGTGTCCGCCACCCGCCACATACGTTGCCCACGAGACGCCGCCCGCAGTCTGGGGCTGGCTGTCACCGGCCTCGCCGCTGTACTGTGGACCTCCTGCTCCCTGGTGAACCAGGAGCTACCGAACCAGCCCCCTGTCGTTCAGGTTCGTGACGTCGATACCCTCGTCGTCGCCCGGGGCGGTCATGTGTCGTTCACCGTCTCTGCCTCCGACGAGGACGACGACCCGCTACGCTACGAGTGGACTGCCCTCGGCGCCGGCCGCTTCTCCGACTCACTGGCCAGCAGGACGCGCTGGATCGCGCCGACGCAGATCGTCGGAAGCTCCGAGTTCTTCCTGGTTTCGGTGACGATCATCGACAGTCGGCCCGAAACCGAAGACCCGGTGGAAAGTTTCCTCATCGAGGTCGTACAGCGAGTTCCGGTACTGATCGCACCGCGCGACACGGTGATCTCCTTCCGCGATCCGGAAGTGGTGCTGGTGGCCAGAGCCAGCGATGAAGACAATGACGCGTTGTCCTTCGCCTGGGAGGTGTTGGAGGAGGACGGCTTGGCTGCCAACCAGGTCCGCCCCCGGACACAGAACGCCGACAGTATGTCGACGTTGCGGCTGCTGGCGCTGGTGCCGGGAGACGTGGTCCTTGAGGTATCAGCCGGGGACGGCGCCGACACAGTCAAGGCCGAGTTCACCGTGTCAGTCCTGGCACCGGATCTGCCGGAAGGAGGCACGGTGACACTGTCCCTGCCATCCGTCGACGGGGGCACACGCAACTACGAGATCGATGTCTACGAGTACCCCAACCAGAGAGGTGTGGCGCCTCTGCTCGTGGAGAGCTGGTTCGAGGCCGAGGCCCTGTGTCGGGAAAGAGACATGCGGCTGTGTGCGCAGGATGAGTGGGTAAACGCCTGCCGGGGGCCGGAGAGTCTGCCTTTCTCATCCGTCGATGATCGCGACGACCTGCCGGAGCAATTCGGCTTGCGGTACTGCAATGAGATCGGATCGGATCTGTCTGGTGGAGATCTGGTCGATCCTGAGACGGTGGCCCCCAGCGGCAGCTTCCCCAACTGTACGTCAGGGAGCGGTGTCTACGACCAGACCGGAAATGCCCGTGAATGGATGCAGGAATGGATCGGTCCAGCAGCTGGTGCCACAACAACAGAGGGTGTGGGGCGCGCAGGAGGGCAGTCGGCTAGCGGCACTGCCTTTGTCAGGGCGTCGTGCGCGTTCAACCTTACGTTCGGAGCGATCCAACTCGAGGGCGATCTACCGCGACCCGTCCCCCGGGCCTTCATCGACAGTATGCTGTGGGCGCCGGCCGATCCGGCCTTCGCCGACTCGGCGCGCACATCTGCTGTATACCAGAACTACTTCTCAGAACCGGGCGAACGGAGCGGCTTCCGCTGCTGCCGCTGACAGCTCCCCCGTCTCCGGCTCCCAGACTGGCGGCATCTCCGGCTCGAAACGCTCCTCGACAGCAGGTGCTCTCCGAGGACGGGGGCGCCGACGCTGGGTACGCTGCAGTTCCTCAGCCATCAGATCTCGGCGAGTCGTTGACCATCTACGCTGTTCAAAGACCTGCAGCACGGCGCCCTCGATCACCTCACGCTCCTGCTCGAGACCGTCGAGCCGGGCATACATCAGGTCGATCTCGCGATCACGGCGTTTGAGGCCGTCCATCAGCGTACGGATCTGGAAGCTGGTGACGTATTTCGCCGTGATGGGCACAGCCAGAAACAGTGCGGCGAGAAGAACGTGCTCGGCACTCATACGGTATCCGGACCTTTCGGTGACTTCTGCGGGTCTGTCTTTGTCTGAAGGTCTTTCAGGCAAGGGCTGTGCCGGGTCACGGGCATAGACCTAACCCACTGTAGTCACTACACTTTCCTACAGCAGACCGGGCGCTCTATCAGCCGTCGGTGGAAAGGTCTGCCGCCGGGTACCGCCAACGCCGTCCACTTTTTCCGGAGCAGCTGCCTTGGATGCCGCCTCTCTCAAAGCCCTGCTCGAACAGGTCGCCACGGGGTCGGCGACGGCCGACGAGGCCTTTGGTCGCCTTGCTGACCTGCCCTTCGCCGACCTCGGCTTCGCCCACGTCGACCATCACCGCAGTCTGCGGCAGGGCTATCCTGAGACGATCTTCAGCCAGGGAAAGACGCCGGCGCAGACCGTGGCGATCGCCGAGCGTCTCGTCGAGGCCGGGGCGCTGGTGCTGGCCACCAGGGCGGACGAGGCGACAGCGGCGGCCCTGACCGCCCGCTTCCCGGAGGCAGAGCACGACGATGTGGCCAGGACGGTTGTCGTACATCCCCCCGGAGCCCCGCCACAGCAGGAGAAGGGACTCGTCCTCGTGCTGTCCGCCGGCACGTCGGATCTGCCGATCGCTCAGGAAGCCATCGTCACGGCCCGCACCATGGGGGCGCGGGCGGAGGGGATCTTCGATGTCGGCGTCGCCGGCATCCACCGACTGCTCGCTTACCGCGAACGTCTTCAGGAAGCCCGTGTTGTTATTGTCGCCGCGGGCATGGAGGGGGCGCTGGCCAGCGTTGTCGGCGGGCTCGTGGAGGCTCCCGTCATCGCCGTGCCGACCTCGGTGGGCTACGGCGCGAGCTTTGGCGGGGTGTCGGCGCTGCTGACGATGCTCAACAGCTGCGCTTCCGGCGTCGTCGTCGTCAACATCGACAATGGCTACGGCGCCGGGTATGCCGCCGCCGTGATCAATAATCGGAGCGTCGACGCCGTCGACGAGACCTGAGTCGTGCAGCGGGGCGACGGCACCGGAGGCACCGTCGTCGCCGTCCTCTCAGGAGGCCACAGCCGGCGCATGGCAGGGCGCAGCAAGGCGGCCCTGCCCCTGGCAGGCACGACGGTCCTCGAGCGCATGTTGACGACGGCGGGTGATCTCGGCCTCCCCCGGGTCCTGGTGGGGGCCCACGCAACGCTTGCCGAGGACCCCGCGTTGACCGGACTGTTCACCCGCACAGGACTGCCGCTGATCCGTGATGGCAGGCCGGACTCAGGCCCTCTGGGCGGACTCGAAGCCGTCTTCGCTACGCTGGCGCCAGAGCGGGTTCTGTTGCTGGCCTGTGACCTGCCCTTTCTGACACCCGCCTTCCTCACCTGGCTTCTCGAGCAGGGGGGACAGAGCCACAGCGTCGTTCCCCTCGACGGGAAAGGACGCCTGCACACATTGTGCGCTGTCTACCAGAAGAGCTGCGGGGCACACCTGAAGCAGGCCCTCGATGAAGGTCGGCTGCGACTCCAGGATTTCGTGCGGGCCATCGGGGCCCGCCAGTTGCCGCCAGCGGCATGGGCCGAACTGGATCCCGACGGTCACCTGTTGACGAATCTCAACGAGTCCGCCGACTACGACGCGGCGAAACGGTGGCTGGCCGACGAAGAGAGCCCGGACTGAATCAGTATGGACGCGTCAGGGGGGTGCCCCAGCACACGTCAGTGTGCAGTCAGATTGTCGTGAAGTCAGATGGTGTCAATCACGGTAAGGATGAGCAGCAGCGGCAGATAGATAACGGATGCCCGTAGCAGACGACGGGCATCAGGTATGGTGCGGGTAAGTGTCAGCGACACACCGGCGGCGAGCATCCCGGCGCCCAGAATGAGAGTTCCCACCAGATAGAGCGTGCCGGCAGTACCCGTCAATGAAGGCAGGATGGAGACGGTGATCAGCAGTACGGAAAAGGCGAGTATGTGACGGCAGGTGCGTCGCCCGTCCTCCTCCAGGACAGGGAGCATCTTGAATCCCCCCCGACGATAGTCCTCCCGGAAAATCCAGGCGATGGCGTAGAAGTGCGGGTGTTGCCAGGCAAAGAGAATGGCGAACAGCACCCAGGCCCCCATGTCGAGTTGACCGGTGGCTGCCGCCCAGCCGCCCACAGGGGGAAGCGCCCCGGGGATACTGCCGAGAGACGTGTTGAGCCACGTGGACCGTTTCAGCGGCGTGTATATGACGACGTAGAGAAAAGCCGTCAGCAGCGCCAACCAGGCCGTCATCAGGTTTGCCCCCAGCACGAGCACGACCTGGCCGGCGAGGATCAGCGCAAACCCCAGAGACAGGGCGGCGGCAGGTGTCACCTGTCCCATCGGCAGGGGTCGGCTCCGCGTGCGCCGCATGATGGCATCGACATCCCGCTCCAGGTAGTGATTCAGCACACCGGAGCCGCCCGCTGACAGGGCTGTACCCAACAGCGTCAGAGCCAGTCTCAGGGGGGCGTCGACGCCGCGACCGCCGACGAAGAAACCCAGCGCCGTCGTCACCAGAACCATGGTCACGATACGGGGCTTCGTCAGTTCGAAGTATGGCGTCAGGTTGCCGGTCAGATTCATCACAGAGGCAAAAGTACTGCCCTCGACCGGCAACGGCAACGAAATCGTTGACCCTGTACCACGCTCCTCATAGCTTCGGCGCCCCATGAACCTGAATCAGGCCAGGAAACGAATCGACGCGCTCACAGCGCAGCTTGAAGAGCACAATCACAGCTACCATGTGCTGGCCTCACCCTCCATCTCCGACGAGGAGTTCGACCGCCTGCTGGCAGAGCTGGTGGCACTCGAGTCAGAGTGGCCTGATCTGGCTCAGCAGGGCTCTCCCGCCCAGCGCGTCGGCGGGACCCCCACCTCCGACTTCCCCACCGTGGCCCATGCCACTCCCATGCTCAGCCTCGACAACAGCTATTCCCGCGAAGACGTCATCGCCTTCGACACGCGTGTGCGGAATGGTCTGGCACAGGACGAGGCCGTGGAATACGTGGCGGAGCTGAAGATCGACGGCGTCGCCCTCAGCCTGGTTTACGAGGACAGTCACCTGGTGCGGGCCGTAACTCGTGGCGACGGCGTACAGGGAGATGAGGTGACGAACAACGCCCGGACCATCGGCGCCGTGCCGCTGCGCCTGCGCCGGACGGGGGTCACCTGCGAAGTACGCGGCGAGGTCTTCATGGCCCGCGCCGATTTCACCGCTCTCAATCGACGCCAGCAGGAGGCCGGCCAGGCAGCCTTCGCCAATCCGAGGAATTCGACGGCGGGTACACTGAAGCTGCAGAACCCGAAAGCCGTGGCCCGGAGGCGGCTGCGATACTTCGCCTACTGGATCGATCGCGCCGGCCACACGTATGACACCCATGCCGGGGGACTTGAATCGCTGCAGGAGCTTGGTTTCTCGGTGAATGCCGAACGGGCTCACGGCCCCTCCCTGCAGGCGATCTTCGACTTCTACGACCGCTGCGAGGCGGCCCGTGAAGACCTCGACTATGAAGTGGATGGGGTCGTCATCAAGGTGGATTCGCTTGAACAGCAGCAGCGACTGGGATTCACCGCCAAGAGCCCTCGCAGCGCCATGGCCTACAAGTTCCGCGCCGAACGTGTGCGCTCCCGCCTGCTCGACATCCGCCTGCAGGTGGGTCGCACCGGTACGATCTCTCCCGTTGCCGTACTCGAGCCGGTGCGCGTCGCTGGCACGACAGTACAGCGCGCCACACTACACAACGCCGATGAGATCGAGCGCAAAGACATCCGCGTCGGTGATCTGGTGCTGCTGGAAAAGGGTGGCGACGTAATCCCCAAGGTGGTCGGCGTCGTGATGGAGGAACGCCCTGAGGGCACCGAAGCCTTCGCCTTCCCCGATGCCTGCCCCGTGTGCTCGGCGGCTCTGGTCACCTACGAGGGCGAAGTGGCGCGCCGATGCGTGAATCCGGCCTGTCAGGGACAGCTGAAGCGGCGCGTCGAACACTTCTGTGGACGCAACGCCATGGACATCGAAGGCCTGGGCACGGCGGTGGTGGAGCAGATCGTCGACCGGGGCCTGGTGCGGGATGTGGGCGATCTGTACAGCCTCGACGCGGATACCTTCGCCGATCTCGAGCGTCTCGGAGAACGGTCGGCCAACAATCTCGTCGGGGCCCTCGACGCCAGCCGTCAGCGCCCTTTCGACCGCGTGCTCTTCGGGATCGGCATCCTCCACGTGGGGGCCACGGTAGCCCGCAATCTCGCCCGGCACTTTTCGACGATCGAGATCCTGGCACAGACGACCGAAGAGGAGTTGGCCCAGGTCGATGAGATCGGGCCAACGATCTCGAAATCGGTCTGTGACTTCTTCGCCGAGCCAGCCACACAGGTTCTGATCGACAAGCTCCGGGCTGCCGGTCTGCAGCTGGCAGGTGCAGCGCCGCCGGAGGGTTCAGGACAGGACACATTCTTCACCGGCAGGACCGTCGTGCTCACCGGCACGATGGAACACTATTCGCGGCAGGAGGCAGGTGCTCTCGTCGAGCGCTTTGGCGGCAAGGTGTCCACCAGCGTGAGCGCCAGGACGGACCTTCTCATCGCCGGCGAAAAGGCCGGATCAAAACTCACGAAGGCGGCAGCACTGGGCGTGCGGGTTCTACTGGAGGAAGAGTTCCTGAGAGAACTGCAGAAGGCTGGAGCCTAACGCGCCGAGGAGTGCTCGCAGCCGTTCAACTGACGCACGACATCGTAGGTTACGTCCACGGCAAAAGCGATGTTGTCGAGGGACACGCGTTCATCGTGGCCGTGACAGAGCTCGAAGAAATCACATCCGGGCTCGTGGCGCATCGGTACGAAGCCGTACACGGTGATGTCGAGGTCGGTGAGATACCGGGCGTCGGTTCCGCCCGTCTGCATGTACGGCGCCAGCACGGCTCGGGGTTCGTGGCAGCGCAAGGCATCGGTCATGGCCGTCAGCAGCGGCGTCTCGTGGTCGAAGGCCACTCCCGGCCGGAACGTGCCAAGCTGCACGTCGACGCGATCTCCGGCCGCACCCAACAGTCCTGACACCTCCTCCAGGAAGGCTGTCTCCGTGACGCCAGGCAAGGGCCTGCCGCTGAGACGCACTGTCGCCTGGGAGGGGATGACGTTGCGCTTGATCCCCGCCTCCAGCATGGTCGGCGCACACGTGTTGCGCAGCATGGCGTCGAACATGGCTTTCACCGGCGGTTCCGCCGGCAGGGCCGCCAGGGCGGCGGCGCAACATTGTGGATCCGACAGATCCCGCAGCAGGCCGGCCACCTCAGGACGGGCCGCCTGTGCCGAGGCCTCGAAGAAAGCCCCCACCGCCGGAGTCACCCGGTGGGGCAACCTGCCGCCCAGGGCCGTCAGCACGTCTCCCAGGTGGACGATACTATTGTCGTCGTGTGGCACTGAGCTGTGACCGGGACGCCCGGTACTGACCAGGTCGATGTCGGCGCCCCCCTTTTCGGCCACCTGACAGGTGTAGATCGGTTGACCGTCGACGAGGACGGCAAACCCCCCCGCCTCGTTGATACCGAACTCGGCATCGAGCCAGTCCTGATGCTCCCGAGCCAACCAGGACATGCCGTACGTCCCCCCCACCTCCTCGTCGGCTGCGGCGATCAGTACCAGATCTCGCTTCAGCGGCAGTTCTTGTCGATGGGCCATCAGGAGCACTTGCAGGTGGACGGCGGCAGTCAGCTTCGAATCGATGGCCCCCCTGCCATAGAGGATCCCGTCGGTGACCTGACCGGCGAAGGGTGGATGACTCCATTGGGCCGGCTCGGCGGGGACCACGTCGAGATGCGACATCAGCAACAGAGGTCGCTGCGAGCCATCACCCCGCAGGCGCACCGCGAGGTTCGCCCGCTCCGGCGCCGACTCCAGCACCTGAGCGTCGAGCCCTTCCCTCTGCAACTGCCCCGCCAGATGCCTGACGAGGGCCAGCTCGTTGCCAGGTGGGTTCGTCGTATCGAAGCGCAGCATCTCCTGCAACCGCCGCACCGCTTCGTCGTGATCGGTCATCTTTCCTTCCTTCGCGCTCAGGTCAGGCTGTCGAAGGTCCAGTCGTCCAGGGGAGTCATCGCCCCGGTATCGACGTTGTCGCCGGACCCCAGACCCGGTCGCTGCAGGGAACGGATGTCGATGGCGCCCTGCTCGACGTTGAGAAAACCCGAGTCACCGTCGGCGCGATACATGCCTGCATGTTCCACCAGCAGCGTGCGTCGCTCGCCTGGGGACAGGTGGTCGATGCCACGCACGTAGTGATGGCCGTTGCGCTCGACATGAGTGATACCCAGAGCTGCCACGTGCGTGAGATCCTGGTGCACGGGCACCACCGGCAGGTTCATCAGATCCTCACCGGTCAGAAAGAACATCCGTCCCTCGCCCTCGGCGGTAAGCCGGCGAGCCAGCGCCGCATTGGCCAGGGCCTTGAACAGTCCCTTGCAGTTCTTCGTGGAAACCCCGCGATATCCCAGATCCACTGCCCGCGCAAAGGCGTCGAGGTCGCCATCGCTCTCGTCGATCACCATGGGCTTGCGGCTGTTCACAGTGGCGATGCCGGCCGACTGCGCGGGATCCAGCGCCACGCTGCGCTCCAACGGCTGTTCGATGTAGTGGACTGCCTCGTAGAAGGCGGGCAGTTCCGCTTCGATGCGGGAGAGAAGCTCTGCGAAGCTGGCCAGTTCGTCGTACTGCTCATTGCCGTCGAGAGAGATGGACACGGCTCCTGCTCCGTCGAGATCAACGACAGCGGCGATGCCGCGCAGGCGATCCATATCGGCCTCGAGATCACCGTTCACTTTCACCTTCAGCCAGCGCAGTCCCTGAACTCGCAGGTAGGCCTCCAGCGACTGCGGCAAGCCGTCATCAAGTCGGTCCGCCGCGGGGATGTCGGCGTCCCTGAGCGGGTCAGCGAGGCCGACGGTGTGGCGGATGGCGATCGAGGCCTGTGGTGTGCGGGCCACCGCCTCGAGGTGTGACACGCCGGCCAGTTCGGGCAGGACGGCGCCAAGGTCGATACCCAGCGGGTTGTCGGGTGCCACGAGCATCTCATGGTAAGTACGGTTCCGGGCACGACCGACCGCATCGATGAGGGCCCGCTCCATCAGCGTACTGCCGTGGCTCGACGTCAGGTGATTGAGAGAACGTCCGTCGCCAGCAGCAAGCGTCGCGGCGTATCCCTCCTGCCAGATATCGAACACGCTCGCCGGAGACCCGGGGGCCCCCGCATAGCCGGCGGCAGCGGCCCGGGCGACGAAGACGAGATCATCGACGTTGTCGGCGTAACTCTTGGCCGGATCCTTGTCGAACCACTTCGGCGGCAGGATGTCGGCGGCGGCCCCGACGGCCAGCGTGCCGTCCTCCATCTCGACATCGACCAGGACATGCAGGATCGGCACGGACGTCAGGGTGGCCACGCCATAACGAAAGGGCATACGGGTGCGCACGTTGCGCATGTAGAACCGCACGTCACGCACCGCCAGTCTCTCAGTCATGTGTTTCCTGCTCCAGGTCCTCTTCGAGATCCTCTTCCAGATCCTCGGGGCGCCAGCCGTCGAGGTCGATCGTCGTCTCCGGATCGATGTCAACACCGACGCCGAGCCCGGGGGTCTGCAGCGAGGATACCTGGATACACCCGTCCCGCACATCGAGGGCGACCAGATCCTCATCGATCCGCCGATAGAGGGCCGCATGGCACTCGACGCAGGCTTCTCGTTCGGACGCCGGCAGGTGATCGAGACCCCGAACGTAGTGATGGCCGTTGCGCTCGGCGTGGGTGATTCCCAGGGCGGCCAGATGTGCCAGGTCCTGATGCAGCGCCACCACGGGCACATTCGTCAGGTCTTCACCGGTGACTGAGAAGTGGCCGGGCTTGCCGTAGTCGTCGTTCAGCCGGTGGCACAGGGCCAGGTTTGCCAATGCTTTCGTCATGCCTTTACACGCCTTCGACGACACACCTCGATATCCCAGCGCCACCGACTCCTTGAAGGTTGTCAGTGCTTCATCTGACTCATCGATCACCATCGGCTTGCGTGCCGACAGCTTCCTGATGGCTTCCGCGGACTTCCCGTCAAGAGCAACACGGCGGTCCAGGGGCTGCTCGAGATACAGAATGGCGTCGTAGAGACGACGGGTCGAGGCATTGCCACCCTGCAGGCGATCCAGCAGTGCAGCCAGCCTCTCGGGGTCGTCGTACTGCTCGTTGCCATCGAGACTGACGATCAGATCGCCGGAGGGAAGCACGCCAGCGATCTCGTCCAGGCGTATCGCGTCCTCGTCGACGCCTCCGGCCACCTTGATCTTGAAGTGACGGATTGTCTGGCCCTCGATGTACTGCTCGAGAGATTGTGGCAACCCGTCCTGTAGTCGGGCGCCGGGGGGAATGTCCGCGGTGCGAATCGGGTCGGCGAGTCCGACGGTATGACGGACGTGTATCTCTTCGAGGGGACGCTCGGGAATCACCTCCGAAATCGCCACATCTGAGAGTTCGGGGTGAATGTCTCCCAGGTCGATCCCAGCAAGATTGTCTCGCAGCAGACGGTGGTACGGCACTGCCAGGGCCACACCAAGTCCGTCGAGAAGGGCTCGCTCCACCAGAGACGGGCCGTTGCCGGCCACCAGCGGATTCCTCCCCGCCGCCGGACCCGCTGCCTGGCAGGCGTCGTAGGTCTCGCGCCAGACCCGGTAGGCGGTCTGGTCGCCGACGACGGCCATGGCCGTGTCCACAGCCTGGCGGGCGCCAGCCACGAGGTCGTTCAGATTGTCGGCGTAGCTCTTGTCGGGGTCCTTGTCATACCACTTCGGCGCCAGCATGTCGGCAGCGAGCCCCGTTGCCCGCCGGCCGTCGGCGGTTTCCACCTCAAGAAAGAGATGAAGCTGGGCTGACGATGTCAGCGTGACCATGCCGAACCGGAAAGGCATCCGCATGGGGATGTGGCGAATGCCGAACCGCGCTTCACGGATGCTCAGGGTCGGAGCCTCCCCGGGACCGGTCACGTCGACGCAGCCGCCTCGAGGATGTCTCTGGCCTGTTCCAGTTGCTGTGCCACGGCCTGGGGGCCGGTGCCGCCAGCCAGATTGCGGCGTTGGAGACTGGCCCGCGGATCCAGCCGGCGGACCGCTTCCTCATCGAAGGCGTCGTGGTGCTGGCGCAGATCGGCCAGCGACAGCTCGGTGAGCCGTATACCAGCCGACGCCGCCGACCGTACGACGGCACCGACGATGTGATGGCCTTCACGAAATGGTACACCGCGCTCCACGAGGAAGTCGGCCAGTTCCGTGGCCAGCGTGCCATCGTCGACGGCCTCCGCCATACGTTGCGTCTTCACCGCCATCGTCTCCCACACCGAGGCGAACACGTCGAGACAGTCGTCGGTGGTGGCGAAGGCGTCGAAGACCGGTTCCTTGTCCTCCTGCAGATCCTTGCCGTAGGTCAACCCCAGTCCCTTCATCGCCGTCAACAGCGTGATCAGGTCTCCATAGACACGCCCCGTCTTGCCGCGCACCAGTTCGAGGGAATCGGGGTTCTTCTTCTGCGGCATCATGCTGGACCCGGTGGCGTAGGCGTCGTCGAGCTCGACGAAAGCGAATTCGGCCGACGACCAGAGGATGAGATCCTCGCAGTAGCGACTCAGGTGTGTCATCAGGATTGACAGCCCCGCCAGAGCTTCCAGCAGAAAATCGCGATCGCTGACGGCGTCCAGACTGTTCGGGGTCACCGCCGAGAAACCCAGCTCCTGCGCCATGAATTCACGGTCCAGGGCGAAGGCGGATCCGGCCAGGGCGCCGGAGCCCAGGGGCATGCGATCGGCCCTTCGTTGCGCGTCCTGGAGCCGACTGGCGTCCCGCTCCAGCGCCCAGAACAGGGACAGGGCGTAGTGCGCGAACAGGATGGGTTGTGCCTGCTGCAGATGGGTGTAGCCGGGCATGACGGTGTCGAGATGCTGAGAGGCACTGTGGACGAGGACCTGCTGCAGGTGGCGGACGCGACCGAGGGTGGCAGCAACCGCCACGCGCAGATAGAGCCGCGTGTCGAGGTTGACCTGGTCGTTGCGGCTGCGTCCCGTGTGCAGCTTGCCGCCAAGGGGGCCGATCAGTTCGGTGAGCCTGGCCTCCACCGCCATGTGGATATCCTCGAGACTGGGCTCGAACACGTGACCGTCCCGGGCGAACTCGTCCCGCACACGATCGAGACCGGCGACGAGTTGCTCACCCTCCTCCGCGGTGAGCAAATCTGCCCGCACCAATGCGCGTGCGTAGACCTTGCTGCCGGCTACGTCGACCTCGAGCAGCCTGTGATCGAAGCTGATAGAAGCGTTGAACCGCTCCATCAGTTCGGCGGTGGCACCGGCGAACCGTCCACCCCACGGCTTGCCGGACGACGCCATCATCCCTGCCGAAGGATCTCGTCGAAGACGTCGACGACTTCGTCGATCTGCTCCTTTTCGACGACGAGGGGCGGCAGGAAGCGGACCACGTCGGTGCCGCAAGGGGCAACAAGGATCTCGCGTTCACGGAAAGCGGCCAGATATTCTGCGGGTGCCTTGTCGGTCATGACGGCGCCCTGGATGAGTCCGCGGCCCCGGATCTCGCTGATCTTGTCCGGGTATCGCTGTTGCAGCTTCTCCAGCCCGGAGCGCAGAACCTCACCCTTCTCCTGGACGCCTTCGAGAAACCCGTCGGCCATCAGCTTCGTCAGCGCCGTGAGCGCCACGTTGGCCACCACGGGATTGGCGCCGAAGGTGGCGGCGTGATCCCCCGGTTTCACCGCATCAGCTACCCGCTGCTTCATCAGCGTGGCGCCGATGGGCAGACCGCCTCCCAACGCCTTGGCCAGAGTCATCACGTCCGGCTCGACACCAAACTGCTGGTATGCCCACAACGACCCGGTGCGTCCCATGCCGACCTGGATCTCGTCGAACACGAGCAGGACATCCCGTTCATCGCACAACGTCCTCAGACCCTGAAGAAACTCCTCGCTGGCCACGTGAATTCCACCCTCAGCCTGGATCGGCTCCACAAGGATCGCACAGGTCTCATCCGTCAGCGCCTTCTCTACGGAGCCCAGGTCGTTGAAGTCGGCAAAATCGACACCGGGCAACAGGGGCTCGAATCCCTGATGATACTTGGGTTGACCCGTCGTCGAGATGGAACCCAGGGTGCGACCGTGGAAAGATTCGTTGAAGGCCAGGAAGCGGAACTTGCCGCCGGCAACGGTATTCCCCCACTTGCGCGTGAACTTCAGTGCCGCCTCCCAGGCCTCGGTGCCCGAATTGCAGAAGAAGACGCGGTCAGCGAAGGAATTCTCAACCAACGATTGCGACAGACTCGTCGACGGGACCGTGTGGTACAGGTTTGACACGTGCATCAACTGGCCCGCCTGCTCCTCGATCGCCTTGAGAATATCGTAGTCACCGTAGCCAAAGGCGTTGACGGCGAGGCCGCTGACGAAGTCGAGATAGCGGTTGCCGTCGAGGTCGAACAGGTAGACTCCATTGCCCCGTTCAAGGACGAATTCAGGACGTCCGTAGGTCTGCAGGATGTACTGCTGTTCCTGCTCGATTACCTTGTCAGTTCTCATATCAGCTCTCTTCGATTATTGCACGACCTGTGTACCGACACCTTCATCCGTGAAGAACTCCAGCAAGATGGAGTGCGGGATCCGGCCATCGATGATGTGAGTCTTGCGTACGCCAGCCTTCACCGAGTGAACACCGGCGAGCACCTTCGGGATCATGCCACCTTGCAGGACACCCTCGGCAATCAGACCGTCGACCTGGCCGAGACGCACCGTCGACATCAGCGTGCTCTCATCGGCGGGATCCTCCATGATGCCGGTTACATTGGTCAGAAACACCAGCTTCTCTGCGTGCACGGCGGCGGCGATCTCACCGGCGGCGGTGTCGGCATTGACATTGTAGGCCGCGCCGTCCGCGCCACGACCGATGGGCGCCACCACGGGAATCTCCTCGCGGGCGATCATCTTGTGCAGAGGCTCGGCATCGACTGACTCCACATCACCGACAAAACCCAGTTCCACCGGCCCGTCCTCCGTCTGTGCCACGTGGGGCCGAACCAACAGAATGCCTGCATCCTTGGCCGACACACCCACGGCATTGCCGCCGAGGGCCTCGATGGCTGCCACCAGACCAGCGTTCACCTCACCGAACAGCACACCTTCGACGATCTGCATCGTGTCCTGGTCGGTGATCCGCAACCCGTTCACGCGCTTCGTCTCGATATTCTGCTTCCGCAGTTGCCGGTCGATGGCGGGACCACCACCGTGCACGATGACCGGGTTGATACCGACCAGCTCCATGAACACGAGGTCCTTCAGCACGGTGTCAACGGCTTCGGCACCCGTCAGGGTGCTGCCACCGTATTTTACGACCACCGTCTTGCCACGGAAGGACTGGATGTATGGCAGAGCCTCGACGAGAATGGCCGCTTTGTCGATATACTGCTGCAGGTCCGGATTCATGGGTCTGTTCGCTCAGCCGTCTGCGATCGTCAAGCCTGTCAGGGTCGCCAACCGCCCGCACACGGCCTGTGACTCGGCCGGCGTACGGGAGAGAGCAAAGATCGTGTTCTCTCCCGCCAGCGTGCCCATCACCTCTGACCATGCCATCCGATCCACGGCCTCGCACACGGCCTGTGCATGGCCGGGCGTGGTCTTGATCACGATGATATTGGCCGCGCGGTCCACCTCGGTGACATAGTCGCGCAGCTCGCGCTCGAGTACATTGCGATCGGGATGGTGGCTGCCGTTGTCCGACAGGGAGTAACGGAACCCCCCCCCGGCCTGCGGAATGCGGACCACGCCAAGCTCGCGCAGATCCTTCGACAGGGTTGACTGACTGACGTCGATGCCGTGCCGGCCGAGGGACTGTGCCATGCGCTCGTGCGTGTCGATCCGCTCTTCCCGCAGAAGCTGCTGGATCAACCTGTGACGATTCTGTTTCGGTGTGGACATTTTTATAATACTTATTCTGTTTTTGTGAATAAGTATTCAATATAGAGGCCTGCTAACTCCCTGTCAATCGTCATCTGAGAGGGCGGGGAGACCGGCGACCGCCTCGCGGGGAGAGAGCAGTTCGGACAGTCTCTGCTTGAGTTCCCGCGCATCCAGACCGCGCACCAGCCCACCCCCCACCGTGATGGAAACCGTCTGCGTCTCCTCCGACACAACGATGGTCACCGCGTCCGTCTCCTGTGACACGCCGAGGGCAGCCCGATGGCGTGTGCCGAGGCGCTGATCCTCTACTTCCTCTGCCAGAGGCAACGTACAGCGCGCCGCTACGAGGGCTTCTCCCTGAATGACCACCGCCTGATCGTGGAGGGGCGACCGGGGCGTGAAGATTGTCGTCAGCAGGTCGGCGGAGACACTGGCGTTGAGCGGCACACCGGATTCGATGACCGCTTCGAGTCCAGCCTCTCGAGAGATGACGATGAGGGCCCCGTAACCCCGGTCGGCCAACTGCACTGCGCCGTTGACGACCTCATCGATGACCCGTGATGGCTCCGTCTTGTAGAACCAGCTCAGCACGGGGCTTTGCCCCAGCGCCGCGAGCATCCGTCGCAACTCGGGCTGGAAAAGGATAACGAGCAGAATGAGCAGGATAGACTGCACCTGCTCGAGCAGGTAGGCCAGGGCTCTCATCTGCAGCCACTGGGCCGCCAGGGCGACGGAGGCCAGCAGGAAGAGACCCACGAGCATCTGTGCGGCACGCATGCCGCGGATGAGGTTGAGCAGTCGATAGACGACAAGGGCGACGACGAGGATGTCGAGAACGGCGACGACGCTGACCGGCAGAAAACCGAAAAGTTGAAAAAGAACGAGATCGTCCATTGACGCTTCAGTCGTCCGAGTCGGACGCAGATTCGATGGCTTCGGCCGCCCGCACGGCGCGGACGGTGGCTTCTACGTCATGCACTCGCAGGGCCTGGGCGCCGTGGACGACGGCGAGCACCGCCGCCGCCAGACTGCCTTCGAGTGCCCCTTCGGGAGAGATACCCATGGGTTTCCAGATGAAGGATTTGCGCGAGGCACCTACCACGACCGGGCAGCCACCGACACCGAATTCTGCCGCCCGCCGGATGAGTTCACGGTTCCCCTCGACCGACTTCCCGAAGCCGATGCCCGGATCGACGGCAACGCGGTCGGCCCGAATGCCACGCTCGTGGGCGAATTGTAGGCGAGCCGTCAGGTAGGTGCGAATCTCGCCTGTCAGATCGTCGTAGTGCGTGTTCTGCTGCATGTCGGCGGGCGTCCCACGGCGGTGCATGAGGATGACGGGTGCCGCCGCCTGTGAGGCGACGTCCGCCATGGCCCCCGATTCATACTCGAAGGCGCTGATGTCGTTGATGATGTCGGCCCCCGCCGACAGCGCCCGGCGCGCGACCTCGGCCTTCACGGTGTCGACGGAAAGAGGGACGTCGCTCTGCCGGCGAATCGCCTCTACTACGGGGACCACCCGGTGACACTCTTCCTCGGCGCAGACAGGCGCCACCTCACCATAGACCGGGGGACGGGACGACTCCCCGCCAATGTCGATGATGTCCGCGCCCTCTGCCTCCAGACGCAGTGCCTGTTCGGCCGCCAGCAGCGGCTCGACGTACCGACCACCGTCGTAGAACGAATCGGGTGTGACATTGAGCACCCCCAGGATCTGCGTCCGTTGACCGAACTCTACCCGTCGGTCGCCGTGCAGTCGCCAGATCACCCCTCAGCTGCGTCCTGGGCGGGCGGCTCCGGTGAAGACGCCAATTGCTCAGTATCTGCCCTGTCGGCGGCGACAGAAACCGGGGAATCGGGCTCACGCTCGATCGGCAGTCCCTCGAGAACGCGGTCGATCTCGCCGTCGTCAAGGACCTCGAACTCCAACAGTGCATCGGTCAGGTCATCCAGCTGCTTGCGGCGTGCTTCCAGCAGGTCGCGGGCACGGCCCTCCGCCTCGATGACGAGGTCACGGATTTCACCGTCCACCGCCTGTGCCGTCTGTTCCGAATACATCCGGGTGCGGCCGAAGTCCTTGCCGAGAAAGACCTCCTCCTCATCGCCACCGAGGGCCAGCGGCCCGAGGTCCTTGTTCATTCCCCAGTCGCAGACCATGGAGCGCGCCAGACCCGTGACCTGCTTGTAGTCAGCCTGGGCCCCCGTGGACCGCTCGCCGAAGACGATGGATTCAGCGCAGCAGCCGCCGAGTCCGGTGACCAGGTGTGCCTTGAGCCGGGACTCGGTGATCGAGTGTCGCTCTTCGGCCAGGAAAGAGACCATACCCATGGTCTGGCCTCGAGGTACGATGACCGCCTTGTTGATCGGCGGCGCGCCCGGCGTCATCTTGGCCGCCAGGGCGTGTCCGGCCTCATGTACCGCAGCCAGCCTCTTGTCCTCCTCGGTCATGATCACACTCTTGCGTTCGGCACCGAGCATGACCTTGTCCTTGGCCTCCTCGAAATCGGTGTGGGCCACATGCTCACGATCCCGACGCGACGCCAGCAGGGCCGCCTCGTTGACCAGATTCTCCAGGTCGGCGCCCGACAGGCCTGGCGTCCCCTTGGCGAGACGTTCCAGATCGACGTCCTCACCCAGAGGGACGTTGCGGGAGTGTACCTCGAGAATCCCTCTACGACCGCGCACATCGGGCAGGTTGACGACGACCCGGCGATCGAATCGACCGGGCCGCAGCAATGCCGGGTCGAGCACGTCGGGACGGTTTGTCGCGGCGATGAGGATGACCCCATCATTCGACTCGAAACCGTCCATCTCGACGAGGAGCTGATTGAGCGTCTGCTCGCGCTCATCGTGCCCGCCGCCGATGCCGGCACCGCGGTGACGGCCGACGGCGTCGATCTCGTCGATGAAGATGATGCAGGGCGCGTTCGTCTTGCCCTGTTCAAACAGATCGCGCACCCGCGAAGCGCCCACGCCGACGAACATCTCGACGAAATCAGAGCCGCTGATCGAGAAGAAGGGGACACCTGCCTCACCGGCTACCGCACGGGCCAGATGCGTCTTGCCCGTACCCGGGGGGCCCACCAGAAGCACGCCCTTTGGAGTGCGTCCACCGAGGCGTTGGAACTTCTTCGGGTCCTTGAGAAACTCGATGATCTCGTTGAGTTCCTCTTTCGCCTCGTCGACGCCGGCCACGTCCTGGAACGTCGTCTTCCGCCGGTCTTCGGTGAGCACCTTGGCGCGACTCTTGCCGAAGGAGAACAACCCCCTGGGGCCGCCCTGCATCTGCCGCAGCATGAAAATCCAGAAGCCGATGAACAACAGCCACGGCAGAAAGGAGATGAGGACCGAGTACCACTGGAAGGGTTTGTCCTCGAACGAGAAGTCCTCGATTCCGGCGTCCAGCCAGGCCCGCTTCGTTTCGGCGTCGATGGGCCCCAGGTTGACGACGAAGCGCGTGCCATCGCGCAAGATGCCGTGGAACTCCTGATCACCAATGATCTTGGCGCCGGCGATGCGTCCTGAGTCCAGGTACTCCTGGTAGCTGACGAAGGAGACCTCGCGAGTATCCGACGGCGTGCTGCCATAGAACTTGGCAGCGATGATGAGCACGAGGATGAGGAAAATCCAGAAGGCGCGACTGCGCGAGGGCCAGCGCCAGGGCATACGTGGCCGGTCGTCGCCCGAACCATCCTGCCGCTGTCTGGGTTGCTCATCCATTCTTCTCACTCATCGGTCCATGGGGTGGACGTTCGATCCATCAGACTCAGAAGAGTCGACATCGACGAACTCAAGGTAAAGGATTCTGTCTGTGTCACAGGTTACCCGAAAGGCCTCGCTCCGGGTCAGGCCGGCAACCCACAGCACCTCTTCTTCCCCGCCATCGGTATCACGGGTGAGCAGCAGAGCATCGGCGCGCAGGATTTGCGGCCACTTCGCATCGATGAAGCAGTCGCTCAGTTTCTTGTGCCGCCCCCCCATCCCCAAAGGCTGCAGTCGGTCCCCCGGCCGTGGCGTCCGCAATCGCAGACGACCGTTTACGGCTTTTGCGTCGAAGGCGGCACGCCATGCACTCAGGCCGGATCGCAGATCTTTGAAGGCCTGCGGGGGGACGAAGGTTGCATGCAGTGTCGTGGCGCGCTCGGGGACAGGCGTCTGCCCCGGCGCAGTAACACGGGACTGCACTTGCCTTACCTGGCCACTTCGGAGAATGAGAACGGTACCCGTGTTCTCAGCCCGGATGTCGCCGGTCACCTGGTGCATTCCGACCCTGCCGGTGGCAAGGCGCCCGACGATGCCTTCCACCGCCGCGAAAGACGGCGCGTCTTGTGGTGCAAGCTCTTGAATATACTGACGTAAGACACGTCGCTGAACGGCTATATGATAACCGCACAACAGCGGTGTATCAAGCGTCAGACAGGCTCGTCTGCGCTCCTTCAGAAGCTTGCCAGCCACGTCACGAGAGAAGTCCTCGAGAAAGTCATCGTCGGCCTGCAACAACGAGGCGGTACGGTTCAGTCCTTCGACCAGATTCGGGTTGTGCCTCGCCTCGAGGTGAGGGATCAGTTCGTGGCGCACCCGGTTTCGGGGGAACCCCAGATCCCGATTCGTGGAATCTTCCCGCACGACGAGGCCGCGCTTCCTGGCATAGGCTTCGATCACCGAGCGGCGTACCGCCAGCAGGGGACGCACGATGCCACCGTCGGCGACCGGACGCATGGCGCCCAGACCGGTAGCACCGGCGCCACGCAACAACCGGAGAAGAACGGTCTCGGCCTGATCGTCTGCATGGTGTCCGACGGCGACACAGCGGGCCCGTACACGGGCCCGTACCCGTTCCCACAGATCTCGTCGACAACGGCGGCCGGCCATCTCTACAGACAGGCCCTGGCTTCGCCCCACCTCGGCCACGTTCACCACCTCGACTGTGACCGGTAAACCCAGTGCCCCGGCGAGAGCCTTGACGAAGGCCGCGTCCTCCGGCGAATCCTGTCGCAGGCCGTGATCCAGATGGACCACATGCAGGGACAACTCCATGGCCTCTGCCAGTCGGCTCAGAATATCGAGCAGGACGACAGAATCCACCCCACCAGAGACGGCGACAACGATGCCGTCCCCAGGCCGGACCTGGGCAGCTCCGAGTCTCTCCTCGACGTGATCCGGCAGTCCGTCAGCTGTCGGATGGGAAGTTGACATGAGGCTCGATCTCGCTGGAATAGGGATTGCTGTGTGTTGCAGTTGAATATGGAGACTCTTACAGAGAATGAACCCAAGCTCAGGAGCGTCTGATGTCCACCTCCTACAATCTCGACGGAATCCGCGTCCAGACGGCGCGTATGCTGGAGATCTACTCCCTCCTGCGCCGTGAACTGGAGGGGGCCAACAAGATAGGCATGCCGCAGGAGGCGAGAGGCCGGCTGCAGCAGGCGGTAGACACCATTGCCGCCAACATGGCGCAGCTTGCGGCCCAACTTGCCGCTGCAACGGAAACTCCTTCCGCCGTCCACGACGATGGAAGTGTCGAATACCCCGGAATCGGACGGGTCGACGCCGTCGAGGCCAGGGAACTGGAAGAGATCCTCGATTCGGTCCTTAAGTGGCACGCCGAGCTGATCCAGAACGACACAGGGGAATGATCAGCTCACCTCACCGACCACTCCCCTGCCTTGTCCTCGAGTTGACGTGACCGAGTTGTTAGTTCTTGACCTTGACTGACCTCAGATCGGTCCAGTCGCTCTCCCGGGCATCCCCGTCCACCGCACGCACACGGTAGTAGTAGGTCGTATCGCGAGAGACGCCATCGTCATCGCGCGTCGTGTTGATGTTGTTCGGCACGATGGCCGTGAAATCCGAGTCCGTCGTGCTGTTGGCCACCGTCGTACGTTCGACCTCGTAGCGTACGATCGCACCGGCAGACTTGGTCCAGCTGATCGTCACCACCGGCGGCTCGGTTGCATCGGAGGGGGTCGACGCCGTCAGGTTGATATTTGTCGGCAGATCGACACCGCTCGTCGTCACCGCCGCCGTCGACGATCTGGGGCTGATGTTCCCGTCGTCGTCGAGGGCCTCCACCTGATAGAAATAGGTCGTCCGCTGGTCGAGGCCGGAATCGTCGTAGGATAACGTCGTCGAGGTGGCGATCTGCTCGTAGTCGCCGTCCGAGGTCGTGGCCCGGTAGATGCGGTAGAGACTCACCCCCGTCAGCGTGGAGCCGTCCGAATCGGAACCCGGCGCCCGCCAGGTCAGCGACAGACGCTCCGGATCATCGCTCACCGGATCACCATCCAGGAAGGTGGGGGCCGCCGGCGCCCGCGTGTCGGTCTGTACGGTGGCCCCGTCGAAAGCGGACTGCTCGCTCTCCCCCGTGTCGGTAACCACCGAGACCCGATAGAAGAGGATCTGTCCACCCGTCAGGTTGGAATCGATGTAACTCGTCTGCCCCGTCGTGAAGGGCGCGCCCTCCGTCCCCTCCAGTCGCGAGTACCCTTCATCAGAGCGGGACGAGCGATAGACATTGTAGCCCTGCAGGTCCTCTTCGTCACTCGCCGTCCAGCTGAGAGTAATGCTGGTCACGTCGCCGGCAGCGGCGACGTTGGACGGCGCACCGATGCCCTGGGTGGTCACCGACGAGGTCGACGACCGCGGACTCACGTTCCCGGAGCCGTCGATGGCACTGACGGCATAGTAATACGTCGTTGCCGCCTGCAGAGCGGTATCGGCGTACGAGGTTGAACTGGCATCGATCGTATCGAGAGCGGCCAGCGCCGAAGCGCTGTCCTTGCTGCGAAACACGACATAGCTGGCCAGACCGGTAAGGTCGCCGCCATCCTGATCAGCCCGTGATCCACTCCAGCTGAGGGTCACCATCGCCTCGGCATCGTCGGCGATGACGACGAGATCAGAGGGGGTGGCCGGGGCGATTTCGTCGGCTTCGGCACTGCCGCTGACAAAAGCCGAGCGCTCGCTCTGCAGGCTCGCCGTGACAGCTGTGATCTCATAGTAGAACAGGTCGCCAGACGTTACCGTGGAGTCGATGAAGCTGGTGCGTCCCGTCGTAAAAGCGTCGTCGCCGTCTCCCGAGAGTTGGACGAAGTCGAGATCGGGCCGTGTCGACCGGTAGACATTGTAGCCGATCAGCTCGGTGTCATCGACGGCGTTCCAGCTGATTTCGATGCGGCCGATGCCATCGGTGGCGCGGACGGCGGAGGGCACTTCCACACCGATGGTCGTCGCCTGGCCGGTCGATGATTGCGCGCTCTCGTTGCCATCGGCGTCGAAGGCGATCAGCGCGTACCGGTAGGCGGTGAGGGACTTCAGATCGCTGTCGTCATACTGGCGGACATCGGCCTCCAGCGTCGCCACGGGGACGAGGGACTCCGACCCCTCCGCACGGAGCAGACGAAACCCTGAGAGACCTGTGCGGGTGCCGCCATCGGCGTCGGTGACCGGCGCCGTCCAGCGAACCGAGATCTGCGTCGGATCGGTATCGGAAGGGATGACGGAGACGTTCAGTGGTGTTCCGGGTGCCGACTCATCCGCCGCCGCCTGGGCGCTGACAAAGGTGGACAACTCGCTGGTGGTACCGTTGGCCCCGATGGCTCGAACCTTATAAAACAGGAGCGTGCCGCCGGCGAGATTGGAATCGACGTAGGTCGTGCGCCCCGTCGTGAACGACGATCCTTCACCTCCAGCCAGGACCTCGTACGGGCCGTCGGAGCGTGGCGAGCGATACACGTCATACCCGAGCAGATCGTCATCATCGACGGCCTGCCATTGCAGCGCAATCCGGCCGAGACCATCGGTGGCGCTCAACGCCGTCGGCGTTGAGATGCCCGTCGCTGCCTGACCGCTCACGAAGGTCGAGAGCTCGCTTGTCATGCCGCTGGTACCGACGGCGCGGACCCGGTAGAAGAGCAGCGTCCCCCCGGTGAGATTGGAGTCGACGTACGTCGTGCGCCCCGTCGTAAAGGACGAACTCTCCGCCCCGGCAAGGATCTCATACGTGCCATCGGATGTCGCCGCACGGTGGACTTCGTATCCCAGCAGATCGTCGCTGTCAACGGACTGCCAGGCCAGCGTGATCCGTCCCAGGCCATCGGTGGCCCGCAGGCCACTCGGTGTCGGGATGCCGGCCGTACGGGTCGAACTGGACAGCGCCTGCGAACTCTGGTTGCCCGCGCCGTCGAAAGCGACCATGGCATAGCGGTAAGTGGTCAGGGCCCTCAGCCCCGTGTCGACGTAGGTCCGGACCTCGGCGGCAAGGGTGTCTACCGGCAGCAGTGAGCCGTCCGCGTCTTCCGCGCGGAGCAGGACGAAACCGTCGAGGCCGGTGAGGTCACCACCATCCGCATCGACGGCAGGGGCGCTCCAGCCCACGGTGATCTGTCCGGCGTCATTCTCGTCAGCCACGGCCGAGACATTGCGCGGCGCCCCTGGCGCTGACTCGTCGGCCAGGGACGTGCCACCCACGAAAGCTGACCGCTCGCTCAGCAGGCCATTGGTGGCTACGGCCTGCACCTTGTAGAAGAACAGGCTGCCGCTGGCGATGTTGCTGTCGATGTAGCTGGAACGACCGGTGGTGAAATCGGTCCCTTCGGCACCCTCGAGGCGGACATATTCCTCGTTTGAGCGGGCCGAGCGATAGACGCTGTACCCGGCCAGATCGGAATCGTCCACAGGTTGCCAGCTGATTTCGATCCGACCGATGCCATCCTGCGCCACCAGGCCCTGCGGCGCCCGAATGCCTCCGGTCTGCGTCTGACTGGATGTGGCAGACCGGCTCTCATTGCCGGCCTCATCGAAGGCCACCACGGTGTAGGCGTACAGCGTCAGGCTCTTGAGCCCCGTGTCCTCCCACTGCCGGACCCCGGCCGCCACCGTGTCGGCGGGGACGAAGGATCCCGGACCGCCCTCGGAGCGGAACACGACAAATCCTGCGAGTCCGGTCAGTTCGTCACCGTCGGAGTCGACGGTTGGCGGGCCCCAGCGCACGACGATACGGTCGGTGGCCGACTCGTCTGCGACGGCCGATACGTTCTGTGGCGCACCGGGCCCTACCCGATCCTCGCCCTGGGTCCGCACGCGGACGGCGGTGGCCCGGCCACTCTCGTTGCCTTCCGTGTCGAAGGCGACGACGGTGTAGAAGTAAGTGTTCGACTCTTCCAGGCCCGTGTCTTCGAAAGGCGGCCCGTTGACGGTGGCGACGCGGACGAAGGAGTCTGTTGTCTCTTCGGAGCGGAACACGTGATAGCCCGCCAGCCCCGTCAACTCACCGCCGTCAACATCGCGTTGCGGCACATTCCAGGAGACGGAGATGTGGCCGAAGTCCGACAGATCCGGCACGGCCGACAGATTCCCGGGAGCCCCCGGCGGCACTTCGTCGGACTGGGCTTCGGCACTGACGATGCTGGACAATTCGCTGGCCGCCCCATCTCTGCCCACGGCACGGATGCGATAGAAGAACAGCGCGCCACCGGTGAGATTGCTGTCAATGTAGGAAGTACGGCCGGTGGTAAAGCTGCCGCCTTCGGCACCCTCGAGACGTACAAAACCGTCGTCCGACTGGGTGGAGCGAAAGACGTCGTAGCCGACGAGGTTTTCGTCATCCACCGCCCCCCAGGTGACGACGACGCGGCCGATCTCGTCGGCGGCGCCAACTCCCTCCGGTGTCGGCAGCCCGGGCGTCGTGACCTGCACTGCGGCAGCCGGGCGGCTGGTGTTTCCCGCTTCGTCGAAAGCCACCATGCTGTAGCTGTAGGTGGTGAGCGTTCTCAGCCCGGTGTCCTCAAACTCGCGGATTGCCGCCAGCAGGGTGTCGACAGGAACGGCACCACCGGTGCCGGCCTCGGCGCGCAGGACGACGAAGCCGGACAGGCCGGACAGTTCGCGGCCATCGCTGTCCGTCTGTGGCGCCGACCAGCGCAACACGACACGACCCAGAACGTCCTCGTCCGGCACGGCGGACAAGCTCTGCGGCGGTTCGGGTGAGACATTGTCTTCGAGGGCCGTGGCGCCGACGAAAGTGGTCAGCTCGCTCTGCAGACCGGCGGTATCGATGGCGGCGACGCGGTAGAAGAAGGTGCGATTCTCGCCGCGGATCGAGTCGGCGAAGGTGGTCTTGCCCGTCGTGATCCCGGCGGTGGAGTCGCCATCGCCAGTGACGAAGGCGTAGGTGCCGTTCGAGCGATCAGACCTGAACAGGGCATATCCGGCCAGATCGCGATCCGACCCGCCCTGCCATCCGAGGCGGATGACCCCGACGCCCGGTTGCGCCGCCAGCTGCGCCGGCGTCTCGGGGCGATTCTGCACGAAGTCGGACTGCGGATCGAGTGGATTGCTGCGGTCCCTGTCGCAACTGACGGCGACGAGGGCCAGCAGGAGGGCGGCGGCAAGAGCGGCGCCCGGGTTCGTCTTCTTCATCTTGAAGTTTCCGGCTCGTTCAGTAGAAGTGTCGCTGCAGGCGCAGGCCGACGGCGCGGGGCGTGATGGCGGGCACGAGAGACAGGGACGAGTATGTCGCAGCACCATCCGCGACGGACCCGAGCGTCACGGGCCCGGCCGAGGCGCTGGATCCGTTTCCCGTCAACGCCAGGCGCAGGCCGGTGATGCCGAAGGCCGCTGCCAGGGCCCAACTCACCTGGCTTCTGACGTCGCGATTGGTCGTGCGCTGGTAGAACTTCTCAATCTCGGCAGGGTCCGTCGCCGCTTCGTAGGCGTCGTAGAACTCGTCGGCTTCATCCTTGAGGTCGAAGCCCTGTGACACCAGAACGACACTCCCGGCGAGGAACACGACGCCCAGAGAGCGTCTGACGGTGAACAGACCGCCCGAGTCGCCCTGCCTGCTCTCGCCGACAGAGCGGGCGGTCGTGCTCCCCGTGGTCTGTGCGAGGGCCGGCTGAGGTCCCGAAAGGAGTGTGAGCCCCAAGAGGACAACGGTGAGTAGTGCAGCGCCCGCGCGGCGGGCGATAATGTCAGTTTGCTTCGTCATTTTTTATGGCAACCCCATGAAACTGACCGACTTACGTCAATTGCACTATACGGTAGAGACAAGGGTGGACTTTGTCAACATAATGGCGTCGATCCGCCCCTCTGTCTCGCATCAGTCCTGGCCAGCTTGGGTAACCATGGGAAGAAACAGACAGTTGCGTAGGGTTGGCGCGAGTCGGGATCTTGACAAATGCACGAATGTGCAGTAAATATGAGTGCAGGTAGCACCCCAACCGCTGGAGATACCAGGCCATGCCCAAGGAACTGACCGACCGCCAACAGGAGATATTCGACTTCATCGCGTCCATCATCCGGAGTCGGGGGGCACCACCGACAATCCGAGAGATCATGGACAAGTTCGACATCAACTCCACCAACGGCGTCCGTACCACCCTTGCCGCTCTCGAAAAGAAGGGGCACATCCGCCGCCATCCCCGACTGTCACGCGGCATCGAGTTGATCGACTCCACGCCGGATCCGGTGTCTCTCGATACGCTCGAGATTCCCGTTCTCGGTCGGGTTGCCGCCGGTGCCCCCATTCTGGCAGAAGAGCATGTTGAGACGACCGTTCACGTGGACCGGTCGCTGATTCCCTCTTCGGGTAATGTCTTTGCGCTTCGGGTACAGGGCGACAGCATGATCGAGGCTGGCATTCTCGACGGCGACATCGTCGTCGCCCGTCAACAGGAGACAGCGGACCGCGGCGAGATCGTCGTCGCCCTCATAGACGACGAGGCGACGGTCAAGAGATTCGACCATGGCCCCGACGGCGTCCGCCTGATCGCCGAAAACCCCGCCTACGCGCCGATCGTCGTCAACGGCGAGGACGGCGTTGAATTTCGTATCGCCGGCCGTGTGGTCGGTCTGATGCGACAGTTCTGACCACGGCGTGACCTCACTGCCAGCCGCGGCTGCACGGCGTCGCGAGGATGGGCTGGCCATCTTCCGCGTCGCGGTGGCGGCGGTGGATCCCACGCGTCTCGTGAGCAACAGCCTCCGCCTCGACGGCGATCGACTCATCGTCGGTCCGCATATTCTGCCCTTTTCTCCTCGCGCCCGCGTGATCGTGATCGGGGCCGGTAAGGCCACTCCGGCCATGGCCGTCGCCGTCGAGGAAACTCTCGGCCAGCGAATCACGGCCGGATCCATCAACACCAAATACGACCATGCGCTCCCCCTCGAGCACATCCAGACGGTGGAGTGTCAGCATCCGATTCCGGATCAGGCCGGCGTTGACGGCACCCGTCAGATGTGCCGGCTGCTCGAGGGGCTCACCGAAGATGATGTCGTGATCTGCCTGTTGTCCGGAGGCGGTTCGGCCCTGATGCCGGCGCCGGTTCCCGGGCTCTGTCTGGCGGACAAGGGGCAGACGACGGCGGCCCTGCTGTCCTGTGGTGCCACCATCGACGAGATCAACGCCATTCGCAAGCACCTGTCCACGATCAAAGGTGGCGCCCTTTCCAGGCTCGCAATGCCCGCCCGTGTCGTCACGCTCATGGTCTCCGATGTGATCGACGACCGTCTCGACACGATCGGCTCGGGGCCAACCACACCCGACCCGACCACCTTCGGGCAATGCCTGGAGTTGGTCGATGCCTACGACATCCGCGAAGGGATTCCCCTCCGTGCCCTGCAGCACCTGGAGGCTGGTGCGGCGGGACTGCATCCCGAGACGCCCAAGACGGGAGACACCGTTTTCGGCCACACGGTCAATCTCGTGATCGGCAACAACGGGCTGGCCCTTGCGGCCGCACGGGAGGAAGCCAGCCGGCGTCAGTACCACCCGCTCGTGCTCTCCTCCCGGATCGCTGGCGAAACTCGTCATGTCGCTTCCATGCATGCAGCCATCGCTCGCGAGGTGGCTGACACAGGGCAGCCCCTGCAGCCACCGGCCTGCCTCATCAGCGGCGGCGAGACCACCGTGACCCTGCGGGGCGAGGGCAAGGGTGGCCGCAATCAGGAGTTCGTCCTCGCCGCCGCCATCGAACATGCCGGATGCGATGCGATCACGACGATCAGCTGCGGCTCGGACGGCACCGATGGACCTACGGATGCTGCTGGAGCCGTGGGCGACGGCACCACGGTGGCCCGGGCAGAGGCCCTGGGTCTGCAGGCGACCGACTATCTGCTCCGGAACGACTCCTATGAGTTCTTCCGGAGCCTCGGCGATCTCGTCATCTCCGGCCCTACCGGCACGAACGTGATGGATCTGCGCCTGCTTCTGATCACCTAGAAAGGTGGGGAACCCCTGCCGGTCTGGAGCGTGGGCAGCGAAAGAGTGGACGGATACCCTTGGGGATCGTACAATGATCGGGCTGCCAATGACCTGCCGACTTCTTCTCACATTCCTCACTATCGCCGCAGCCACCGGCGTCGACGCCGCCACGGGATACGCTGGCGAATTCCTTGCCGTGGGCGCCGGCGCCCGCGGCCTTGCCCTCGGCAACGCCTACGTGGCCCTCGCCGACGATGCCACCGCTGGGTACTGGAATCCGGCGGCCCTCTCCAGCGGGCCCGCTCGGCAGGCACACTTCATGCATGCCGAACGCTACTCCGGTCTCGTGGACCAGGACTTTGTTGCTGTGGCCGGTGGCTCCAGGCTCATGTTCGACGGCGTCGCCCTCAGTCTTCTGCGGCTCGGTGTCGAGGGCATCGAATTCACCGCGGTTCCCGATGCCGCGGCCCCCGTGGGTCCCGACAACCGTCCCACCGTGGCCTCCACCGAAAGCGCCGCTGACTACGCTGTCTACCTGTCCGGCGGTCGACGCCTCGGCGAGCGGCTCGATGTGGGGGCCAGCGCCAAGATCATCTACCGAACCGTGGCTGACTTCACCGCCTACGGACTGGGGATCGATCTGGGGGCCCGTTACCGCCTCGCCCAGGGAGTCACTCTTGCGGCCAACCTGCGGGACGCGACGACGACACCGATCTTCTGGGACACGGACACCACCGACCGCATCCAACCTTCCCTGGCCCTCGGCGTCGCCCTGTCGCGGCAGGTTGCCGGTGGCCGGGCGTCCCTTGCCGTTGGCTCCCGTACCGGTGGTGATGCCGACGACGACGCGGATTCCGCACCCGTCAACGCCGGTATCGAATACCAGGCGGATCGCATGGCCCTGCGCGCGGGATTTGAGGAGCAGCGGCAGACCTATGGACTCGGCTTGCACCTCGGCCGGCGGCTGGACGTGGACGTCGCCTACCTGCAACACGACGAACTCGAGGGGACCTATCTCCTTTCCGCCACCGTCGGCTTCTGATCCCGCAGGGGACGCCGCCGAGGGGGGCGGCGAGGATGGCCATCGGTTTGGCTACATCACCCTGGTCGGTCGTCCCAACGCCGGCAAGTCCACCCTCTTCAACGCCTTTCTCGGACAGCGGCTGTCCATCGTCACGGCGCGGCCGCAGACCACCCGCGGTCGCATTCTCGGCATCCTGACCCGCCCCACATCACAGCTCGTCGTCCTCGATACACCGGGTCTTCTGGAGCCCTCGTACAAGCTGCACGAGAGGATGGATCAGCAGATCCGGCGGGCTTGCAACGATGGCGACGCCGTGGTGCTGCTGCTGGATGCGACGCGCCCGGACGATCGCGTCGATCTGGTCACCACCTTTCTCGAGGGCAACCACAAACCCCTGGTGGCCGTACTCAACAAGGTGGATCAGGTGCCGCCGGCGGCACGGGAACCGCTCATGTCCCGCCTGTGTGCGACGTTCGGCCTGCCACGACTGTTGCCCCTGTCGGCGTTGAAGGGTATCAACGTGGACGGGCTGTTGCAGCTCGTCGAAGGGCTGATCCCCCCGGGGCCGCCGCTGTACCCGGAGGAGATGGTGGCCGAGCAACCGGAACGCTTCTTCGCCGCAGAGCTGATCCGGGAGACCGCCTTCGAGCAGCTCACCGACGAGCTCCCCTACGCCATCCAGGTGGAGGTCGACGAATTTCGTGACCCGGATGCAGAGGACGACGACGGCGGGGCTGGCAAGGCCCGCAAGACCTACCTTCACGCCACGCTCTACGTCGAGCGCGACAGCCAGAAGGGCATCGTCATCGGCAAACGTGGCTCCCGCCTGCGCAGCATCGGCACCGGCGCCCGGCACAAGATAGAGGCGCTCGTTGACGGTCCCGTGTTCCTCGAATTACGTGTTCGCGTTCGGCCCGACTGGCGCAAGCGGGACCGGGATCTGAAAGAGTTCGGTTACGTCTAGAGCCGCGCGGCGCCAGCCCACTCCCGAAACTGTCCGTTGACAGGAGATTGAGCAGAAGATGAAGGTCCTCGTCGTCGGCAAGGGAGCTCGTGAACACGCCCTTGCCTGGAAGCTGTCCCAGTCCTCCCGCATCGAACAACTCTTCGCCGCCCCCGGCAGTCCCGGTATCGCCGACCATGCCCGCTGCCTGAGCGACATCCGCGTCGATCTCGACATCTCGCAACGCCCCCGGTTGGAATCGGAGATCATCAAGCTGCGAGACTTCGCTACTGCCGAAGGCATCGATCTCACCGTCGTCGGGCCGGAGGCGGCACTGGCGGCGGGGATCGTCGATCGCTTCCAGGAAGCGGGACTCACCATTTTCGGCCCCTCCGAGGCGGCGGCTCGCATCGAGTCTGACAAGACCTTCTCGAAAGAACTGATGGCGACCATCGGCGTGCCGACGGCGGCGCACCGGTCCTTTGATGACAGTGCCAGTGCCAGTGCCTACATCCGCGAACAGGGCGCTCCCATCGTCGTCAAGGCCTCCGGACTGGCGGCGGGCAAGGGCGCCATCGTCTGCCCCACCGAAGAGGAAGCCGTGGCCGCCGTGCGCGAAATCCTCGACGACCGGGTCTTCGGCGAATCCGGCGCCCAGGTCGTCATCGAAGAGTTCATGGAGGGCGAAGAGGCCTCCCTGTTCGCCATATGCGACGGTGAGCGGTACATCAACCTGGTAACCGCACAGGATCACAAGGCCATCGGCGAGGGTGATACCGGCCCGAATACGGGAGGAATGGGGGCCTACGCCCCGGCCCCCGTCATGACTGCCGAACTGATCGACCGGGCCAACCGCGAGGTGACCGAACCGGTACTGGCGGAGATGAAGCGCCGGGGGGCTCCCTACAGTGGAGTTCTCTACGTCGGCCTCATGCTGACGGCGGAGGGGCCGAAAGTGGTTGAATTCAACTGCCGTTTCGGTGATCCGGAGGTACAGGTCGTGCTGCCCTTGCTGCGCTCCGACCTGGTCGACCTCTGTCTGGCGTCAGCCAGGGGTGATTTGTCCCAGGCGGAACCGGTGGAGCTGGAAACCGACGGCGCTGCGGTGTGCGTCGTCATGGCCTCGGGGGGGTATCCGGGAGACTACGAGACGGGCCATGCCATCGACGGCGCTGCCTCCACGGACAATGTCATCCTCTTCCACTCGGGTACCGCCCTCGACGGCGATCAGCTGGTCACCGCCGGCGGCCGTGTGCTGGCCGTTACGGCGACGGCGGCGGATATCCCGTCTGCCGTACGAACCGCCTACAGCGCCATCGACGGAATCCACTTCGACGGGGCCTACTGGCGACGTGATATCGCCTATCGGGCACTGCAGCGAGAAGGGGCGGTGTGATGTGAGGGGGCTTGTGCTGTAAAACGATGGAAGCGCCGAGGCCAAAGCTGGCCACGGCGCGACCTTGTCAGAGACTGCTGTAAGTCTGTTGCTGCTTGAACTCGTCTTCCGGCGGGGAAGGGGCTTGCTCTCTCAGGCGAGTGTGTCGACTGCTTCGCCTCTGCCTTCCTGGCGGTTTTCAGCGGGCGTCCGCTGCTGATTCTCAGCGGCCTCCTCGCGTTGCGCTTCCTGCGCCTGATCGGCGCGCACTTCGCGACTTGCCTGCTGGCCTTCCGCCTGGGCAGCACGAGCCTCACGCCGTTCGTCGGCGCTCGTTTCACGTTGCTCAGCGGCTTCGGCCTGCTGTTCGGCCCGTCGCTCGGCCCGCTGTTCCCGGGCGTCGCGCACCTCCTGCTGCTGCTGGCTGTCCCGGGAGACCGCTTGGGCTCCCTGGATCTGCTGTGCAGCTCCGCGGATCTCTGACATGGCGCTATCCACCTTGAATTGATGCAAACGACATGATGCAAGCCTCCTGCACCTTTACAGATCGAGAATCCACCCGCCCGGACACTGCGCCTCGGCGACAGGGCGGGGTTACTCTCGTGCGCAATATAGCCCGAGGCGACGCGAAGTCAAGCAACTCTCCCTGCCCCACCAAGTTACACCAATCCAGGAGACCCCTGTGACGGATCGCCTTCGCCTTCACAACATGACCTTCTTTGCCTACCACGGTCTGCTTCCCGAAGAGGCACGGCTCGGCCAGCGCTTTGAGGTAGACGTGGAACTCCACCTGTCGCTGGCGGCTGCCGGCAGGGCTGACGATCCTGGGCTGACCGTGGACTACGCTCGCGTCCTGGAGGTCGTGAACGCGGTGGTCACAGAAGGACCTCGATATGGCCTGGTCGAGGCTGTGGCCGAAGCCGTCGCCGTCGCCATCGGAGAGGCCTTCCCACGAGTTGAGCAGGTCCTGATTCGGGTGCGCAAGCCGAATCCACCCGTGGCCGCCTGCTTCGACGGACTGGAGATCGAGATCGAGCGCGCTTTCGACCGTGGGTGAGACCGCCTACATCGGTCTGGGGTGCAACGTCGGCGACCGGCTCGCAACCCTCAACTCTGCCCTCGTGAGCCTGTCCCGGATCGAGGGGACTGGTGTCGTCACCGTGTCCGGTGCCTGGGAAAGCAGCTGGGTGGGCCCTGAGCCGCAGGATGATGTTCTCAATGCCGCCGCCGGGCTGCAGACCGATCTGGGGCCACGGGAGTTGCTCGACGCCCTGCTCGAGGTGGAGCGGCTGCACGGCCGGGAGCGGCTCGGGCACTGGGGGCCACGTACGCTGGACCTCGACCTTTTGCTCTATGCCGATCGCCAGGTGGATGAGCCGGGGTTGTGTGTCCCTCACCCAAGGCTCGAACAGCGACGCTTCGTCCTGGAGCCCCTGATAGAAATCGCCCCGCAGCTGGCGCATCCGGTTCACGGCAGACAGCTTTCGAGCTTTCTGGAAGAGGTCCGGGCCCTGCGGGAAGAACGGGTGCAGCGACTGGAGGACCTGGCCGCCCCCTGACGTCACACGTCAGCGGATCAGGGACAACGTCGTGACGTGTACATCACCACCGACCTTCAGTCTCGCCAGATAGGTCCCTGATGCCTTGGTGCGGCCGGTGGCGTCGAGACCGTCCCACGCGACTTCGTAGCGCCCGGGATCGTGGTTCCCACGGGCGAGGAAACGGATTCGCTGGCCAAGCATGTCGTAGATGACGAGATCGACATCACCCGCAGTGGCCACGACATAGGGTATGCGGACGCTGCTGTTGAAGGGGTTCGGGAAAGCTGGCGCCAGCACCGTTGCCGCAGGTGTGGCCTCCGCCTCGGACATCACCGCAGTGGGTGTGAACCTTCTGGCCGACAACTGGAAATTCTGGCCCTGTTGTGATGTGCGGGTGACGATGACGACGGCGCTGTCGATTCCGGTCAGCTGCGCGACGCCACGGTTCTCGGCATCGATGTCGATCGGGCGCAATGATGCCCCCATCGGTCCCATGGAGTACGTCCAGACGCGGTAACGGCCGACGTCATCTCCGTCGAAGTTGATGAGCAGGTCACCCGGCGTCCGGAACAGGACGTTTGCCATGCCCCATCGACCGACGAAGCCAGGTGCGTTCGCCAACGGCAGTTGCTCGGGTTCTACATCGAACGTCTTCACCCGACGCCCGTCGAGGGCGCCGTACATGTAGCGCTCGTCCTGCGATGCATAACTTCCGGCAGCCCAGGTTTCCCATGCAGCGCCGAAGCGATCCGGGATCGACCGCGCCTCGAGGGCCGCGTCGAGCCCCTCGATGCCATTGCGCGGTTGGGCGACGATCTCACGGATCAGTTCGTTCCCGTACCGCTGTGCCAGGAAGGACATGAACAGGTACGTCACCCCGTACTGGCGCGCCTCATTGGCGACACCCCACTCGGTGAGCGACGTGTCGGGCCGCTTGAGAAACTCAGGGACCGCGTTGGGATCGGCTTCGGGAAATCCGACGAGTTCCTCCGCGTAGCCGGACAATCCTTCGTCCACCCAGGTGTCCTCATCCTCGTCCCAGCGCCAGTGGATGAGGTGCTGAAACTCGTGGGCCAGCGTGCCCAGAGTCAGATAGTTGCTCCGCCGCAGGAACCTCTCGTCGATGAACAGGATATCGCGGCGGAATTCCGGAACCGCGTGACGGGCCACTGCCGCGTCGAAGAGACCCACCACGCCCGTGCCGAACTTGATCTCGTGCACGAGGATGTAAATGCGGGGGTCGCCGTCGACATCGGCGGGATCGCCGAAGACTTCGGTTTCGATATCGTATACTCCGCGCTCCGGATCAGCGGGGGTCGAATGGTCGAAGAGATCGCCAAGGACGTCGACGTGGCTTTGCAGGATCGACCCCCCGTTGGTGTCCCAGTGTCGGTTTTCGACGAAGATGTAGGCGTGCTCGCCGACGTGCTGGCAGGTGGCTGTCACCGTGGAAACCATGCCAGCCGCCGGGAACTGCAACTCCGTACCGACCTGGATCGCCGTCGTGTCCTGGCCCAGTTTGGCCACACCGGATGGGGGAACATCCGGCAACGGGAAACGCCCGGCGGCGCGCTGCTGTTGCAGCCAGCGTGTACCACATCGCACCGGCGCCTCGGAGCCATTTTCATTGGGCATCACGGGTGCAGCCAGCAACATCAGCGCCGCACCCACAAGCAGAACCCGACTCATCAGAAGGATCGGCGGAGCACCAGGTCGAGGCGCTCGGGACGCCACTGCCAATCGATGACGATGGCCGAAAGTCCGCTCTCGGCGAGGCCCGCCTCCCGATCCATTCGTCCCGCGTGAATCGCTGAAACCAGATGGTTGACGGCGACGAGGCCCGTCACGAAGAGGGCGTTGCGCTCCATTGTCTCGGCTGAGTTGCGCAGGTCGCGGTACCGTTCGCGGGAGCCGTCGGCATCCCACTCCCACGAGAAGTCGGGCGTATTGGCGTAGAGGAGTGCATCGGGACCGTCAACCCGGGCGAACTGGTTGTGCTGATGATGGGTGGCATAGAAGCCGAGATCATCGAAATACTCTCCCGTCTTCCCCGACGTCTGCGCTCCCGCATGTGTGGCCGCGTAGGTTCGGTAGGTGGTTCGTCGGATGCCGGATATACCCGACAGCCCGGCATATCCCGCCCAGAGAGCACCCTCCAGAATCACAAAACGTGACGCTGCCGAATCCCGCCCCCCGGCGTGCTGTCCCCAACCGGGGATCAGCAAGGATCGCCAGAAACGACCAGCACCCCCCTCAGCGGCGACAGGCGCCGTCGAAATGGCGGTGGTCAGCAGCAGTGCACTCAGCCCGAGTCGAATCATCACTCGATGGGACGGTAGGCCATGAACATGGGTGTCCTTCCGGTGCTGCCGCCCAGAGCAAGACCGAAACGGGTTCGGCGATCGATCACGGCCTCGTCCTGACCTTCGCTGAGTGCTCGAGCCACTCTGGCAGCATCGATGGCGCTGAACACGTGGTTGACGAGCAGGACCCCACCGATGGTAGAAGCCCGCTTCAGGTATTTATTGCTCTCGTTCCTGTCGATCTCGTAGGACAGCCGGGTGTCGGACTGAAAGTTCTCTGCTGAGTCGACTTCGGTGAACTCGACGCGGTTCCCCGCCTCGTCATCGCGATACACATCGTCCCAACCGGCGACGAACTGGTCGTACTTCCCGATGAGCTCGTAGAACTGCTGCTTGTCGGTGCCGAGGCAGTCGCGGATCGCGTCGGGTACCGGCAGCGACGACGGTGCCGACTTCACCTCTGCCGAACAGGGCAGCGCGTGGGTGATCGACGAGAACCGGCTGTTGCGCGAATCCCGCCACGCCAGGTAGTTCCACGGGTTGTAGGTCGTATCCGCGCGCACACGGAAGTCATCCTCCAGATCGCTCCCCTTCCCATCCCAGTTGAGCCGTATCCCCTGGCCGAGGACCTCGAGGCCGAAGAACAGGGCCGCCCTCGTCTTCGAGCCGCCCCAGAACTCTCCCGAGCCAGGCACCAGCATTGACATGAGGAAAGCGCGTTTCGGCGATTTCTCCCCAGAGCGCTCCACGGTCCGCACGAGGAGCGTGTCCTCGCCTGCCGATTGAGCCGGTAACGTCTGGTCTGACTGCGCCAACAGAATCGCCGCCAACTCGTCAGGCTGGTTCAGCTGTACGCCGGGTGTCAGTCGCGGCAACTGCATACCCGTCCTGCTTTGCGCCTCCGCCTGTACCCCGGCTGCCATAAGGGCGGTCACAGCCACCCATTGAAATCTGCTCATCGAGAACCTTCGAATCATGGAGGCCATGCTGTCGCTCATTCTCCGGGATCGACCCAATTGATGTAGTTGAACAATACGGTAAGGTACAGCTTCCACGGCTTCTTGTTGGAGACCTCGTCGAAGGCGTAGGCCGCGTCGAACTCGATCCTCGTCGGCAGACTGTAGAAGGAGATCACGTCGAGTCGCAGCTGGAGCCCCGCGTCGCGCAGGGGACCGCTGCGTCCGTACACGGGATCACTGTCTGATATGTCTCCGTCCCAGGCTTTTCCGGCGTCGCCATAGACGGCACCGTACAGCTTGTCGAGGTAGAATGGCCCGAGGCGTCTGTGTACGGCGGGCCACAGAGGAAAGCGGAACGTGGCATTCGCCATCGCCGCCTTGCGCCCTTCGATGCTGTAGAAGGTGTAGCCCCGCATGAAGGGCAGCCCTCCCAGGTGAAAATCGAAGAAGTCCCCCACCGTCGACCCGTCGACGCTGTCGGAGTCGATCAGTCCCCCGTAGGCCCGCAGCCCGAGGGTTGTGTTCTTCGGCAGGCCGACGAACTCGCGCCAGTCGACGGTCACCTGATTGTAGAACAGGCCCAGATACTCCTCCTGCAGGAAGGAGGTGTTCTGCTCGTTGAAGCCCTCGATGAACCAGTTGGTCATGCGGTCGTAGCGGGCGTAGAGGCGCCGGCCGCCCCGGGGGTTGATGTCCCGGTCCTGCCGGCGAGGCACCGAATCGTGGCGATAGACGAAGGCCAGATCGAAGCCGTTCAGATACGTGTAGCCAATGGGCTTGCCGTGGATCCGTTCGAATCCGGGGCGACCGTCGCTGCGCGGAAACAGCTGATCGTTTTCGAGGCTGGCGTCGTAGCGGTCGTAGGCCAGACTCACGTCGATGCTGCTGTTCGTGTTCAGGTGGCCGCTGACACCCGCTGTCAGTCGATTCAGGCTGAAGTTCATGCCGGTGACGAAGAAATCGCGTGCCTCGGAGCTGTCGCCGCGAGCTGAATGCCGCTTCATGTGGATGAAGCTCAGACGCCACGTCGGTCGAAAGCCGCGGAATCTGTAGACAGCGTAGAAGTCACGATCGCCGTTGGTTGGGGCATAGTTCGCGGCGCCGAAAATGCTCTGCTTGTCGAGGGCCTCCGACGTGCCGAAGTACGCCCCGAGCTTGGCGTGCCCCTCATCGAAAGTCAGCCGCGGCATGACCGTGCTGCGCAGCATCTCCATGCCGTACGGCTGCCGGGCGA